>PVMK01114835.1_pt1 | contig 14886 bp, 10 predicted proteins | sample 1853481 | NCBI WGS metagenome assembly PVMK01 (sample SAMN08533507, study PRJNA380276) | Marine sediment metagenome, whole genome shotgun sequencing project.
CAATGTAGCGTTTCATGTCGCCATCGGGTGGCGAGACGATGCTTGTCGACCAGCCCATGACGTGATCGCCAGTAAACAGCGTGCGATCCTCACGAAGCTGATAGCAAATGTGATTGGAGGTATGACCCGGGGTGTAGACACATTCCACGGACCAGCCGTCGCCTTCGATGATGTCGCCGTGAACCACCTTTACGTCGGGATCGAAGTCACGATCGGCGCTTTCCTGAGTCTGGATGCCTTCCTGCAGCATGCCGGAACCGTGCGGGCCGAAACCGTAGGTCGGCGCGTCGGTGTGTTCACGCAGCAAGCGACACCCGGGGGAATGGTCCGCATGCGTATGGGTCACCAGCACGTGACTGATCCGCTCGCCTTGGGTCGCCTTCAGGATCGCGTCGATGTGTGCTGAGTCCGCCGGACCCGGGTCGACCACGGCGACGTTGCCCCGGCCAAGAATGTAGGTGCCGGTGCCGTACAACGTGAATGGACTGGGGTTGTTGGCGATTACCCGGCGAATGTTGGGGGATAGCTCGTCGACGCGACCGTATTCGAACTCGAGCTCACGACGAAACGGAATGCTGACCGCCATCTAATCCACCTGCGAGGACCGGCATGAAGGGCGTGGAAGCATAGGGACGTGATGTGGAGAATTCAATGGCCCCGCGTGGCCCGGAAGGGAGCAAAGAATTGGACATCCATCAAAGTTTGGGACACCCATCAGGGAATTGGACATCCATCAAAGTTTAGGACACCTATCAACCCATGGGTGTCCTAAACTTTGATGGATGTCCAATTCTTGATTAGAGGCCCCCGAAACCCCACCACATGATGGTGCCGGCCAGCAGTGCGATCGCGATCGCGAGGGCGAGCGTGCGATTCGAGGTGCCGGGGCCGGGGCCGTCTGTGGTCAGCTCCGGTCGCCGGTACTCCAGCAAGGCGCGCCCGAGTTGCAATTGGTCGCCGGGCTCCAATCGTTGGATGCTTACGTCCTTGCCATTCACCTGGACGCCATTGGTGGAGATCAGATTGGTGACGAACACGCCGTCGGCCCGCACGTCGATCTCCGCGTGACGTAACGAAACGCTTGGCTCGGGGAGGTGGATCTCGACGTCGGGCGCCCGGCCGACCAGGTGCTGTCCGAGGGTCAGCGGATAGCGGCGCTCGGCGACCCCCCCGCCGATGCCCAGCAGGTAGGGTCCATGATCATCGGCAGGCGTTTCGCTCTGGGCTGGGATTTCAGCCGGCACAATGGGTGGTGCCGGCGCCACGGCCAATGGCGTTTGCGTCGCCGATGGCGGCGGCTCGCCGATCAGTTCAGGATCGAACTCAAAGGCCTCCGCAACGGCCGTAACCGGTCGGATCGGGGTCAGCTCCGGATGATCGCCAATCAACTGATAACGGCTGATGTCGAAGGTCAGCTCGTCGCCGTGGAACACTCGCACTGCGCCGACCAGCCGCTCACCGTTGACGTAACTGCCGTTGGATGATTCCAGGTCCTTGAGCCAGACGGTGTCGCCGATGGCTTCGAGCCGAGCGTGCTGCCGTGAGACATGGCCTTCGAGGATCTGCAGATCGCAGGAATCGCCGCGCCCGATCGTCAGCAACGTCCCGGACAGTTGGTGCCCCTCGGACGCCTTCGGCGCATGCAATGCCCAGTGGATGGATTGCTCCGATTGTTCGGAAATCAGGGTGAGCTGATGCTGTCCCATGACCAGCGTATCGCCAGGCATCAGGTCGCGAAAGTGCTCGACCGCGACATCGTCAACCAGCAGGTTAGCGTCTTCCAGCGGGAAAATGCGAGGGCCGCGGGGGGTCAGCTCAAGGCGGGCGTGGTAATCGCGAACATCCTCACCGGCCACCACGAGATCGTTGTCCAGGTGTCGCCCGATGGTGATGTTGCCGATCAGCGGGAAACGCTCGTCCTCATCGAGCAGTTGCAACCAGAACGTAACGTCTTTCATGCTAGGCCGCTGAGAATTGGACATCCATCAAAGTTCAGGACACCCATGATCTGCCGTTTGATGGGTGTCCTGAACTTTGATGGATGTCCAAACGTTTGATGGGTGTCCTATACTTTGATGGATGTCCAATTGATGGTTCACGCGACCATGAAGGTCACGTGCGGGATTCCGGGGCGGCTTGCGTCGGTGTGTCCGAAACGAACCGCGCCCTGGCCACGCAGCGGTGCCGATGCTCTGCGCAAGGGACGTGCGCCGGCTTGCCCGTCCGATAGCCCGCCGGGTTGGCTCTGGGGTGTTTGAGCGTAGGCCCGCACGACGCTGCCGTTGGTGCTGTGGTCTCGCAGCAGAAACTGGCCGTCCTGGAATTCCACGGTCGCGTGAAACCGGGACACCCGTGGATGATCGATGATCAGATCGCAGCTCGGGTCCCGGCCGATCAGCGCATCGTCGCCACCTGCGATACGCAGCTTTTTGCCGGTTCCTTTCCCGAGTCCCTCGCCGAAATTCTCCAGGACCAGTTCCAGAACCGGGGTGGAGGCTGCTGGGAACAGCGTTGTCTGCAGGGTATTGATGTCGGTGGCGGCGCCTCCCTCCCAGCAGAGCTGGTAGATGGCTACAGGGGTCGCGATGCCCTTGATGCGTAACCGTTCAAAGCGTTCGCACCTGCTGCGTCGCGTTCCATCGATTGCCTCGAACACCGGTCGCGACAGGACAATCTGCCGGGCGCGCGCGATGGCCGTCAGACGTGCTGCCAGATTGACGGTGTCGCCGTAGACATCGCCACGCTGCCACAGAACGGGGCCGAAGTGTACGCCGATGCGCAGGTCCAGGCGGGCGCGGTGCTGAATCTCAGTCAGCACGTCGATGGCACGATCGGGGTCGCTGAACAACAACAGCAGTTCGTCGCCGCTCCGTTTGACCAGTTTTCCACCCTGGGACGCGGCCCGCCGACGGACGTCATCCAGGGTGGCCGCGATTTCACGTGCGGCGAGCGCGTCGCCGAGCCGGCGGTACAGCGCAACCGATGCGGCGACATCGATGAAAGTCACGATCCGGGGCGCACCACGATCGCCGCGTTCTCTCCACCCCGTCAGCCTCAGGAGCCATGTGCGGAGCCATCTAACGGGCGACATCACGGCTTATTGCATGGGCCGATTCACGCGCCGGCTTCCCGGGTTGCGGATTCGAGTTCCCAGCGCGCACGCAGTTGCCGCCAGGCCTCCACGTCGGGGGTCACGGCAAGGGCCAGTTCCAGGTAGTGTTTTGCTTCATCCACGAGTCCGGCATCGTACGCTTCGCTGGCCACTTCCGCGAGCCGGCCCGCCGCCTTATTGAGCAGCTCGCCCGCATCGGCGTTACCCGGGTCCAGCGCCAGAACGTCCAACAGCCGCGCCACCGCATTGCCCTCGCCCGGCTCGGTAATGAACCCGTCGTCGAGCAGTTCGCGAGCCTCTGCCAGCAGCCGGGCGGTGTCCGCCACGCGCTGTTCCTCGGTCTGCAACTGTTGCTGCATCTGTTCGATGGCCGCGGCGCTCAGACCGATTTCAGAGGCGCGCGCGCCGAGTGCCCGCACGGCCTCGAGATCGCCCTCACTGAGCAGCCTCGTGGCGCGGCTCAGGATTTCGGCGACGATCTGGCTCAGGGATTGTTGGGCGATGGCGTTCTCAGGATCGGTCGCGAGCACGCGGTGATAGATCTCGGCGGCGTTCTCCCCGGACGGATTCATCAGCGCACCGTCGGTTCGGTACTGGCTGGCCCGCTGCAGCAGCGCCTGGATTTGTGCCTGAATGGTGGTGGCCTGCTGGATCTGGTCGCGCATGTCGGCGAGCCCCTGAAACTCTGCATTGGCCGTGGTGGCGCGTTCCAGGAAGTTCATGGCGGAGGCCACGTCACCCGCATCGGCCGCGCCGCGGGCGAGCAGAACGTACCGGTCTGCCAGGCGATCGAGCTGCGCCGTGGCCGTGGGATTACCGGGGTCGAGGCGCAGCACTTCCTGATAGGCCTGAATCGCCGCGGTCGCCGACGCCAGGTCATCCAGCCCGTGGCTGGTCAGCAGCGCTTCCGTGCTGCTGACCAGCGCTACCGCGCGTTCCTGATCCGCAAGTCGGTCGAACAAGGCGGTGAGTTGCTCGTCATTGGGAAACACGGACAGCGATTCGTCGAGCTTGGCTTTGGCCAGCGCCAGATCGTCGCCCACGAGCGCTGTGTCGATATCGACCTTCCACTGCGCCGCCAGGCTGTCCAGGGCCGCGCGTGCCTCTTCGTCTGCCGGGCTCAAGCTCAGTACGCGCCGGTATGCGGCGGCAATCGCAGCGAGACTCTGATTGGGGTCGCCGTGCAGTGATTGCGCCTCGCGCCAGGCATCCTGCAGAGAAGGATCCTCGACCAGACCCGAGGCGAACAACAGGTTTTCCATCAGTTGCTCGCGATCGGGTATCAGGTAAATGCCGGCGCCGGCGCTGACGACGAGCAGTATCACCGCGAGCACGCCGCTGCGCCGTGAGCTTCGGTGCGTGTTGCGGCGCTGATGACCGGGTTCGGCGCGTATTGCGCGCGGATCGTGGATGACGGATGCGGCAACGTCGGTAACGGCGCGGATCTCCGCCGTGGTGACGATTTCGGTTTTGATGACCCTGTTGGGCACCAGTCCGTCCGCCCGAATGGCATCCAGCGCCTCGTTCAACTCGTTGCCGGTCTGGTAGCGATCGTCCGGATTCTTGGCGAGGATCTTGTCGATGATGCCCTGGAACGGTTGCAGATGATCCGGCAACCGGGGAATGGGGTCCTGAAGATGCCGGATACCCACCGCAACCGCCGTATCGGCCTTGTACGGCACGTCACCGGTGAGCATGCGGTAGATCACCACGCCCAGGCTGTAGAGGTCGGCGCGGCCGTCGAGATTGCGGCCGGCGGCCTGCTCGGGACTCATGTATTGTGGCGTGCCGACGATGGTGCCGTTGCGAGTCATGTTGCCTTCGGCGGTCACCAGCTTGGCGATCCCGAAATCCGACAACACGGCGGAGCCGTCCTCCCGGAACAGGATGTTTTCAGGCTTGATGTCGCGGTGCACGTACCCTTTTTCGTGGGCATAGTTCAGCGCCTGGGCCATGTCCTTGATGACGCCAATCACTGCCTGCATGTGCATACCGCGGCCCAACCGGCGATTCAGATCGCCGCCGCGCAGATACTCCATGACCAGGTAGTAGATCTCGTCATGCACGCCGGCGTCGTGAACCTGGACGATGTTGGGGTGGTTGAGCTGGGCGATGATGCGCGCTTCGCGTGCAAAGCGCTTGCCGAACGACGCGTCATTGGTGAACTCGGGCGAGACCACCTTGATTGCCACCAGGCGGCCTAATTTGCGCTGCTCGCCCAGATAGACGCGCGCCATACCGCCACGCCCGATCTCGCGTTCAATGGTATAACCGGGAATTTCCACCGGCTCAGCCCTCTACGCCCAGTGGCCGCACGTCGCCCTCCACCAGATGGCCCAACACGAAGCGGGCTTGGGGTACGTACAACTGACCGTCGAGGCTGACCGCGGGCCCACGTCCGTGCGCGAGACCGTTGATGCAGCCCTCCCCCTGGAACATCCACTCGCGGGCGTCGATTTGTGCGGCACAGCGTTGTTCCGGTGCCAGCACCTGGCTCATCAGGAGCACACCGTTCTGCCACTGCTGGAACTCGGCGATGCCGTCTGCATCGCGCTTGATGCCGAAACCGTGCGAGCGGTTGTTGGCGAACTGCCCCTGGTAGACCGTGCCGTCCCGCCAGTAGTAGGTGCCCATGCCATGCCGCTGGTCCGCCTCGAAGGCGCCTACATAGCGGTTCCCATTGGGCCAGACCATTTCGCCCTGGCCACGTTTCGTGCCGGCGCTGAACTGACCGTGGTAGCGGCGTCCGTCCGGCCAGGTGAAGGTGCCGATGCCGTCGAGTTCACCGCCATTGAAGGAGCCTTCGTAGCGTTGTCCGTTGACCCAGGTGTAGGTGCCCTCCCCGGTTCGCTTGCCGGCGACGAACTCGCCTTCGTACCGGTCGTTGTTGGCCCATTCAAAGCGTCCCTTGCCGGCCATCTGATCGGCCGCGAACTCGCCGCTGTACACATCGCCGTTGGGCCAGCGCAGCACGCCGCTGCCGTGGCGCATGTCCAGTTGGAAGTCGCCTTGATAGCTGCGCCCGTCGGGCCAGTAGTAAACCCCGCGACCCTGCATCTTGTCGTCGCTGAACTCACCTTCGTAACGGTTGCCGTCCGCCCAGACGTAAACTCCGCTGCCGCTGCGAACGCCTCGTTCGATGTCACCGTCGTAGACGTCACCATTGGGCAACTCGATGCGATCAGCGTGCACCGCCGCGCTGCTCAACAGCAAAACCAGCAGCAGAACGCGTGCCCAGGCGCTTTCTTTCATCCATCGAACCTTCGTCCGTTGCAGGCTCATCTGTCGAACAGGCCCGCAAACTGCTCGCGCAGTCGGTTCTTCTGAACCTTGCCCATGGCGTTGCGCGGCAGCGCATCGATAGTGAGGACCCGTTTGGGTACCTTGAAGCCGGCCAGTGTCTGTTTGAGTGTCGCGATCAGGGTTGCCTCGTCCGGACATTGGTCTGTGGCGTCGACGACCGCCACCACCGCCTCGCCGAAATCGGGGTGGTTCAGCCCGATGACGGCCGATTCGTTAATGGTACCGATCGCATCCAGAGCCGTCTCGATTTCCTTCGGATAGACATTCAGGCCGCCGCTGATGATGAGGTCCTTGTCGCGTCCCACGATGCTGACGATACCGTGCGCGTCGATGGTTGCCACATCGCCGGTGATGAAGTAGCCGTCGTCGGTGAAAGACTCCGCAGTCTTCTCGGGATTCTCCCAGTAACCCTTAAACACATTGGGGCCGCTGATCTCGAGAACCCCGGGGGTGCCGGCCTCGGGTACCCGGACGTCGACCCCGGGCAGAGCCGACCCGACGGTACCGGCCATGCGCTCGCCCTGCAGCGGGTTGGAACAGATCATGCCGGCTTCGGTCATGCCATAGCGTTCCAGGATGCGCTGCCCGGTGCGCTCCTCGAACTGTGTGAAGGTCTCGGTGCGCAGCGGCGCAGAGCCGGACACGTAGAGGCGCGGCGCGATCTGCGGCGATGGAAAGGCGGGTTCGTTCAGCAGGCGTGTGTAGTAGGTCGGCACCCCCATGAACACCGTTGCGCGTGGCAGCAGCGCCATGGCAGTTGCTGCGTCGAAGCGAACTGCGAACAGGGTCGCCGCGCCGCTCAGCAGCGCGCAGTGCAGGGCCACGAACAGTCCGTGCACGTGATAGATGGGCAGCATGTGCAGCAACACGTCATCGGAGGTGAACCCCCAGGCATCGATCAGCGTACGGGCATTCGATTCGAGGTTCGCGTGGCTGAGCATCGCACCTTTAGAGCGGCCCGTAGTGCCCGAGGTGTAAAGGATCGCGGCGAGGTCGTCGGCGTCTCGCTCTGCAGACGCAACCGCCGCCCCTGCCGGCGAATGCTTGCGCAGATCGTCAAGGGTCGCGACGGGCGCATCATTCAGTTCGCGAACAGAACTTGCGCGTTCTGCATTCACAACCACCAACCGCGGCTGCGCGTCATCGATGAAGTAACCCAGTTCTGCATCGGTGTAGCCGGTGTTCAGCGGCACGTAGGCGGCGCCCTGGCGGAGCACCGCGAGGTACAGCCACACCACGTCGATGTGCTTGTCGAGCTGCACGGCCACCCGGTCTCCCGCACCTACTCCGGCGGCATCCAGGGCCGCGGCGAAGTGCGCGCTTCGGGTCAGCACGTCGGCGTAGCTGAAGCGTCCGTGCTCGGCACAATCGAATGCCAGCGCGGCGCCGCGCGCATGGGCCACGGATTCGATTGATGTAAATAGATTCGTCACGGTTCTGCTCGACCAGATGATGCCGGCCCGGGGTTTACGGGGGGTCGAGCGATTTCATAGACTCGGCCTTGCGCATTCGCCGTATTTTACTTGGACACACGCTATTTGGACATCTGGGTTTTCACCACGATTTGCGTTCTCGTAGGCGCCGTGGCGGGCTTCCTCGGTGGCCTGCTTGGCATTGGTGGTGGCGTGGTCATCGTGCCGGCACTCATCCTGCTGTTCGATTCCGCGGGCACCTTTACTGGTGTCAATGGCGCCAACGCGGGCGGCGCGGGTGCCGGTTCGAACCTGACCACCCTGATTGCAATCGCAACCTCCCTGGGCAGCATCATCTTCACTGCAGCTGCCGCGGCGCGCTCGCAGATACGCGCCCGGATGGTCGAATGGCTGGTGGTGCGTCGCTGGGTGCCCGCGATCATCCTCGGCAGCTATCTGGCCGGTTTCGTGGCCGCCGAGTTAGAGGTGGTGGTCCTGCGCAGCCTGATCGGGGTGTTCCTGCTGTTTGTCTCCGGGGTGATGCTGACCAACTGGAAACCTGCGCCACACCGCGTGCTGCCTGGCCGAGTGGCCAGCGCCGGGATGGCCATGGTGGCCGGTCTGATCTCGGGTATCGCGGGGATAGGCGGCGGCAACGTGGTGGTGCCCACCTTGGTTTTCCACAATGTGCCGGTGCACCGCGCCACGGCGACCTCCAGCGCGCTCGGGTTTCCCATCGCGCTGGCCGGAAGCCTCGGCTACATCCACCGCGGCTGGTCCTGGACCTCGCTGGACGACGGCCTGCTCGGCTACATCTATCTGCCGGCGCTAGCGGCCGTGGTGTCGGCCACCGTCGTGTTCGCACCGCTGGGCGTTCGGGCGGCGCATCGATTGCCAGCGCTGCCGCTCAAACGAGCCTTCGGCGTGCTGCTGATCCTGGTATCGACCCGGATGATCTGGACGGCCTTTTCGTAGCCGGGCGTGTGCCAGTAGGAGGGGGCCTAACCGGTGAGGTCTTCCAGGGTACGGATCTGAATCGCATCGGTCCGCAAGCCGGCGAGCACGTCGGAGATGACCACCAGCTTGCTGTCCGGCGCCAGTTGCTCGCGCTCGCGCAACACGCTGAATGCTGTGCGCAGGGTCTTTTCCGGGTCTCGCGAGAACGACGTTCGGTAGCTGAACACCGCCCGATTGAGGACCAGCCGGCGGCGCGTCTGGCTGCTGTTGGTGAAGGCGTAGATCGGCACCGTGAACGGGCGGCAGTTGGTGACGAGGTCCGCCATGATGCCGCGCCGGGTGATCACCACCAGGCCGGCGGCATTGATGGCTTCGGCCAGATCGACCGCGGATGCCGCGAGATGCTGTTTGTCGTCGCTGGCGGCAAGCGCACCCTCGAAGCCGAGCCCATGCAGTTTCTCGCTGGCCCGGGCGATTGCGTCGAGCTGTTCGACGCAGCGCACCGGGTATTGCCCGATGCTGGTTTCGCCGGACAGCATGATGGCGTCCACCCCCTCGTAGATGGCGTTTGCAACGTCGGTCACTTCGGCTCGGGTCGGCGAGGGATTTGCGATCATCGATTCCAGCAGATGGGTCGCAACGATCGAACGCCGGCCCTGGATGGCGCAGGTCTTCACCAGATTGCGCTGCACGTTCGGCAACTCCGCGATGTTCGTCTCAATGCCGAGGTCTCCGCGCGCCACCATGACACCATCGGAGACGCGTGCGATGTCTTCGATGTTGGCCACGCCTTCCCCGTCTTCGATCTTGGCGATCACGCGGATGTTCTGTGCTTTGCGGCCCAACAGCTCCCGCAACTGGGTAATGTCAGCAGCACTACGCACGAACGACAGCGCGATGAAGTCGACGTCGTGAGCCATGGCGAACTCGATGTCACGGACGTCTTTGTCGGTGATCGCGGGCAGGTTGATGCGCACGCCGGGCAGGTTCACGTGCCGCTTGCTACCCAGCACGCCGCCGTCGAGCACCCGGCAGGTCAGTTGGATACCGTCTTTCTCCAACACCTCGAAGTTGATCAGACCGTTGTCGATGCTGACCGGGTCACCGACGTTCAACGACGTCACCAGATCCTGGTAGTTGACGTGTATCGAGGTGTGTTCGACATCCACCCCGTCGCGCACCACCAGGCTGACCACTTCGCCGGGTGCCAGTTTAATGGGCTGGTCGAGGTCTCCTGTTCTGATCTCGGGACCCTGGGTATCAAGCAGAATCGCCACCGGGTGATTAACTTTGCGATTGAGGGTTTTGATCCAGTTGATGATCTGCGCCGACCCCTCATGGCTCGCATGAGACATGTTCAGCCGCACGACGTTCATGCCCGCGGTGTGCAGCGCCTCCAACGTTGGGTAGTCGGCGGTTGCAGGTCCGATGGTGCAGATGATCTTGGTGCGGCGGAAATCCATGCGCGGGCGCATCTTATACGCCTTCAGCCGGATGTCCAGAACGCGTCCAGCGTGCTGCCGAGCTGATGGGCCGGGACCACCTGGGGTTGCCAGTGCGCTGGAAAGAATCGGCGCTGGCCCGGGTTCAGATAGCGTGGATCGACCAGGCATAGCACCCCCCGGTCGTCCTGGGTACGGATCAGCCGGCCGGCGGTCTGCACCACGCGGGTCATCGCCGGTTGCTGGTAGGCGATGGTGAAACCCAGATCGTCCGCATGGGCGGCTGCGATCCGATCAAGCCGCAGGCTGCGCGGGGGCAGCCCGATGCCCACCACCACGATGCCGATCAGCGCATCCCCCGGCAGATCCACCGACTCGGTGAACACGCCCCCCATCACCACGAACCCCACCACGGGTTCGCGCACGGCGGAGAACCGCGCGATGAAGTCATCCCGGGACTGTTGGGACATGGTGCGTTGCTGCACCAGCGTCTGGCGCTGCGGAAACTGCGCGGCATAGGCCGCCGCTACGCGTTCGAGGTACGCAAACGAGGGTAGCGCGATCAGGTAATTGCCTGGCTTGGCGGCGACCACAGTCTCTATCAGGCACACCAGAGGTTGCAGGGTGCGTTCGCGGTCCTGGTACAGCGGGGAGACGTCGGGAACGATGCTGACGGCGAGATGTTCGGTTGGAAATGGTGAGGCGATCTGCACGCTGGGCTGATCGGTCAATCCGTGCAGGTGCTGAAACAACGCGGCCGGGTTCAGCGTCGCGGAGAAGCGCACGCTCGCTGCGTAGTCGGCCAGGCGTTCCGCGATGTGCGCGCCCGGGTCGAGACACGCGATCTCTAGTTCGATGTCGCGGCCGTCCGTCCGCAGCAGCGTCGTAAACCGCTTCGGGTCGTACCAGCCGGCAGCGCGCAGCAGGTTCCGCAGCGCGAAGTTGAGTTCGCTCAGCGCCGGGTCGTCCACCAGCTGGTCGGCCACCGAGGCAAACAATTCGGCGAGTCTCGTCAGCGCGCCGATCAGTCGCTTGGGGAGTTCGATTGCGCACGCGAAATCGACTTTTTCGAGCCCATTCGAGCGGGCGGCCTCGCGGCGCAGCGTGACCAGCCGGCGGTCGAAGTTGCGTAGCGCTTTGCCCAGTTCGGCCGGCAGGTCCAGGGCAAGCGCCTGACGCAGCGTGCGTCGCGCAAAGGTGCTCGACAACATTGCCCGGGCCCGGTCGGTCAGTTGATGGGCCTCGTCGACGAGCAGCACCGACGGTTCGGAGAACAACCCCCGAATCCGGGCAAAGCGCACCACTGGATCGAAGACGTAGTTGTAATCGCCGATGACCACATCGCTCCAACTGGCGGCGTCGAGACTCAGCTCGAACGGGCAGACGGTGTGGGTCGCGGCGACTGCCTCGATACGGGCCCGGTCCATGGCCGGACCATCGAGCAGCTCGCGCAGCGCCGGCTGCAACCGGTCGTGATAGCCGCGCGCGTACGCGCAGTGCTCCGGATCGCACACCGGTTCGGGCATGAAGCAGGTTCGCGCTTTGGCCGTGATGGTCACCGAGCGCAGCGCGACGTGGGGATCAAGCTGAGCCAATGCCAGTTCCGCGGCGCGTTGTCCGGTGGTGCGCGAGGTGACGTACACGATCCGGTTCTGATGCGCTTCGGCCAGCGCTTTGAGCGCTGGAAAGACCGTTGCCAGGGTTTTGCCGCAGCCGGTCGGCGCCTCCGCGAGCAGCGCCTGCCGGTCGCGCAGGCTGCGATACACGGCGGCTGCAAGCTGACGTTGGCGCGGTCTGAATTCGGCAAACGGAAACAGCAGGTGGTGCAGACTTTCATCGCGCGCCGACCGGTGCAGGCGCTCGGCGGCCAGCCAATCGACCAGTTCAGCGAGCGTGGATTCAAGAAATGCGAGCAACCTGCCACGTTCCTCCACGAGTTCGTGGGAGGTGGTGACGAGGGTGTCTGGATGGACGTATATCAGCCGCAGTTGCCAGCTTGGATGGTGCGGTTCGCGCAGGGCCAGCAGCGCCGCATAGTACTTCAACTGGGCGAAATGCAGATGGCCCAGATGGGCATGCAGCGCGCCGACCTCGCTGCGGGTCGCTTTGAATTCCTCGACCAGCGGTACTGCCTGTGTCAGGTCACAGCCGTCGGCGCGACCGGTGAGCATCACCGCGAAGCCGTCCGCGTGCACCTGGTGGTCCAGTTTGACCTCGCGCTGATAACCGGCCGCCCGGCCGCGCTGGAGTTTCTGCTGGGCTTCGATGCCCTCGCGGCCCTGGGTGGCTGCGTCGTAACGGAAGTGGATGTCGCCGCGGCGGCACACGAACTCGGTGAGTGTGCGCACCGCAAGTCGGTACTGCGGCCGGTCGTTGCCGTTCGCCATCAACAGGCCACTACCAGCTCACTCGCAGCACGCTCGCGGGGATGCCGACCCGCGCGAACAGCTCGAACCAGAGCCGTTGCTCACGCCGCAACTGATCGCCCGGGCCTTTGACCTCTACCAGCCGGTAACTGCCGGATCCGAAGCACATCACCAGATCGGGGAACCCCGTGCGGGTCTGGTGCAGATCGTCCAGCATGAAGTCGAACATGGCCACCAGGTGCTGGCTGGGCACGGCCCGCAACACCTGCGCGAGGAACTCGGCGGGGAACTTCGACCAGGACATCAACGCGTTGCTGACCCCGTACTTGGCGCGGTACGTTTCGTGCATCCGCGCGCCCAACCTACCTGGCACGCGCAGTTCGTCGAAGCGCCGCGCAATAGCAACCGCCCGGGTCCGGCGAAAGTCCGGCCAGTAGAGATCCAGCGGCGCACTCTGGTAGGGATGGGTGAACATGCCCGGTACGGGCATGAACACGATGTCCCAGAACGCAAGCCCCAGCAGGCCCAGTGGAAACCGGTTCTCCAGGTGCGCCCCGGTGCCGCCGTTGCGCAGCCAGGCGGTCAGTGCGGCCGCCTCCAGATCGGCCGGTGGATTCGTCAAATGCAACTGCAGCTCGGCAATGAGTTGTCGACGCTTGGGGGCGAGCCCGGTCCGCGCGGCGAACTGGTGCGCGAAGTGTTGCTCGCCGGCGCTGTGCGGCGCACCTTCGATGGTCTTCAGCACCTGGCTCACACCATTGCGATCGCCAAGCCGATTCAAGATCCGGGCACTACGTTCCCGGCCGGGTTCCCGATCGGAGCGGCCGTACGCGGTCAACGCCAGGTCGAATGCATGATGCCGCTCGGCTTCCCGGCCGATCTCGTTCAGCAGGCGGCCGCGCTGTCGCTCCAGAAGCCGGTTGCTTTCCGGGCGCCAGAGGTGCTCGACCTGACCCCGCAGTTGGTGCTCGTGCCAGTTCCGGTGTAATCGGCGAACCTCGCGTTTGGTCCGCAAGAGCTCCAGATAGCGCGCCAGTTCCGCCCGGGTTGGGAACAGGCGTTGCGCTGGGTCCAGGGGATACTGCTCGTAGCGCACCACGCCGAGATCTTCCAGTACGAAGGTGCTGAAATCCTGGCGCAGGTCACCGAAGAACAGAATGCGCATGGCGTTGAGCCAGTCCGGATCCGTCAGCAGCAGCCAGGCGCAGACTCCGCCCAGACGGCTGCGCAACTCGGGTTCCGGGTAGCGCGCGGCGGTCGCAGCGACCAATGCTTCTTTGCGCAGAGCGCGGCAACCGGCGGGCAGCTCCGGAAAAGCGGCGCGAATTTCGGGCAAGGTCAACTGGGCAAGCACCAGATCGCCGGGCACGGCTGGGTTGGGGTGAATGAGTTCGGCTTCTGTTAGTTGGGTCAGGGCGGCGGCGGTGTCGCTGACCTCTCGGTAGCGAAGCGTATCGGCGCGCAGCAATGGGCCCTTGCGGGTCAGCAATCGCGCGTACAGGCGCAGCGCATCGACGCCGAGCGCACGGACGTGCTCCAGACGGGCCAATTCTGGCGTTTCCAGGATATCGCTATACTGCCGGGCGACGGTATCCAGCAGGCGGGTTAGATTGTCCGCATAGTAGTGCGGTGGTGGCGGAACGTTGGGGCGCAGCACCGGCGGCCGACCTGGACATTGGTAACAAACCGATAGTGTATATATTTACAGTATGACGGCAATCTCTCCCTACTGCCTGGTCACCACGGTGACGCCGAAAGCCCTCAAGGTGCTGCTCGAAAACACCGGCGCTGGCGCTTATCGAGATGCACATCCCTGGTTGGTGGCGCGCGAAATGTTCGATGCGGCGCAGACTTGTGGGCAACGCATGGCGTTGCTGATCGCCAGCGGCGAGCCGCTGGAATTCAAGCAGTGGGGTTGGATCGAGTCGATCGACGTCGTCGAGCTGCACCGGGGACACTGGGAATCGCGCTGCAGTTTCGGCCGGCTCGAACCCGTGAATCAGATCTGGAGCGAGCTCGACAGCGTCTTCTTAAAGCCCGGTGATGATCAGTTGCGAAGGGAGTCGCTGGAACCGATTCGTCAACATCGCACTGCGCTGGATGCCCGGCACATTCACCCGTACGCCATCTGCGAGGCGCCGGCGTTTCTGGAACTTACTTGTTGATGTGCGTGACGTTGGCGCCGTCGCCGGCCTTCGCTTCGGCTTCGGCTGCGGCTTCGTTCTGGATTCGGATCCAGACCTCTTTGCGGTGAACCGCGGCGCGTTTCGGGGCATCGATGCCTAGATGAACCT
>PVMK01128180.1_pt1 | contig 14885 bp, 14 predicted proteins | sample 1853481 | NCBI WGS metagenome assembly PVMK01 (sample SAMN08533507, study PRJNA380276) | Marine sediment metagenome, whole genome shotgun sequencing project.
AGCGGGTTGGTCCGCGCGCGCCGTGGCCGATCTCGGTGGGGCCTTCGACTACGACGGCGACGGGAGCACCGAGCTGATCAACGTCGGATGCGAGAGCTGCCATGGCCCTGGCTCCGAGCATCTCAACGATCCGATGAAAGGCTACATCGTGTCGCCGGGGTCGCTGACACCCAGCCGCGCATCGGCGATCTGCGGGAGCTGCCATTCCCGGCCGCTCGGCATCGGGGCCGGAATGACTGGCCTTCCCCTTTCGGCAGACGATCAAATGCCTCCGCCGGGCATCCGCCGCGCCGCCTTTGCCCTCGACCACACGACGCAAGTGAGCGGTGCTCCTGAGGACTTCTTCAGCTCGGGGGACGCCGCGGCGCACTACCAGCAGTACTCCGGTCACCTTCAGTCACGACACTATCGAAATCCGTCTAGAATCGCGACGTGTATCGGCTGTCATAGCCCTCACGCCAACTTCGACGACGTCTACGGGGATGCGATCTCCGAGAACCTGAATCCGGTTTGCACGTTTTGTCACAGCTCGGAACAGTTTGTCACTGTGCTCGAGCACGTCGATGAGATGATACCAAACGGCGTGCACAACTCGATCGGTCGCGAGTTCCGCTGCACCGAATGTCACATGGTGCCAACCGCCAAGTCCGGCGCGTCCGTGCCCGCGCTCCTCGACATGATCCCCAACGCCGATCCGCCCGTTCAATACTACTGGAACGACATCGCAGCCCATCGGATGACCCTGACCGGCCGCGACGCGTACCAAGAGCAACCGGTCGCTGCCACCAACGAATGCGCCCCGTGTCATGGGGGCTTCTTTCCAAACCAATGAAGGGCGGAGCACGACTTCTGGTAACTTTGCTCGTTCTCACGGGGTGCAGCGAGCAGCGGGATCGCGCGGAACCGCCGACCGTCTTCGCCGATATCGATCCAATCCTGCAAGAGAGCTGCGTCGAATGTCACAGCGGTCCGGACCCTGAAGCTAACTATTCGGTTGAGGACTATCTCGAAACGATCCGCTGCGTGCCAGCAGAGGAGCCCCCGCCGCCACCGGCGACGCTGCCTTCAGATCCTAGCGCGCCGATTCTGGCGGTGTTGGAGCGCCCCGATCACGCAGACTTTCTCAGCGAGAGCCAAACCGAAGGGCTGACGACCTGGGTCGTCGAGGGGGCGTGGCCTGCGAATCGCGGCACGCACCCCGGCCAGTGGCTCGATCCCAGAACCGAGATCTGGCACGGGGCGTATCTTGAAGAGACCGACTGGCAACCGATCGTCGACCCCACGAGGGGAGACGCGTGCGGGCTCTGCCATCCGGGCTCTCCCGCACCCGTGCCCGGGATCATCAACTTCCCCCCGGGTGCCACCGATTGCACCACTGCCACGACTTGCCCGGCGGCGTGATGGCCTGCGGGACGTGCCACGGCGACGGCGACGCGACCGTACCCGCCCACGGGACCAATGCTACTTTCCAGGCCCACCCTTTGGCGGCGCGCACACGACGCACACCGAGCCCTCGGCCAACATGCCGCGCCCCCTCGACTGCCAGTCCTGCCACTTTGGTGAGAACTATACGATGCTCGAGGGCAGCCATGGCGATGGCGTGGTGGACGTCATCTTCCAGCCCGCTTGGGGCCCCAACGCGAGCTACGACTTCGACACCCTACGTTGCGCCACGACGTGCCACACCCGCGGCGGGACGACCCCCGTGGTCGCATGGGACGAGGAGGTAGAGCTCGACTGCGCCTCCTGCCACCAGAACCCTCCACCGGGCCATTCGCAGATCGCGTGCAACGGCTGCCACCGCGGCATCAATTCCGAGGGCACCCGTCTCACGATCGAGGCGCCGCACATCAACGGGCGGGTCGATGCGTTCTGACGAGGATTGCGAAACTATCTGCGTCCATGTAGTTTCTCGTGGGGTTAGTGATCGGTGAAGGTTGATGAAGCGCTTGTTTGATCGACGGCGGATTTTGAACTGGCTTCTTGGCGGCAGCACATTCGCCTGGATGGGGTCGGTCATCTATCCGGTGCTTCGTTTTCTCAGCCCGCCTCCGGAACAAGAGGCATCGGTCTCCGCCGTCCGGGCGACCTCCCTAGCGGAGATGGCGCCCAACTCGGGGGAGGTGTTCAAATTCGGCAGGAAACCCGCTTTGATCGTGCGGCGACCCGACGGTAGTTTCGCTGCATTCCTCGCCAAGTGCACTCACCTCGACTGCACCGTGCAGTACCGTTCAGACAAGGAGGACATTTGGTGTGCCTGCCACAATGGGGTCTACGATCTGAATGGGACCAATGTGTCGGGCCCGCCGCCGAGGCCCTTGGACACCCTAGAGGTGCACATGCGGGGGGACGATGTCTACGTCACCCGAAAATCCTGAACGGGCCATCCTGAGGTGGCTCAGGAACCGCTATCCCATCGCCCAGTTCGCCGAATGGGCCAAGCACAAGACTGTGCCGATCGGTCCTGGCGCGTTTTGGTATTATTTCGGGGGAATCACCCTCTTCCTGTTTCTCATTCAGGTAGGAACCGGAATCCTTCTGATGTTCTATTACAAGGGGAGCGTCGATACCGCGTTTGAAAGCGTTCGATTCATTTCCGCCAAAGTGCCGTTTGGCTGGCTCGTTCGCTCGGTCCACGCGTGGTCCGCGCACCTGATGATCCTTTCCGCGGTCATCCACATGTTCAGCGTCTTTTTCATGCGCGCCTACCGCAAGCCTCGCGAGCTCACCTGGCTATCTGGAATAGCGCTCCTCGGGATTCTGTTCGGCTTCGGGTTTAGCGGTTATCTCTTGCCCTGGAACGAGCTCGCCTTCTTTGCGACCAAGGTGGGCACCGACATGATCGGCATCATCCCGTACATCGGTGAGCCGATCATGTATGTCCTTCGAGGTGGTGAGGAGGTGAGCGGTTCGACGCTTCCACGCTTCTTCGCTCTTCACGTCGCACTTTTCCCGGCGTTGTTGACCACGTTCATCGTCGCCCATCTCTTCTTCATTCAACTGCAAGGGATTCACGAGCCCGACGCATGGAAAACACATCCAGAGCGGCGGAAAACGATGCCGTTCTTTCCGCACTTCTTCATGCGCGAGCTCTTGTTGTGGTTGATTACGCTCAATATCTTGGCAGTGCTGGCGGTCTTCTTTCCTGCGGAGCTGGGCGTCGAGGCCGACGCGTTTTCTCCGGCTCCTGCGGGAATCAAGCCGGAGTGGTACTTCCTCGCCACCTTCGAGTTTCTCAAGTACATGCCTGCCCACCTAGGGCCAATCGAAGGAGAGCAGTTCGGGCTGCTGCTCATTTCGTTTGGAGGGCTCCTGTGGTGTTTGGTGCCATGGATCGACCGTGGACGAAGTCGCCGAATCACCGCGGTTGTCATGATCGGCGGCGCTGCGGCCCTCGCATTCCTCACGATCATGACCTATCTGGGGTACGTCGCGTGATGAAGGTCTTTGCACCAGCTCTCATCTTGACATGTGTGGCGCTGGCCTCTGGCGCGAGGGCCGATGGTCTCCCTGGAGGGAAGTGCTTGGAGTGTCACCTCACGACCGGAGACGGGGTCGGTGAGCTATGGCAGGACGATGTTCACGCGCGCGCCGGGATTACATGCGAAGCGTGTCATGGCGGAGACGCTACCCAGGGCGATAGCGATCTCGCCAAGCGCCCGGAATCCGGTTACCAGGGGAAGTTTTCTGCTCGCGAAATCGTTCTGTCGTGTGGCGGCTGTCACAGCGACGTCGAGTACATGAAGGTTCGCAAGCCGCTCTTACCCACCGATCAGCTCGAAAAGTATCGGACCAGTGTGCACGGAAAGCTCCTAGCCAAGGGCGAGACACGAGTGGCTCAATGCGCGAGCTGTCACGGCGCACATGGGGTGCGCGAAGTCAACGATGCCAAGTCGCCGGTTTATGCAGCCAACGTTCCGGCGACGTGCGGCCACTGTCACGCCGATGCTGACTACATGAGCGACTTCGACATCCCGACAGATCAATATGACGAGTATGTGCAGAGCGTTCATGGAGAGGCTCTTCTCGAAAAGCACGATGTGCGCGGGGCCCCGGCGTGCAACGACTGTCACGGCAACCACGGGGCTGCGCCGCCATCGATCGACGCAATCACTCACATCTGCGGAACCTGTCACAGTTACAACGCAGAGCTCTTTCTCGGGAGCCCGCTGGCTCCGGCGTTCAGGGAGAAGTCGCTCGCTGACTGCGTGGCCTGCCACGGCAAACACCTCATCACGCATGTGTCCGACGACTGGCTTGGTGACCAGCCTGGCGACGTTTGCCGGAAGTGCCACGAAGAGGGGGACGAGGGATCGGATCTCGCCCTCTACTACGCCGATACGCTCGGTTCGATTCGGCAATCATTCGAAGAAATCGAGCAGTTGCTCGCGAAAGCAGAAGTGAAGGGCATGGATGTGACCGAAGGAGAGGACTACGCGGAGGCAGCCCGGCAGGGACTCCTCCAGGCACGCACCCTGATTCACGCGTTCTCGAAGCCCGTGATGGAAGAAAAAGTCATGGACATCGCAGAAAATCAAGCAGCTGCTTTGACAGCGGGATACGCGGCGCTCCGAGGTTTCGAGAACCGCCGCCGCGGGCTCGCCATCAGCACCCTGCTACTTCTGCTTCTAACCTTGGCCGTGGCGATCAAGATCCGCACGCTGCCCCCCCTGGAGTAACACCGTCACGGTCCACTGATAAACGTGTGGCAGCCGGTGCAGCGCTTTGCGTCGGGTTCGTGGGTGGCGATGTCTTTGTGGCAGGCCATGCACGCTGCGCGGTCTGCGCGAGCCCGAGGGATGTGGACGTTGTGACAGGCCGTACAATCGCTGTGACCTTCTCCCTGCGGGTCGTCCGGGATGCGGTGCAAGCCCGGTAACTCGGCGACTTGGTGGCAGCCCGTACAGGTCGTCTGCGCTGAGACCACTCCGCGGTGCGGCTCGTGGCACGACATGCACTCGCGGTGACCTTCGGGGCTGTTCGACCACTGCTCTTCGTGGCAGCTCGCGCATGCGAGGGGAGCGGACAAGTGATGCACGGCCCCTCCATGACAGGATTCGCAGCTAAAATGGCCCTCATTTCGGCTAGTTAGGCGTACCTGGGTGGCATGACAACGAACGCATAGTGCCCGCTCTTCGAGACCGCTCAAATCAAAGGCGTGCGGTTGGTGGCAATCGGTGCATTCGGTCTTGGGCGAGTGGAATGCTTTTGCGGAGTGCGCCTCGTCGTGGCAGTCGGTGCATTGGTACGCGAGCTGAGCGATCCGTTTGGGGTGAGGTTCATGGCAGGAAACGCAGTCGCCTTTCGCGCCGACGGAGGGATGCGTCGAGGAGACGTCCGAGTGACAGCCTGCGCAGGAGGCACCCGCTGCAGCTCGCACGGCGTGTGGCCTGTGACAGCTTGCGCAATCGCGATGCGCGCGCGCCTTGTTCTGCGCGAGGACTTGGGTTTGCTTGTGGCATGTCGTGCACCGCAAAGCGCTAGACGCCGAGAACGAGTGTGCTTGATGGCAAGTCGCACACGAGTCGTGACCCCCGGCAAAGGTCGCTGTCGGCGAAACCATCGGTTCACGTGTTTCGTGACACTCCAGGCAAGATGCAGCATCGGACGCAATCTTGTGACCCCCGTGGCAGTCCGCGCAGGTGCCACTCAACCGAGGTCGCCCGTGCCGGACTTTCACCTTTTGGTGGCACTCGTCACATTCTAGAACGGTTTCTGCAGTTGGTTTGTGGGGGTTGTGACACGTTTCGCAGGGCACCGATGTGTGGACCGCCAGCCCAGGATTGCCTTCCGTTTCGAAGGGCCCGTGGCATCGCGTGCAGTGCCACCTTCCAAAGACATCGGGCTCTGACTTGAAGATGTGGCACGTGTAGCAATCCATTGGTTTGCCCTCGAGATCGACGTGGGCGAGCGACGCCTGTTCCTCGTGGCATGGCGTGCAGACCCCCGTGTCGGGAGCGTCAAAGGTGGGCTCAGTCGGGTCGTGACATTCGTTGCATTCCACATCTTGATTGATCACGTGTGCGGAATGCCCCGGTGAAAGACGGACGTGAGGCCAACTATCCGGCACTGTTCGCGGCGGCGGTGCGTTTCGCGTTTCCTTGATCTCTTGAATGTTGCTCATGAACTGCCTGGTCAGGAACCCGGCGAAGAAGCCGAGCACCGCGAGGACTACGATCGAGATCAAGGTGCGTTTCATAGGCGACCCAAGTGACACAAGCGACATGGCAGGTCGTTGATGATGTCCAATCGACTCGTGAAGTTGGCCGGGTGTGGATTTCCGCCTGGACCACCGACCTGGTGGCAACCCACGCAGAGCATCTCGCCCGCGCCACCGTGGCAGCTCGCGCACCCAACCGGGTCCAGTCTTGCGGCGGTGCCGTGGTCGTTAGAGGACCCCGGTGGCCCCGACCAGCCCGGCGGATGGGGGTTGCCGCGGGCGGCGTTCAACCCGGCCACACCTTGGCGCGTGTGACAGTCGACACAGAACAACTCGCTGTGGCAGACGACGCACATGCCCGGGTCAGCCGCCGCTTGCATGTCGTGTACCGAAAAGAAGTTCGCGCGGTGCATCGACTGTCGCATCGGCGAATCGAAGGCCAGCCTCGACGGAATCGCCGGCACCGTGATGCCGTGGCATGCCGCGCATTGACGTTGCGTATGGCAGGTCGTGCAAAGGTCTGCCTGGGCGGCGGCTTGCAGTCCGTGCTCGCGCAGGAAGTCACCATCGTGCACGACGTGGCTTTTCGGCGGGACTCCCTCGGACGCGAGCTCGACATGACAGCTGTCACAATCGCGCACGTCCCATTGACCCGCGTGCTCGTGACAACTGAAGCAGGTGGCCATGTTGGGTCGAAGAGCCGTGTTCTCGTATTTCACATCGACGTGGCACCGTACGCAATCCCCGGCGCCGGCTTCGGAGTGAGCTTCATGGGAGAAGACCAGGTGTTTCCGCGCCATCTCCGCTGCGTGACGAGTCCTCGCTCGCCCGTGGCAGTCCGAACAGGTGTTTGGATCGTGCGGGTCCTGATGGCACTCGACGCATTGCTGCGTGGTTGGAAGGTGAAGTGGACCCGTCTCGCCGGCGCCTTGAATCCCAGCGTGGCACTCGAGGCAATTGATCCCCTCGAGTACGTGGGCTCGATGTTCGAATGATCCCTCTTGAGGGTCTTTTTCGATGCCAAGCATCTTGGCGCACGCGCCCGCTGAGCCCGCCAGGGCCACCAATGCCACGATCGCGATCAGACTTTTGGTCATTTCTTCGGCCATTGCCCTTGGTAGGAGACACGTGCGAGCGCTCGCACTTCATATCGCTCGACTTGGTTGGCGCTGGCCTCGCACGCGGCAGCTACCGCCCAACCCTTGCCGGGTTGCCAGCGCAGAGCAAGACGCCCCCAGGGCCAGACCGTACCTTGGCCTGGCTCCGGATCGTCTGGGAAGATGATCTCGAACTCCGGCATCAAGCCCACCGTCGTGTCGTGATCCTCGTAGAGAGGAATCACCGATGCGAGACGAAGCCCTGTCCAGCTCGACGTCGCGACCTGCTGACGTCGAAGCTCGCCAAGAATGCTTCCTTTCCCGTCGTCGTCGGTACGCAGGACGCCGCGCAGGTAGCCGCTCCAGCCGAAGTCGTCTTGAGCGTCTCGAAGGGCGCCGTTTATCGAGAGGTCCAGTCTCGGCGCCGCCCTCCACCGGAGGTTTGCGCCGGCGGCGAGCGTGCCCGGGTCGCCGAGGACGGTGAACAAGGAGGTGGCTTGCAACATCCGGGTCGGCGAGCGCTTCGTGACGTAAAGCTCACCGCGGATGACTCGGTTTGCCGTTTGCGCGGAGATGGTCCCGAGCACTTCTGCAAGTCCGGGATTCACCAGCTCCCAAGAGATCTTCGCCGACATGTCCAGCCAGCTCGCGACCCGTAGCGCGAAGTCGCCGCCGACCTCCTCGTCGGAGCGCTGCCCTGCGTTGAACCGGTTGTAATACGAGGCGCCGATCATGCCCTTGTTGCCGAGGCCCTGTGACAGCCGTCCGCCTACCATCCAGTCGTGCTTCCGTCCCTCGATGTTGCCGTCGACAGGCACCCCGCCAAAGACCTCGAAGTGTGTCTTGGAGCGCGCCCGTAGCATCATGTGGCCGCCGTCGATGTGCATTGCGCGCACTGCTCCTGTGGACAGGATGAAACGGCCCAAACGCGTGTCGCTGACGCCCCTCGGGTCACGGACTTTGATCGCGATCACCAGGGCCTCGAAGGTTGCCGCATTGTCGCTCAGCCCCGACTGGGTGGCGCCTGCGCCTCCCCAAACCAACGCCTCGGCGTCGATGTAAGGATACTTTCGGGTGGAGCCCTCCAAGATGATCAGCCCTGCGTTGGGCTCGAGCTGACCCCAAAGCTCTGCGCCCACGCGATGGGGCTGGGCGGAGGCCATCGAAACCGGGATCGCACAGAACAGAGCAAGAACCGCTGCGGCAGTCAGACTCCAGCGGCCAACCGCTGATCGTATCTTCCCGCTTGCCATGGTCCCTGATCTTGGACCATGGTTTGTCTGCTCGGGTCGCCCCATGAACCGCGGGCACGATTTCCCATGCACGTATCGCCGCTTTCCTGGATTGCCTTGGGTAGCGCCCTTCATCGCTGCGGCGATCATGGTGGACTATCTCGTGCGGCGGCCCAAGTTGACCGGTCCCGTGAAAAGCATTCTGATCTTGGGTCTTGGAGTGCTTCCCATCTTGACTGCGCTGATCGGCAATATGGAAGGCCTCGCAGCAACCGAGCACCAGGCGTTCTGCGGAAGCTGCCACACGATGGACCGGCACATCGAAGACGCGAACGACCCCGACAGTATCAGCCTTGCCGCGATCCATTCCCGCAACAACAAGTTCGGGGATAAGAGCTGCTACGTCTGTCACAAAGATTACGGGATGTACGGCTACGCGTTGACCAAGATCGGCGGGATGGGGCACGTCTACTGGTTCTTGACGGAGTTCATGTGGATGGACGTGGATGAGGCGCTCCCGAAGATTCACCTCGCGCGACCCTTCAAGAACGAAAACTGCATGCAGTGCCACACCACGACAGGGTACCTGTGGAACGAGGTGTCGGATCACCGTGGTCTCCTTGACGACCTTCGAGCAGGCGAGACGAGTTGCGTCAGCTCTGGCTGTCATGGGTACGCACATCCTTTTAGCAAACCCGACGAGGAAACTCCATCGGAGGCCGAGGCGCGAGCAACCGAAGGCCTTTTCTTGCCTGAGGAAACATGATCAAGAAGAAGCTCGAGGACTTGATAGATACCGGTTCGCGGTCGCGCATCCTGGTCTACGCCTGTGTGCTCGGGCTCATCGGGCTTGCACTCATGGTCTGGTCGCTCTTCGACCAGGGCTGGATTCCCGTCATGATGGCGATGTCGGTGGGACAAGTCATTGGAACGTTATCACTCGCGCTGTTCATATTGGTAGTGATTATCGACCTGCAAAGGGCAACATTTCGCCCCTCGATTCCGCCCAAACCGCCCAAGCCCAAAGACGACTAGGCACTCGAGCGATGGTCCCGTAGCCACACCAAGCTGGAGCCCATCACCAGGACGGCGGTGGCCGTCAGGATTGAGCCTGAAGGCACGAATGGCATCAGCGCGAGGCAGGTCGCGGCCCCGATGAGTGGCACCGCGGCAGGAGCGCGAAACGTCTGTGGCGGGACCTGGTCGCGGCGCTTGATGACGATCAGAGAGACGTTGATCGTGAAGAACACCATCAAGAGCAACAGGCTCGTCGTTCCGGCCAAGTAGGTGAGGGTCCCGGACAAAGCCAGCAAGAGAGCAACTGCCAAGACGGTGGCGATCGCGACGTGCGGTGTTCGCCGCTTCGGGTGCACGCGACCGAAGGCCGACGGCAGCAACCCTTGGCGTGACATTCCGTACAGCAGTCGTGAGCCCATGATGAAATTCAACAGCCCGGTGTTCGCGACCGCGAAGAGCGCGATCAACGTGAACAGTCGATCGGGGACGGCATCGGTCGAGCGTTGAACCACCAACAGGAGCGGGGCCTTGGAGTCCTCGAGCAGGGCGGGCGGGACGACGCTCGTTGCGACGATCACGACCAGCAAGTACACGAAGCCGGTGACGACGAGGGCGGTCAGGATGGCGCGGGGCATGTTGCGCTCCGGGTCTTTCACCTCCTCGGCCACGTTCACCATGTCTTCGAAGCCGATGAAGGCGAAGAAGCTCAACGCGGCGCCGCGTGCGATGCCGTTCCAGGCGACCTCGCCGCTTGCCGCAACGGTTTGGCTGACGCCAGCTTGGGGCTCTTCCGCGAGAAACAGCGCGCCAACGACGATCACAATCAGCAAACCGGTTAGCTCGATCATCGTGGCGACGATGTTGATCGTGGACGACTCCCGCATGCCGCGGAAGTTGATGGCGGCGAGCAACAGCAAGATGCCAACGATGGTGACGGGAACGGGAAGACCCGGAACGAGGCCGGTCATGTAGCCTCCGAAGGCGACCGATACCGTCGCGAGGGACAGAATACCCGAGCACAGGACGACCCAGCCGACGACCAAGGCCAAGCCCCGCTTTCGAAATGCCTGCTCCGCAAAGAAGGACTCGCCTGCGCTCTTCGGGAAGCGACCCCCGAGCTCGGCATAAGTGATTGCCGTGAGCGCTGCCACCGCTAGGGCGATGGCGAACGAGAGCCAACTCGCACTTCCGGCCACCCCCGCGACTTTGCCGACGAGGGCGTAGATGCCCGCGCCGAGGATGTCCCCGATGCCGTAGATGGCGAGCGCCCAAAATCCCAAGGATCGGCGCAGCTGCGGGGTTTCGGACTGGGTCATCTGGCGGGGAAAAATTGCATGTCGGGTTGGGGGTCGTCTACGACGCAAACCGCTGGTAGGCTCCCCGACGCCATGAAGCAAACCAAGATCACTCTCGAAGAGAGCGAAATCCCCGAGCGTTGGTACAACATCGTTGCGGACATGCCGAACAAGCCGTTGCCACCGCTCAACCCGGAAACGCAGGAGCCCATCGGGCCGGAGGCGCTCGCTCCTCTCTTTCCGATGGCTCTGATCGAGCAGGAGGTCAGCGCGGAACGTTGGATTCCCATTCCGGAGCAGGTTCGGGAGATCTATACGCAATGGCGACCGACGCCGCTTTATCGTGCGTACGGTCTCGAGAAGGTGCTCGATACGCCCGCGCACATCTACTACAAGTACGAGGGCGTGAGCCCGGCCGGGTCGCACAAGCCCAACACCGCCGTTGCGCAGGTCTTCTTCAACAAAGAAGAGGGCGTCAAGCGCATCTCGAGCGAGACGGGCGCTGGCCAGTGGGGGAGCGCGTTGAGCTATGCGTGCCAGCTCTTCGGCATCGAGTGCGAGGTCTACATGGTCCGCATCAGCTACGACCAAAAGCCGTACCGCAAGCTGATGATGAATACGTGGGGCGCCGAGGTGATCCCGTCTCCGAGCGAGCTCACCGAAGCCGGTCGAAAGATCCTAGCCGAGGATCCAGAGTCGCCCGGGAGCCTCGGGATTGCGATCTCCGAAGCTGTGGAGCGCGCGGCGACCGATCCAGATACGAAGTACTCACTCGGTAGCGTACTCAACCACGTGTTGCTCCATCAAACCGTCGTCGGGCAGGAGGCGGTCCTACAAATGGAGAAGGCGGGCGAGCTTCCGGATGTCGTGATCGCGCCCTTTGGTGGCGGATCGAACTTCGCCGGGCTGAGCTTTCCGTTCCTTCGGTTGAATTTTGTCGAGGGGCAGAACATCCGATGCCTTGCAACCGAGCCGACATCGTGCCCGAAACTCACGCGAGGCGTCTTCCGCTACGACTTCGGCGACACGATGGGAATGACTCCGCTGCTCCCGATGTACACGCTCGGTCACAACTTCATTCCAGCGAAGATCCACGCGGGCGGGTTGCGGTATCACGGCGCGGGCGCGCTAGTGAGTCAGCTCCTTCATGATAACCTGATCGCTGCTGAAGCGCTGGACCAGCTGGAAAGCTTTGAAGCTGGTGTGGCGTTTGCACGGGCCGAAGGCATCATCCCTGCCCCCGAAGCCAACTACGCCATCGCTTCGGCGATTCGTGAGGCGAACAAGGCCAAGGAAGAAGGCAGCAAACGCGTGATCCTCTTCAACCTGTGTGGCCACGGCCATTTCGACATGTCGGCCTATGAGGCCTACTTCTCCGGCGAGCTCGAGCGTCACGAGCTCAGTCAGCAAGAGGTCGACGCCGCAATTGCAAAGATCGACACACCGGAGATCCCCGCAACCGCGCCGTAGGAGAGCGGCAACGCCATGCGGATTACGACCATCGAACTCTACCACGTGTCGGTCCCACTCCGGGAGACCTTCTGGCCGTCTTGGATTCCCGGCTACCCACAGACGCATAACCGGTTCACGCTGGCGAAGCTGGTCACCGACGAGGGCATCGAGGGCTACGCGGCTGGCGCAGCAATGGGCAAAGAGCGAGAGGGGCTCGGTGACCTCCTTGGCGCATATCTGATCGGAAGCGACCCAACCGACATCAACCGAGTGCAGAGTCTGCTGAAGCAGGCTGGGTTTCTGGGCTGGCGCAACTTCTGGATCGAGGCTGCTTGCTGGGACATCTTGGGCAAGGCGCGGGGCAAGCCCGTGTACGAGCTTCTCGGGGGCGCCGCGAGGTCGGTTCCTGTCTATCTATCGACGGGCGAGATGCACCCGCCGGAGCAGCGGGTCGAGGAGATCCTCGCGATGACCGAGCGGGGTTACCGCACCTTCAAGCTGCGCGTGAAGAACGTCGAGCTCGAGGAGGACATCCGGCAGATCGAACTTGTAAGAAAAGGGATCGGAAACGACTTAGTGCTTGGAGTCGATGCGAATCAAGGGTGGCTCGTATCCATCGTGGATCGAGTTCCGGCTTGGGACTTGGCCAGGGCGAAGGCGTTCGCCGACGCATGCCATGACCACGGGATCGACTGGCTCGAAGAACCACTCGATTCGCGGGACTACGACGGAAACGCCGCACTCAAGAAGGCATCACGGGTCAAGATCAGTGGCGCCGAGCTGAACTATGGCTGGGACGAAATCAAGATCATGTTCGAAAAGGACTGTTTTCACGTCTATCAACCAGATGCCTGCTTCGCGGGCGGTATTGCACAGGTGAAGATGGTCATCGATGCCTGTCATAGCCATGACCGCCTCTTCTCACCACACACGTGGACCAATGGCATCGGCTTCTACGTGAACTGGAACATGGTGTTGGCCGATCCTCGGAACGAGCTTCCCCTCGAGTATCCCCTCGAAGAGCCGTCTTGGATCCCGGAGCTCCGTGAGGGGATCATCGATCCCATTCTGCCCGACGGAAACGCGATGTTGGCTCCCTTTCGAAAGCCGGGGCTGGGCTTCGAGATCGACAAGAGAAAGCTCCGCAAGTACGGCACTCGTTTCTTCAAACTGACGGAAACGGGCCTCAAGTTTCGGGTCATCCGCGAAAAGGGAATCCGGGCTGCGCTCGCAATCAAGAAGCGCAAAGAAGCGCAGACCTGAACGAGTGCCGCGAGCTATCCGAATTCAGACGAGGGAGCTAAGAGACGAGGAAGGAGGGGGAAGCCGCTCGGCTGGCAGGCCAACGCGGTCACGGCTTCGTTCGCGTCGGCGGTCGGAGCTTAAGAGAGGAGGAAGGAGGGAAAGCCTCTCGCTCGGCCGGCAGGCGAAGCCCGGGAAGAGAAAGAAGGACCTTCACCGAGCCCCTAGCTCTTGCCCCCTCTCTTAAGCCTATGCGAAACGGAACCAATCGCGGTAACGGCCACGTGCCTGACCCCTGCCCGTCAGTCTCCCGGCACCTCATCGGTTCGCACGAGTCCGTAGCGCCTCCAGCCTGTGCTCGCGAGCCAAGTACGGGGCTCGGCACAGGGCGGCGGGCCGGTCGCCCGAAGACGTGGCCCACCGGTTCGCCCGAGCCAAACGGATCGACCCAGGTTGGATCCGGCTGCGACCGACCGAGCTTGTCGAAGATGCCTCGGCGGTTGTTGAGCACGTAGGCCATCGCGTTTCGAACCTGCCGCGGCGTCCGGAGCTGTTCGACGTGATACCGATCGGTGAAGACGGTGCCCCGCCGGCGCTCAAGCGCCTTGTTGAGCGCCTTGCTCATGCGAATCGAAAGCCCCTGCATCCCCCTCGAGAGCGAGCGCCGGTGCGTCGCCTCGACGATCAGATGCATGTGCCCGTGTTGGACCGACCAGTGCAACACCCGCATCCCAAACCGGCCCTTGCGCCCGCCCGATCGAGCGGACGACGGCCCGATAGAGCCGCCCGCTTCGAAGCCGAAGCCTTCGATCGACCCGAAGCGTCACATGCACCGGCACATAGTGAGGAAGCGGCTGCCGCGTATCGTGGCCCACACACGTACTGCTCTTCGGCCGACCCGCCCCTTCACGCCGCCCCACCGTGCCGCAACCGATCGAGGTGAAGCTGCGCCTCTCTTTCTCGTCGTCTTCGACGTCGCTTGGGAGGGCTTTGCAACCGTTGAGTGCGCTCGGCCATACTTATTGAATACCGCAGATATTAGTCCAAGTCAAGGGATCTTCCCCAAAAACATATACACTGTATGAACTCGGTACATCGCTGGTAGTGCGAGCACTCCAGCGTGCGAAAAGGCGACTCCTGCCTTTCCAGGCCAAGCCTACGACGGCCGATCCGCACGCAGCTTGCGCCCCTCTCTTAAGCCCATGCTCCCCGAAGCGGAGCCAATCGCGGTCACGTCCACACCCCTCGAGCTCCGCCGTTCTCTTTTGTGACTACTCATCAGACGAACACGACCACGGCCACGATCACGACGACGATCACGATGAGGGTTCTTGAAGTTGGGCGAGGTCCACTCGCTAGAGGCCGAGGAGCTTTGGGAGAATTTCCAGGA
>PVMK01115915.1_pt1 | contig 14884 bp, 9 predicted proteins | sample 1853481 | NCBI WGS metagenome assembly PVMK01 (sample SAMN08533507, study PRJNA380276) | Marine sediment metagenome, whole genome shotgun sequencing project.
ATGGTCTACACACCCATCAGTGATAGATTCAGGGAGTGGAAAAATTATCGCGGGGGCACCATGTCCACACTCTGGGTTTTCTCTTTTGAAGACCATTCCAAGGTGGAGATTCCCAAACCTGAAGGTGGTTGTAACGATATTAATCCCATGTGGATAGGCGATCTGATCTACTTTCTGAGCGACAGGAATGGAGAGTTTAACCTCTTCACCTACCATGTCGGGACCCGAGAAGTCAAGCAGTTGACGCAGTATGCCTACTTTCCCATTATAAGTGCTGCACATCATGACAATAAGATTATCTTCGAACATGAGGGCTACCTGCACACCTTTGACACGGAAAGCGCCAGCTCAGAAAAACTGACCATTGGCATTGCAGCAGATCTGCTGGAACTTCGTCCCCGTTTTGTGAAGGGGGACCAGTATATCCGCTGGGCTGATATCTCCCCCTCAGGGGCTCGGGCGGTGTTCGATTTCAGGGGAGATATTATCACATTGCCTGCCGATAAAGGCGATCCACGGAACCTGACCATGACCACTGATGCTCATGAGAAGTTCCCGGCCTGGGCGCCCGATGGCAAACAGGTAGCCTACTTCTCAGATGCCTCAGGCGAATATGTCTTGCATATTATGCCGCAGGATGGAAGGGGAGAGGCAAGGGCGCTTCCCCTGAAGGGTACAGGTTTTTACAGTGATGTCAACTGGTCGCCCGATAGCAAAAAACTCACCTATGTGGACAATGGCAGGAACTTTTATCTGCTCGACATCGCATCCGGAGTTATCAGTAAGATCGATTCGGATGAGCTTTACAGACCAGGAACCTTCCGACCGGCACATGGAGACTGGTCGATCGATTCCAGGTGGATCACCTATACGAAACTGACTGGTACCAACTTCCAGCAAGTCTTCCTTTATTCAGTGGACCAACAAACATCATACGCTGTTTCAGAGGGCTTAAGCGATGCCACCGAGCCGGTGTTCGACCGGGGAGGGAAGTATCTTTATTTCTTTGCTTCCACCGATGCAGGACCAGTAGTCAACTGGTTCGATCAGTCCAATGCGGACATGCAGATGACCCGCAATATCTACCTGGCCACCCTGCAGAAGGAGACCCTTTCACCCTTCGCCAAAGAAAGCGATGAAGAGGAAGAGGAGGAAGAAAAAGCAGAGAAGGAGGATGAGGCACAAGACGCTAAATCAAAGAAGAAAAACAAGGGACAGGAGGAAGATGAAGATCCCAAAGACGAGGTAGAGCTGGTGAAGATCGATCTGGATGGGATCCAGAATAGAATCCTGGATATTCCGGTTGATGCAGGCAATTTATCCGGACTGGGATCGGCCAAAGAAAACCAGGTGATCTATCTGAAACGAAGCGACGAAAAGCAGACCATGCATGTATATGACCTGGAGGAGCGGGAAGACAAAGAGATAAGTGAGATTGATAGCTATGTGCTCAGTGCCGATGGAAAGAAGATGCTTTATCGCAAAGGTCCAAAATGGGGCATTGCCGATGCAGGCGCCAAGCCCGATCCCGAGAAGGAGAACCTGAATACAGGAAACATGGAGGTAAAGATTGATCCACTTGCCGAATGGCCCCAGATGTTTGATGAAATGTGGCGCATCAACCGCGATTATTTCTATGATCCTGGCATGCACGGCGCCGACTGGCCCGCTATGAAGAAGAGATATGAAGTTTTCCTGCGCCACCTTTCGTGCCGCAGCGACCTGAACAAGGTGATGATGTGGATGGGCAGTGAACTGGCTGTGGGTCATCATCGCCTGGGTGGTGGCGACCGGCTGGAAGGAGCCAAACGTGTGCAAGGTGGATTGCTGGGGGCAGACTTTGCCGTGGAGAATCAGCGCTACCGAATCACTAAAGTATTCGAAGGACTCAATTGGAATCCCCGGCTGCGTTCACCACTTACCGAACCAGGATTAAATGTAAAGGTGGGCGAATACCTGTTGAAGGTGAATGGCCAGGATCTCACCAGCGAAACGAATCTTTACCAGCCCTTTGAAAACAGTGAGGGTAAGATTGTATATCTAACCGTAGGACCCAATGCGGACGGAAACGGATCCAGGGAGATCCAGGTGGTTCCCATTGAAAACGAGTATGCCTTAAGGAACCGAGACTGGGTGGAGGGCAACCTGAAGAAGGTGCATGAAGCCACCGATGGCCAGGTGGCCTATGTCTATGTCCCCAATACGGCAGGAGCGGGTCACGAGTATTTCAAGCGCTACTTCTTTCCACAGGCCAATAAGAAGGCCATCATTGTGGACGAACGCTATAACGGCGGGGGCTCACTGGCCGATTACTACATCGACATCCTGATGAGGCCTTACCAGTCGCACTGGAACATGCGCTACACCAAGGATTTTAAATCGCCCAGCGCATCCATCCAGGGACCCAAGGTGATGATCATCGATGAGAATGCAGGCTCAGGAGGCGATATGTTGCCCTATATGTTCCGTAAGTTCGACGTTGGAACCATGGTGGGTAAGACCACCTGGGGCGGACTGGTTGGTGTGCTTGGCTTCCCTGAGCTCCTGGATGGCGGAAATGTAACTGCTCCCAATTTGGCCATCTGGACCGAAGACGGATTTATCGTGGAAAATGTGGGTATAGCCCCGGATATCGATGTGGAACAAACCCCGGCAGATGTGATCCAGGGTCGAGATCCACAGCTGGAAAAAGCCATTGAGGTGGTGCTGGAGCAGTTAAAGCAGAATCCACCCAAAGATCCGGTAAGACCACCGTATCCCATCAGGGTCAGGAAATAGTGTGTAGTCGAAAATCTGAAAGGGGAGCAAGTAAAAGGCCCCGGAGTTATACCGGGGCCTGATCAAAAGATTTGTTTAACGGCAGACCTGATTGAGCGATCTACCTGGCTTTAGCTCTGCCCAACCATAGCAGGGCCGACCCAACAAGATTTATAGCGCAAGGTGCAGCTGTGAACGCGACATTATAATCACCTTGCCAGTCAAAAACCACCTGATACAAAAGTTCCAGTCCGGTAAAAAGAGTTTGCAGGCCTATGGCAACTACAAAACCGTCCTGATTGCCGGGATTTCGGAGCGCTAGAAAAGCTCCTATGCCAAGACCGGCAAGTGCAGCTCCTGCCCAGCGGACCCAGTTCGGTTCGAATAAACCTGTTCCAGACATTTCAATCAGTTTTTCGGTAAAAAACAACAGGCCTATGCCATAAACTATTGTTGTAATGGCAAAGTATCCCAGAGCAAATTTTAATAGGGAAAGATTCTTGTTTTCAGTCATAGATACCTCCTTTTTGATTGGTTGATAGTACATTAGTGAAATGAAATGTATAAAAAAAGACAGGTAGCTTAATTTGCCGCCTGTCTTTTGTTCTTTAAGCTGTCTAATTCTTACTGTTTCGCCAGCTCGATTGTAAAGATAATAGGTAGTGCTGGAGGTGTGGCTTCCATATCGAGTGTAGCAAGCCCTTGGCTCATAAGGGCTACAACACCGGCCAGCATCTCCTTTGAGATGGGAACAGTCGTTTCACCAGACAATACATTGCTTACCAGGGTCACGCCCGTTACTGTAAGCACAATGCCCGTTGGGGAATTGGGAATGGCTGTACTATTCATGCTGAGTACGATTATCGTTTCGCTCTGCTCTTCCCAGGTGCCTGCGTCAAGTTCCTCCGAGGAAGTCGAGCAGCTTAAATAAAGAGAGAAATCTTCGCGTAATTCAATGAGTGAGTTGGCGGGTTCACAATCAATTGCCCCCAATAAGGCTGTTGTGATCATCACTGTAATATCCGTGCCAGCCATAACTGTTATAGGGCCTATCTCATTTGTTTGTAAGATAAGATCCTCTGAAAGGGTGGCTTTGGTAATGATATAATCCCCCATATAGGGTGAGACTTCTTCTTCCGGATCGTCTTTACAACTTGAAAGAAAAACCAGGGAGACGGACAGAAAAGTAAGCAAAATAAATTTTGATGTTTTCATAACTTTTTGTTTAGCGGTTTTACAATTATATAAACAATCAAATCAACAAATGTTCAACGATTACTGGTATTATTTGTTCATATCTGATACCTTTAAACCAGATTCGTTCGGAAATATAATCCGAAGACACGCCCAACAGTTGCATAAACATAATACTTTTACTAGTAATCACAGTAATCGATTTATTAAAACTAACTGCACAATGGGTATCGGTATCCTGCATAAGCATATTTTTAGCCTGATTCTTGCTTTTGCCTGCATTTCAATATCTGCGCAATCGTACGAGGTGAGCGGCAGGGTAATCGAGGCAAAAACCGGATTACCCCTGTTTGGAGTGCATGTGGCTGTAGTAGGCAATGTCCAGGGAACCATTAGCAACCAGAAAGGGGATTATGTGTTGAAGACCGGGATTTCACCCCCCTTTGAACTGCAATTTTCATTCATTGGATTTAAAACCCAGACCTTAGAGGTCAGGCAAAGCGGTGAGATCATAAACATTGAAATGGAGGTAGAGTACCTGCTGGGTCAGGAAGTAGTTGTTGCGGCAAGCAGGGTGGAGAAAAGTATTTTACAATCGGCCATAAGCGTTGAAAGACTCAATCTCAGGGATATTCAACAAATGCCGGCAGCCAATTTTTACGATGGCCTGTACCAGCTGAAGGGCGTGGATATGAATGTGCACGGACTTACCTTCCAGCTGCCCAATACCCGTGGATTTAACGATTATACAAATACACGCATGAACCAGATTGTGGATGGCATGGAAAACATCGCACCTGGATTAAGCTTTGCTGCAGGAAATATCTTTGGTGTGCCCCAGATAGATGTGGAAAGTGTGGAAATGGTTGTTGGTGCTTCCACGGTGCTTTACGGCCCGGGGGGCATGAATGGAACACTGGTGATGAAGAGCAAGGATCCTTTCCGTTACCAGGGCTTGTCCGTATCGCTTCAGAGCGGGGTGATGAATGTGGGAAACGATTACCTGGACCAGCCAACACCACTGCTTAATATGAACTTCCGCTATGCCAAGGTATTTAAGGACAGGATCGCCATAAAGCTGGTGGGCTCCTATTTAACAGCTACAGACTGGCAGGCCACCGATTTCAGGGACCGGAGCGATCTGGACGATCCAACGCTGAACCACCAGACAAATCCCGGCTACGATGGAGTCAATGTCTATGGAGATGAGTCGCTGGTATCCCTGAACCTGGAGGAGGTCGCCGACCAGGTTATCGCAGGCATTGCTGAAGCCCAGGGCATTCTACCTGGCACGCCAGAATATGAAAATCTTTATAACAGAGCCATCCCCTACTTTCCGGACCAGAATGTGACACGCACCGGGTGGGACGAAGCTGATTTATCCGACGACAAAACTGAAAACATCCGGCTGGGAGGCTCTTTCCATTATCTAATCACCGAAAAGCTGAAGCTAATCGCCCAGGCGAACTACTCTCAGGGAACGAGCGTTTATACAGCTCAGAACAGATTCTCGGCCAGGGAATTTAATATCATTTCCGGGAAGCTGGAGGTGAACCATCCAAACTTTTTTGTCCGCGCCTGGGGAGTTGCAGAGAACTCGGGATCCTCTTACGATATTGGCGGGGCTGCCCTGCGTATGAATGAAAGTTGGAAACCCTCGGAACAGTGGTTTGCCGATTATTTAGCGGCCTATACCCAGACGGCCCTTGTGAATGAAGATATGAAATCTGCGCACCAGTTTGGAAGGTTGGTGGCCGACAACCGTGATCCCAGGACCGGGACTGTATTTGACCATGCGAAACCAGCCTTTCCCATTCCGGGGACGGAGGAGTTTAATGAGATGCTGAACGATATTACATCCACGAACGTGAATGAGGGTGGAGCCATGGTGCTGGACCACAGCAAGATGTTCCAGGTGGAAGGGATGTACGATTTCTCGCATTTAACGGAGGCCATTGAAATCCAGTTTGGCTTCTCACAGCGTCTTACCATCATAGACAGCGATGGAACCATTTTCTTTGATGAGCCTGGTAATCCCATAAAAATCAATCAATTTGGAACCTTCTTGCAGCTGAATAAGGATTTGTTAAAGGAACGCCTTCGCATCACAGCAGCATTCCGTTTTGATAAGAACCAATACTTTGATGCGGAGTATACCCCCAGGTTTTCGCTTATCTATTTCCTGAGCAGTGGAAAGGAGCAGAGCATACGGGCCACGTTTCAGACCGCCTATCGCTTCCCTTCCATAGCGAACCAGTGGGTGGATCTGGATGCAGGCATCTTCAGAACCATCGGAGGAATGGAGGAGGTGAGGGATGCTTATGGGTTTAATACTATTCCCATTTACCCCATGTCGGGACGGAACCCGGTAAAGGACAGTGTGGTCACAGAGCATGGCCCCGTCATTCTGCCGCCCCTGCTCCCCGAAAAAGTGGCCTCCACAGAAATTGGTTACAAGGGACTATTCCTGGGAAAGAAACTATTTGTGGATGCCTACGGATACTACAACAAATACAAAGGATTTGAAGCTGTGCATCTGTTGGCTCAACTGGCCGAGGATACCGGTGAGGAAGATGACCTTCTCTATCAGACTTATATGACTACCGACGAACCCGTAACTTCCCTGGGGTGGGCACTGGGCCTGGATTACCGCTTTCGACTCGGCTTCCTGTTCCGGGGCAATGTGGCCTTTAATAAGCTCCTGGAAAGCATTGACACCCCGGGCGTGGAAACTCGTTACAATACCCCTGAATACAGGGCTAACCTGAGTATCGCTCATCCTCAAATTATCTCCAACCTGGGATTTGCCTTTAATTTTCACTGGCAAAGTGGCTTTCTATGGGAATCCGGATTCGGAGCCGGCGATATTCCTGCCTTCTCCACGCTGGACGGACATATTACCTATTCCCTGCCACGCATTCATACCACCATCAAACTGGGGGCCTCCAATATGCTGAATTCTTACTATACCACCAGCTTTGGAAGTGCCCACATCGGTGGCCTGTATTACATCACCATAGAATACAGCGATTTGATGGGCTACCTGAGCAAGAGGCGAACCAACTAAGAATCCTTCTGGACTATTTCGAACGGATCCATTGTGCGAAAAACTTATCCTGAACGCTAAGCAAGCCTGCATCATCCTGGATAAACTCTTTCCCAACGAGGCTTGAAACAGCCTGGGATACGCTACTGGCAGCACCCAGGTGATGCAAAGACAGAAACTTTCCCGAAGTGGGATTCTCCACGATTCTTTCCAGGGCTATGGCTCGTAAGGTCTTGTACTGATTCGTGGTGAGCAGGTTGAGGTAGTTGGCATAGATGGGTTCATTCTCATTTAGAATCGTGCGGATGGTTTCCTTTACCTCTTTGTCAGTTACTCTTTTATAAGAACTAAACAGACGATTGCAGAGGAATTGCACATAAAAGGTATGGAGGCCAGTATAGTCTGCGATGCTGTTCAGTGCTTCATCGTCAATGTGTTTTCCACTTTTAGAAAAGTGGGAGCAGATGAATTCAAAGTAATCATATTGATTGATAACCTCCAGAAACATCATCTCTGTTGAATTGAAGAAGGGACGTGAAGGCTGTGAGAACATCTCAGACAACATGTGTTTTTTACTGCCGGAAAAGATGAAACTAATGTTTTGGACTTTCTGAACGTAGGTCCTCAGGATGGCTTCAACATTTTTCTGCTTATACGAGGAAATCTGCTGGAATTCGTCAATGGCGACTACAAAGAATTTTTTCTTTTTTGCGATAAAGTTAAACAGGAGGTCCAGACTTAGCTCTACCTCCTTCTCATTCCTGATATCCAGCGAAATCCTGGGTTCCCCTGTCAGCGGATCAAAACCCAGGCTGGCCCGAATGGCTGCTAACTTTTTCAGAAGTCCTTTCCAGGCACTTTCCGTTTTTGGAACCGTTTGTAAAACGGCGTTGCAGAAAACCTCGGCAAACTCATCAAAACCTGTGGTGCCCATAATATCAAAATAAATAGGAATATAGGCAGAATTCTTTGAAAATTGATCAAAAACATGCATAATCAATCCGGTTTTCCCCATTCTTCTCGAAGAAATCAGGGTCAAATTCCTCTGGTTATCTATGGCGCTTCGCAACCTTCCTGTCTCTAAAACTCTGTCGCAGAAATAGTCAGGAGATTTATAACCGCTTATTAGGAAGGGATTGTGTTTCATAATTTATGTTACGTAAAACATGTAACGCAATATATGGAATATTTAGATATTTTCAAAATAGAAACAGCCCGGAGTAAGATCCGGATTTCTGGCATATGATCCTTATCCTATCATGCTATCAATTGCCGCTTTCCAGGCATGGATGATCTCTTCAGGATCTCTTGATAAGAGTGTTTCATTTACCTTGAATTTCACAAGACCCTGCTCATTGGTGGTCCCAATGCGCATATCATATTCGGTAAATAGCAGCCTGGTTAGTTCCTGTGGATTGATCTCCTGAGCCAGTTTCAGGTCGAACACATTGGACCCATTTTTCACGGCTGTTATGGTCACTCCATCCAACTTGTTAAGCTCAGAAATCAAGTAAGCACCAGTCCGGATCACTTCCTGCCACCGCTGGTCAATTCCATTCAGGTAGTGCAGGGCCATGGCCGTATTGCTCCAGTTTCGAAGCATGGTCCCTCCAAGGATTTTTATTTGATGAGGAATCTGGTCAATGAAGGCTGCGTCCCCGCAGAGCATGGCTCCGGAACCTGCATTTAAGTACTTATACAGGGAGATATAAACGGTATCGAAGTGGGACGCGTACTCAGAAACCGGGACCTTTGAATAGGCCGAGGCTATATGTAGACGGGCACCGTCCAGATGCAGTTTATAGCCCTGTTCTCTGCAGTAGTTTGTTATTTCAACGATGGTTTCAAACGGGATGACCGTGCCATCGGCCCGCCTGATGGGATTTTCGATCATTACGGTGCCGAGGCCACTTTTGAAGACCTCATTTTGATCCAGATACTGAATAGCATGTTCTACATCATTGAGATCAAAATAGGATTTGTCTTTTCCAAGTGGAATGAGCCTCAGGTTGTGAACGCTCTGTGCTGCATCGGCTTCATCTCTGAATACATGCGAGTTATCAGGGACGATCACCTTGGTGTTATTCCCATTCAGCAGCTTAATAGCCAGTTGATTGGCCATGGTGCCGGTGGGCAGGTAAATGGCTTTTTCTTTTCCAGTGATCCTGGCAAATTCTTCTTCCAATGCCTTCGTTACCCCTCCACTGCTATAATAATCGATTTCAATGGGATTTGCCTTATCTATTTCATTCAGTTTTGCAAGATAATCCTGGGGTGAAAACATCGGACCATCGTATATAAAATTGACAGCTGCCTTACTATCATCGGAATTATCCTTTAGAACTTCTGATAAGGAAGACGCTCCATATGCCATTGGAGGAATCAACAGAGGGATTGTTGACAGACCACCTATTTTGAAAAAATCCCGTCTGCTTGTTCCTTCATTTTGTTTTTTCATACCGTTTAATCTGATACAGCTTCCTATCTAAGAAATTTCTTGCTTCGAATTTAAAATCGAACCCAACATTTTCCCAATTGCTCTGGCTTCTTTTTGATCTGTGCCACTATATTCAACCGGACGCATACTTTCAGCATGCTCTGCAGTTGTCAGTCCACAATGAGAATATACATTACCCACCAAACACTCGTGACCATATCCACAATCATAGCATTGCTGGTTGCCTGATACAGTTAGGGAAGCTATAACTTCCATTTTATTATCAAGCATCATCTTCTCAATAAACGCGGTTGCCTCACGTTCTTCCTTGTTTCGATCCAGTCCAACCGTTATTCCCATTTTCCCTGTAAGTGGAAAAGTTTCACGATGCCTTAATGCGAATGTTCTTTCCCAGAAAGAATGCCCTATGGCATTCAAGGTGCCATAGTAGTTTGCACCACCAAAAACAAGTGCGTCAGCATCAATAATTTTGTCAATTACTGTATGAAATTCATCCTTTTGAATACATCTATTGTTTCCAGCACATTTAAGGCATCCCAAACAACCTTTAATGTTTAATTCTGAAAGATGAATCATTTCGAAATCTACACCAGATTCCTCAAGCATATCATTCAATATTATTTTCGAATAAGCACCCTTTCTACCACTACTACTGATTCCTATTGCTTTCATGTTGGGTAAAGAATAAGTGGACGATTCTTTTCAATAATAAGCAGACATATGACTTGATATTAAGCCCTTTTGTAACATCAAGAATAATACTTAGGTTTAATTAATTACAACACTGGATTATACAGTGTTGTTCTCAACCTCCAAATTAAATCCTCAAATGTACTTTTATGTTTATTATTTGCTTAGTTATTGCTATGCTGCGTAATCTTTTCTTCTTTTAATTTTCTGGAATTCTCGTTTCCTTGAAGTTAACTCTTTTTCGAGGTCATAGTCATCTTGAAGTCCTAACCAGAATTTTGCGGAATTTCCAAAGTACTTGCTTAACCTAAGTGCCGTATCAGCTGATATGCGCCGCCGACCTTTCAATATCTCACTAGTTCTGGTCTGGGGTATCCCCAGATCTTTCGATAGGCGATAAGCTGTAATTTCCAGCGGCTTCATAAATTCCTCTAGTAATACTTCACCTGGATGAATGTTATCAAGCTTCTCCATTTTCTCTTATTTATGATAATCAGCAATTTCAACTTCTTGTGCGTGACCAGCTTCCCACTTAAATATGATCCTCCATTGATCATTTATTCTAATACTATGAAAATCCTTCAGATTTCCTCTAAGCTTTTCAAGCCGGTTTGAGGGTGGTATTCTTAAATCATTAATGTCTATCGAGTTGTTTATCATCCTTAGCTTCCGTCGACCCACCTCTTGAACTTCAGGAGGGATTTTCTTTGATCTAATCCCATTCCAGATTCTCTCAGTTTCTTTTGATCCAAACGATCTAATCATAATAACGCTTTGCGATACTAATGTCAAAGGTAAGTAATAATATTAGAAATGTCAACTTCATGCAGCATAACGGTTTTGTGTATGAGTATTACGACCGATAGGGAGCATTACTAATATACATTGTTGTAGGGCGTTTTTCTTTTACATACCATCCTTTTGCTAATCCATATTTCAACCAGGAATCTCTCCCTTCCTGCTTTTCAAATTCCGGTTATTTATTATTCATAATTCCCTTATAATGATGATGACCATATAATCCAAGGTGTTGCAAGAAGGAAGATTACTGTATTCAAAGCAGTGATGATTGCGCCCTGTTTATATATATCTTCAGATGGTAAAAAGCCACTTCCAGCAAATAAAACATTAGAACTGGAAGCCTGGGGCGTAATGACTGCAAAATAATTGGTGGAGAAAGATAGCATAAAAGCCATAAGTGCAGCGGGTACCTGAGCATTTACAGCCACTTGTAAAAAAACAGCATATAAAGCCAGCAATTGTGCTGTTTGACTGACAAAAAGATAGTGAATTAAAATATATAATACAGTGAGGAGAATATATACCGTAACCCAGTTATAATCACTTATGTATATAGCTATTTGAGCACCCAGGGTTTTCATAAAACCCATGTCATTCAGTGCAGTACTCATCATATATAAAATAGCAAACCATACATATGTTTCGAGTGCATCTCCAGCACCTTGTCGAATATCTTCAAGTGTGTACACATTAGCCAATATCAGTATCGCTAATCCAAGAAAGGCAACAATAGCTAAGTTTATATTCAAAACTGGGGAAAAAGCCCAAAGGAGGATCATTCCAAAAAATGTAATGCCCATAATCCATTCTTGCTTACTCATGGGTCCCATTTCATGCAGCGCATTCTTAGCCATTTCGGGAGCTTCTGGAGTGTATTTAATTTCTGGTGGAAATAGTTTATACAATACGAAGGGTATTGCGATTAGTGCAATGATACAGGGTACCGAAGCCACAAAGACCCAATTCCCAAAATTCATGTTTACTCCAAATTGAGCAGCAATTCCGGCGCCCACTGGGTTGGCGGCCATTCCAGTAAACCATAGTGCTGAACTTATCGTGTGTCCGGATATGGCAGTCATCATAAGATAACTTCCAGTTTTCTTTCTACTTTCTGGTGTAGGCAGGGATCCGGTGTCTAAGGATAATGCATGGGTAATGGGATAAAGAATTCCCGATCTTGCAGTATTACTTGGGATGGCAGGTCCAAGGAGTGTATCTGTAGCAACAATACAATACCCCAAATTTAAGGTGGTCTTCCCAAATCGGCGAATTAATAAAAAGGCGATTCGTCTTCCCAATCCTGACTTAATGACTCCTTTTGCGACTAAAAAAGCTGCTAAAATGAGTAGTATTAAGCTCTCTGAGAATCCTGAAAAAGCTCGTTCAGGAGTAAGAACTCTAAAAATGACTACTGCTACCAACGCGAGAACAGATGCAGTAAAAATAGACAGGGCATCAATTAAAACTCCTATGATGGCTGTTATAAAAATGGCAAACAAATGCCAAGCATCCGGTGACAAGTCCCATGGAACGGGGAGATGCCAAATTGTTATACCAACTAATAGGGTGATAATTCTCTTTATCCAAAGCAATTTCTGGTAGTTATTTGATAGTTCTTCCACTGAAGTTTGGCTCATTTGGTATGATTAAATTCCCATTTTTAATTAACTGGCTTACTATTTCAAACCAACTTTTCCATTCACAGAATTAATTATTTTCCTACTTTCAATCTTCTACTCAAATTTTTGTCACAGCTCATGTCCTTTTATAGAGGTATTCTTTATGACCTACAACGGTTAGTGTATGCGCCGTTTATTGGCGCAGGTTTTGCCTGGGTGTTTGTTCTCGGTTAAGATAGTTCATGATCTGCAAAAGCTGTGACAATTACAAGTGGCGTATACACAATGTTGTGCGTTCGTGCTTATCTTTCTTATTCTTCATTATTGGTTACTAATAAAAACACTTCAATAGTATGAACACTAAATACTCATTTGTAAGTAGTCTATTTTTCAGAACAAGCCTGCTGTTTCTCAATAGTCAGACAGTTATCTTCAAAATGGATTTCTTTCATATTCCAAGGATGCTCCGTTCTGATACCTCGATATTGTCCTTTTCCGGTAGGTATCATAACAAAGGTTGGCCACGGACCGCTTCTGTTTTCTTTGTATGTTCCATCACTGTTCCAAATCAGGTTCCAGTACTGATTCCAGTTTTCGAATTCGGCATACACAAAGGTAGTCCACGGGCCGGACTCATAAAACCGGCTTCCCGGTTTATTGGCAAATGTACCAATAACATGCAGCGAATCCAGATTTCCAATTTGATTGATACGGCGTAGAAAAGGTTCTGTAAACTCAACAGGATTATCGCTATTGCCTAACATTACTGAAAGTGCATCTTTCTGTTCTTTTTGAAGCTTATCCATTGCTATTCGGGTACGATTATTAAGTTCGGCAAATCTGGATTTCTGTTCTTTATTATGACTAAACATTAAATCAAAAACGGATTGGCCTGTCAGCTTTGCAAAAAGCCTTGTATCATCAGCAGTTAACTCCAGATGACCTTCATCAAGAAAATACATTCCCGCTCTTTGCACAGCCGTTTCCGATTTCGCTGAGTCTGCTATTTGAACTAATGGCGGCATCACAAACGAGGAATCGAATGCTGCGGCGAGAATATTACCACCCTGGCTTGCCGCGGGAAACATTGAGGTATTTCCCTGAATGTAATAGAAGAAATCTTTTTCGGGCAACCATGCAAAATCGGCTTCAAAGATACGGTTACTTCCGCTATGAGTAATTATCTCACCCCACCTGTTATGCTCATAAACCACCCAGCCATAGCCGTAATCTGAATATCCATTATTCTCAGTTACGTAGCCTGTTGTCCAGCGCTTTGCCACATCTTTATTTAAAACACCACGCCCCTGAACAGTTTTTAACCATCTATACATGTCATCAACAGTAGTGTGCATGCCTCCGTTGCCTCGCAGATGCCAATTTGGCCCGTCTTCAATCCACCCCGGCTTATAAACTTCACCCCAACGCTCACCCTGTCGGTAGCCAATTGCCATTTGGTTTCGGTTCCAGTCAGGCAGAATATATCCGGTCTCGTTCAGTCCGGCCGGCAACAACAGTCCTTCACGCAAAAAGGCTTCATAACTCTGCCCCGAGACTTTTTCTATAATCATAGCCAACAGTGAATACCCAGTGTTGGAATATCCGTAATCAGTGCCGGGTCTGAATTGCAAAGATTCTGACATTGTCCGGTCAAGGTAATCCTGAGCTTTAATAGGTTCTTCATCCGGCCCAATGCCTCCCGGTAAGCCGGAAGAATGTGTGAGTAGTTGATGTATTGTGATGTTCTTTTTATCTTCGGGTACTTCATTGAAATATTTAGAGATGGTATCATTCATGGATAACTTTCCTCGGCTTTCGAGAAGAAGAATAGCCGCACCTGTAAACTGCTTAGTAATCGACCCGCAAGTCTGAATAGTGTTTGAGGTATAGGGGCGCCGTGTTTCACGGTCGGCCAACCCGTATCCTTTGTACAGTAATACTTCATCGCCTTCGCTAACGATAATAGCACCTGAAAAACCAAGTGCTTCCATGCCTGACAGATAGCGGTCTATGTTTTTCCCAATCTCAGACTTAACCTCAACGTTAGAAATAGATTTATCCCCTGAAACAGCAGCATTGTTGTCATTTCTTGAAGTACAAGAATAAAAGCTGAATACAATAAGAAAAACGATTAATAATTTATTCATATAATTTTTTATTTAATAGGAACAAAAATGCTCGTTCCGCATGACGCACAACGGTAAATTGTAAGTTGTCGTTGCGGATTGCGTGCGATTGGCCGTCCGCAGGACAAAATACAAGCAGGCGGGAATCCGAACAACGACATCGCAGTGGCCCCGCAATGCAATTTACAAAATG
>PVMK01127363.1_pt1 | contig 14884 bp, 9 predicted proteins | sample 1853481 | NCBI WGS metagenome assembly PVMK01 (sample SAMN08533507, study PRJNA380276) | Marine sediment metagenome, whole genome shotgun sequencing project.
ACAAAACGGAAAACTTTAAAGAAACAGCCTGGAAACAGTCCGGGGATATATTTCTATACGGCAAGCGAATGGGGCTTTTGGAGATATGTTATTTAGAAGAGAGACCCGAAATTGATGAGGGACCTTTTCTCAATGAAGAAAGAGACTTGATAAACGCCATTACGGAGAGGTTAGGACGTATTATTGAGCGGATGCGGGCGAGAGAAGAAAAGGAGAGACTTGAAGCCCAACTCCAGGAAGCCTCAAAAATGGAGGCCATTGTCACTCTGACAGGCGGCATTGCGCATAACTTCAACAACGCCCTGACTCCCGTCATCGGGAATACCGATCTGCTTGAGATGGCCCATGGCAATGACAAGAACAAAATGGAATGCCTAAAGGACATGAAGACCTCAGGCCTTCGCATGGCCCAGCTGACCAGTCAACTGCTGGCCTATGCAGAGGGAGGAAAATACAACCCGAAGATCGTGTCTTTAAGGGATTTTGTGGAAGATTCCCTTCCACTGATCCAGCACACCCTTGATCCTGCCGTGCGTGTGGAAACCGACCTTCCGCTGGATGTCAAAGATGTGGAGGCAGATAGCACCCAGATGCAGATGGTCCTCTCTGCCATTATGGCCAACTCAAATGAGGCCATGGAGGGCCCCGGCCGTATCAGGATATCCACCTGTAACATGGACCTCAGAGAGGACTTCGTAAAGGATCACCCCGACCTCAAGCCAGGCCCTTATGTCTGTGTTTCCATTGAGGATGACGGCAGGGGTATGGATGAAGAGACAAGGAGAAGGATATTTGAGCCCTTCTTTACCACCCACTTTATGGGCCGTGGTCTTGGCATGGCATCTGTTTACGGCATTATCAAGAACCACGATGGCGCCATTACGGTGGACTCAGAACTGGGAACGGGGACAAAGGTCCGCATTTATCTCCCTGCTATCGAGGCTGAGGAAAAACCAAAGAAAGTAGTGGTTTCTAAACCTGAAATTGAACTGCCCACGGGTGACGCGACCGTCCTGGTCATAGAAGATGAAGAACTTGTAATGATGTTGTTCCGGCAAACCCTTGAGATGCTTGGCTACCGGGTGTTGCAGGCTGAGACAGGCAAAAAGGCCATTGAGCTTGCCAAGACATTTGATGACCGGATTGACCTAGCTATCCTGGATATAAAGCTACCGGACATGACGGGTGACAAGGTGTATCCCCTTATCATGGATGCAAGACCTGATCTAAAAGTGATAGTAAGCAGCGGCTACACGCTAGAGGGCCCTCCCCAGGACATCCTCGATGCGGGTGCCGAAGGGTTCGTCCAAAAACCGTTTCACATCGCGACATTGGCTCAAAAGCTGAAGGAGGTGTTGGAAGGGAAATAGGTGATAAAATCAGCCTGGAATCTGATGAATATGTATTGACAAAAGGCACACATCTTTCTTGAGTTAAAGTCAAATGCCTTATATGTAAGGAAAAATTGATCTTTCTTGTTTTCACCATAATATCCGGTTATGGAAACAGATTTTGGAGATGAAGGGGATGTGTATTATTAAAACATAAGTTGAGTGATAATAATTCTTATCAATAATGGAGTGCGCCTCTAAGACCGTTAATTAGGCATATAACATGAAAAAGTATATTATTGCACTGATCGTATTATGGATCATAGGAGTGACGGTTTCATTAGTATGGAACCTTCACGTTGAAAATAACAATCAGGCCATTATCGCGATGGAGGGTGCCCGGGCTTTTTTCAAACAAGTAGTCCTCTCAAGAACCTGGAATGCGGAGCATGGCGGTGTCTATGTAAGAATAACAGATCAAGTAAAGCCCAATCCTTATTTGAAAATACCTTTTCGTGATGTGGAGACAAAAAACGGCACAAAGCTGACAACAATTAATCCTGCCTTTATGACAAGGCAGATTGCCGAAATCGCAGCCAGGACGATCGGTGTACAATTTCATATTACCAGTTTAAAGCCGATACGCCCGCAAAACAAAGCTGATTCCTGGGAAAATACAGCGCTGAATATTTTTGAAAATGCTGAAAAAGAGTTTGGCGAATACGTTTTTAATTCTTCGGGAGAGAAAATTTACCGTTATATGGCCCCCTTGTTCGTCGAACAAGGATGTTTGAAATGCCATGAGGTTCAGGGATACAAGTTAGGTGATATCCGCGGTGGGATCAGTGTAACGCTTCCATTCAGCGAGGAAACCACTAATTGGCAACTATGGCTGACTCATATTCTGGCGCTATTTATCGTTACGGTTAGTTTTATATTCTTCGGTGGCAAACTTGAACGTAATAGAATAAAAATCATTGAAACCAACACGGCATTAGAGGAATCCATGGTCCGGCTGAAAAAGACCCAATCTCAACTGGTCCAGTCGGAAAAAATGGCCGGTCTGGGAACTCTGGTAGCCGGGGTGGCACATGAAATCAATAATCCCATTAATTTTGTCAATAGCTGTTCCCAGAGTCTGGAGGAAAGGACCCAGGAACTCAAAGTATTTATCAATGAATTAATGGGAGAAAAGCCGGACCAGGAAGTCGTCCGGATGTTTGAAGATAAGTTTACGCCCATTTTTAAGAATCTTTCCGCCATCCATGACGGGAGCCAAAGAATCAAAACCATTGTTACTGAATTACGAACGTTTTCCAGGCTTGACGAAGCTGAACAGAAACGTGTTAGAGTATTAGAGGGATTAAGATCGACAATTAACCTGATAAAAACCCAATACCGGGATCAAGTTGAATTCGTGTACGATTTTCAGGCCAATCCGGAACTTGAATGTTGGCCTGCCCAACTCAATCAAGTATTTATGAATATTATAGTCAACGCCTGCCAGGCAATAATATCGAAGCAAAAACAAACCGGGGATAAAATCCCCGGAAAATTGACCGTTAGCACTCAAGTGCAAGATCGATCATTGGCTGTTCGTTTTCAGGACACCGGTTGTGGAATTCCGAAGGATATACAAAATAAGCTTTTCGAACCTTTTTTTACAACCAAGGAAGTCGGAGATGGAATCGGTATGGGGCTTTCGATTTCCTTCGGGATCGTTGAGAAACACCGGGGTAAAATTATGTTTGAATCAACAGTGGGAGAGGGTACCACATTTACGATCTTACTCCCCCTTAACCCTAAACTCACCAAAAACGGTGAGGGTTTTTGTTGAAATATTACTATATAATTGTTGATACTAAGCAAAAGAAGCGAGGTATAACATGGCAATATTTAGCAAGGAAGCTTTAAAGGCCAAACCAAAAAAGAATCTCCAAACACACACCATCCTAATTGTCGATGACGAAGAGAATAACCTGCTTGCTCTTACCGAACTGTTGAGCAAGGATTACGAAATTCTAACTGCAAAAGACGGACAGGAGGCACTTGAATATATTCAAAAAGATGATAACCCTGAACGAATACATCTTATCATAAGCGACCAACGAATGCCGCGCTTAACCGGGGTGGAATTTTTGGAAAAAACGGTTGCCACTATTCCAAGGACCATTCGAATTATTTTAACCGGATTTACCGATATAGAGGCTATTATTGATTCGATCAATAGGGCCTGCATTTATAAATACATTAACAAACCGTATGATAACCAGGATATGCGGGTTACAATAAAAAGAGCTATAGAGGCGTTTGAACTTGAAGAGAGGAATGCCTTATTGATTGACGATCTTAATAAAACAAACCAGGCTCTCCAAGCTGCGATGAAAAACTTGCAAACCGTTAAGATAATTTCCGGTGTGTACTGGGTTCAAGTACCGGAAGCCGATCTTTATATCTTATGCGGGTGCCCGGCGGATATCGTCAAACATTTGATGAGAAAGGGATTTAACTCGACTGCAAAAAAAGGAGACATTTCATTTGAAACCGGGCCTAATGCCATTTTACTTTCCGATATGTTGATTCAAAACGGAAATTTCTCTAATCTTGCAGAATTTCCGGTTTTGCAAATGCTATACAGGCAGGGTATGATCTTACCCAATCATCCTAACAATACGGGAACAAAGCCGCTGCTTATCGGGACCGAGGAGCAGGTAAAGGCCCAAATGGAATATATTTACCGTGGAAATTACGGTCTAACCTCCATGGAGGAGATCTTGGAAGCCGGAGTGGACGGAGATTCGGCAGATGAAATGATGCGCCTGAAAATGAAGTTTGCCTTTGGAAAAATCCGCCCGACCGAAGAATTGTTAGAATCAAGAATAATCGAAGATGAATCCGTTGAAATAAAAAACGGGGTTTATGCCCGGAGAGTCGGCCTAAACCAATACGAATTTCAATACAAGGGAAAATCAACCGTTGTAGATCTAAATTTAAAGGCCAACGAAACCTATGAATCTCCCTATGAATTAGGATTTCGTGATATAAAACGCGAATACTTCGCGGTTATCCATTCAGGGGAAGGAGACGGCTGGGACATACATCGTCCGTCCATGGCAAGTATCCTAATGTTTCAAGGAGACATTTATTTGGTAGACGCAGGACCTAATATTTTACATACCTTGAGGGCTTTGAGTATTGATATCAGCGAAATATCCGGGATTTTCCACACCCATGCACATGACGATCATTTTTCGGGCTTGCCAACCTTAATGCAATCCGATCATCGTATAAAATATTACGCGACCCCTCTGGTTCGCGCATCAGTCTCTAAAAAGCTTTCCACTTTAATGTCAATTGATGAAAGCAAGTTTTCCCAGTACTTTGAAATCCATGATTTAATATTTGACAAGTGGAATTATTTAGAAGGACTGGAAGTAAAACCAATGTTTTCCCCGCACCCTCTGGAAACAAATATTTTTCTGTTCCGTGCCCTGGGAGAAGATGGCTACAAAACCTATGCTCATTGGGCTGATATCACATCCTTCGACGTGTTCAAACAAATGGTTGCCACAGACTCTCCCCAAGAAGGCGTTTCCCAAGAATTTTTTGATAAGGTCAAAACTGATTATCTTATCCCTGCGGACCTTAAGAAAGTGGATATCGGAGCCGGATTGATTCATGGCCAGGCAAAGGACTTCGATGGGGACAAATCCGAAGAAATAATACTTGCGCATACCTCTACAAATCTTACCTTGCAACAAAAAGAAATAGGATCCGAAAGGTCTTTCGGAACAGTAGATATATTGATTTCAACTACTCAGGATTATTTGAAAAGACAGGCTTATCAGTTTTTGCGGGAGTTTTTTCCCAAAGTTCCGCTCAAACGACTACAGGTATTGTTAACTTGCCCGGTGGTATCCTTTAATCCAGGGACCATGATTCAAAAAAAGGGGGAATCGGTCTCAAACATTTTTCTAATTTTAACAGGTAGTGTTGAATTCATCCATCCCGATTTTGAAATCCAAAATACCCTCTCCAACGGCTGTTTTATTGGGGATGTCTCTCTTTTGAGAAACACTCCTTTACCGGGAACCTGGAGATCGGTTTCTCATGTGCAGGCGCTTCGATTTCCCGCCAGTTTATATCGTACTTTTTTGGAGGAAAGTGATCTGTATGAACATATGAAAAGCATTCAAGATAATATCGAATTTTTACAAGGTACCTGGCTTTTTGGAGAAGGGATTTCTTATCTGGTTCAAAATAAAATTGCCCAACTAATGAGTCAAAGAGATTTAACAAAAGGGGAGTTGATAACGAAAGGAGAGTTACTCGGGATCTATTTAATAAAAGAAGGAGAATTGCAAATAATGAATTCAAAGGAAGAAGAAATTGAAACCTTGAAACCCGGAGAATTTTTCGGTGAAGAAGTTTTATTTCCGGAAGTGACAACCGATTTTCAATTCAAGGCTACTAAACCTTCCGTATTTTATCTCATTAATGAATCTTCATTACTTGAAATTCCCATTGTCCATTGGAAATTATTGGAAATTATAGCAAAACGCACAAGAATTCTTGAAAGACTGCAATAAGTTTACAGGTTTATTTTCTATTCATCTTTTATGTTGGGGAAAGAAGCGGGTGATAAAATGAGCCTGGTTGCCTTGCCACTGAGGTGAGCCTTACCTTATTATGCCAAAATTTAGGTTCAGGCAATAATTACAATTTTGAAAATGAAAAGCCTAGGAGAAGTTCGTGTGAAACCGGTGATATCTAAGGGGTCGCCGAGGCGATTCCAAGAATTAAGGCTATTGAACTAACCACAGCCTGGGCGCAGCTCGTACCCACTGTTGCTCAAACGGCTTTTGATATGGGCATATTGGAGGTAGTATGCATTTGATCGGGATGAGGTCCCAGTCTAATAAAGATTGGTTAATATTAACACTGGCAGGTCTCTGTTTTGTTGTGTTTGCATTTTCCGGATGCGCGTCCTATGGTGTGATCAAAAACACACCGCTAAATGTAGCCGGGGATGCTGAGAGCTATTCGATCCGTTCCTTCGCAAAGAAGTGGGTTACCGGCGACATCGAGTTGATGTTGGCTTTTTCGGGGGGCGGTACCCGGGCCGCCGCTTTTTCTTACGGGGTGCTCAAGGCACTGCGTGACACAGGCGTTGTGATCGAGGGTCGGTCCGGACGACTGCTTGATGAAATTGACTACATCAGTTCAGTTTCCGGCGGAAGTTTCACGGCAGCCTATTATGGTTTGTACGGAGACAAGATCTTTGATGACTTCGAGGAAGTTTTCCTCAGACGCAACGTTCAGGGAAAACTGATCCGAAGTGTGCTGAATCCGCTGCAGTGGTTCCGAAAGAGCGGTCGTACCGAGAGTGCTATCAATTATTACGAGAAAAACGTTTTCCATGGGGCCACCTTTGGGGATATGAAACGAAAGGGCGGCCCGCTGATCCTCATTAACGCATCGGATCTGGGATATGGGGCCCGCTTCTCATTTGTCCAGGAATATTTCGATCTTCTCTGTTCCGACCTGTCTTCATTTTCGGTGGCACGGGCGGTCACCGCATCCTCCGCAGTTCCCGTTCTCTTTAACCCCGTGGTTGTCGAGAACTACCAGGACTGCAAGGAAACGCTGCCTGACTGGCTGGTCGCGGCAGAGAAACGTGCATTGGAAAATCCAGAGCTGGCTAAGATGGTCGATGACGTGAAAAGCTATTTCAAAAAGGAAAAACGTCAATATGCCCACTTTGTGGATGGGGGTATCACCGATAATCTGGGATTGCGTACGCTATACGAGAATATCGAGATCGAAGGTGGTCCAAAGATGATTCATGAAAAGCTGAATCTAAAGCCTCCTCGCCGATTTGCAGCCATCGTCGTGAACGCATTCGCCGATCCGCAACCGGAAATGGATGCAACCAACAAACAGCCCTCCCTCGCGGAGACCATCTCGTCCGTGACCAATGTCCAAATACAACGTTACAACACGGCAACCCTGGAGCTAATGAGACAGAGCATCACCCGTTGGGCCAAAGAGCTGTCGACGCAGGAAAAGACTGTTACGCCCTATTTCATCCACATCAGTTTTAAAGACATCCAGGATGCCGAATCGCGAGAGTTTTTCAACCAAATACCCACCAGTTTTTCCTTAACCGATGAACAGGTGGACAGACTGATCGCAGCAGGTCGAGAGTTGCTTCGCAACAACGCCGACTTTCAGCAGTTCCTGTCCGACTTGAATACACGATAGGGATAGCGAATGCCCAGAGTCATTTGCACGATACATTGCCGATTTCTCGAAACAAAATGCAAAATAATGATGGCATTTTTTTTGTTGGAATTAATAGATGAGCAGTAAGAACTTAAAAAGGAGAGATGGCAACGCAAAATGACATCCACGAATAGACCAGATCATGTCAACGATGAAAGAACCACAAATTTGAGGATTAGCCGGATACCTTATAACCGGGATCCGGACTTCACGTGTCCCTCTCTGGCAATTCCTTCCGATGCCCGGGAGCGCATGTTTTCCCGGCTGTCTTTTCTTTATGGTGAGACGGAGGCAAGAAAATGGATGCCGGAACTGGAACGGCTTCTCAGAGTACATCACGCCCACAAACCTCAACAATTGATTGACCTGGAAAAGGATTTCGATCCCTCTGAGCGCTTCACGGAAAAGGACGCGGTCCTCATTACCTATGGCGATCTCTTGAAAGGCGAGAAGGGCAAGTTCCTTGCCTTGCTACACCAATTTATTCAAGAATACAATCGTGGGGGAATAAACACCATTCACATCCTCCCCTTTTTCCCCTATTCCTCGGACAGGGGGTTCGCGGTTGTAGATTTTAAGGCCGTAGACCCGAAAATGGGGACCTGGGAATGCATCAGGGCAATGGATGCAGACTACGATCTCATGTTTGACGGTGTCATGAATCACTGCTCATCAGGGGCTCAGATGTTCCGGGAGTGGTTGAGAGGAAACCCAATTTTTGAGGATTTCTTCATCGCCTATGATTCTCCTGATGATCTCACAGCCGATCAGCGGAGCAAGATATTCCGGCCACGCACTTCAGATATTTTGACCAGATTTGATACCATTGACGGTCCCAAATACGTCTGGACCACATTTTCCAAAGACCAGATAGACCTCAATTTCCGAAACCCGGCGGTCTTGATGCAGGTGGTGGAAAGCCTTCTCTTCTATGTGCGTCGGGGGGCGGATATCATCCGTCTGGATGCCGTGACCTACATCTGGGCCGAACCGGGAACCGACTGTGTGCATCTCCCTGAAACCCACGCCATCGTGAAACTTATCCGAGATGTCATGAGTGTTGTCGCCCCCGGCGTGGCCTTGATCACGGAAACGAACGTGCCCCACGAGGATAACGTCTCCTATTTTGGTAATGGGTATGATGAGGCGCACATGGTATACAATTTCGCCCTGCCTCCTCTGGTCCTTCACACCTTCTACACGCTAGATGCCACCGCCATTTCCAAATGGGCGAGAGACCTGAAAATCGATTCCAGGGCCGCCACCTTCTTCAACATCCTGGATACCCATGACGGAGTTGGAGTCATGGGGGTCAAAGGGATTCTTTCCAATGAACAAATCGATTTCTTGATCCAAAAGGCAAAGGAGCATGGTGCCTATATCTCTTATAAGGTGTTGGAAGACAAGGTGGAAGAACCCTATGAAATCAATACCACATGGTGGAGTGCCATAAACAGGGCAGATAGCGACGAGGAGATGGCCTTTCAAGTCAAGCGATATATTGCTTCGAGAAGTATTCTACTCGTTCTCAAAGGGGTGCCTGGTCTTTACACTCACGGGTTATTCGCACTGCCAAACGACTACGAACTGGTAAAAGCCACCAACGTCAGGAGGGATGTCAACCGCGGGGTCATTGACTCAAAACTTCTCTCTGACGCATTGGCCGATCCCGATTCAAAGAGATCGCACCTGGTCCGCATGTCACGAAAGATCCATCTCAACCGCACAAAAAACCGGGCCTTTCACCCTCAAGGGGATCAACGAGTTTTGATGATTTCTCCAGATGTTTTTGTTGTCCTACGCGTCTCTCCCGAGGGCGATCAGCATATTCTGACCATGACCAATGTCACTGACAGGGCCAGCAGCATAGAGATCCCCCTTTCAGACCTTGGGTTGAAAGAGATGCAATGGCGTGATCTGATTACCGAAAAAGAATGGACAGTTGAAGGGGACCAACTATCAATCGCGATGCAGCCATATGATGTGATCTGGCTTATGCCGGTCAGGGAGTGAGAGATGAAATTACCGCTTGTCATTATGGCAGACCTGCCGGGCATAGACCTGGGCAGCTAAGCGAAATACACCGGGAAAAACGATTTTATCCGTCCGGTGCGGTATTAATTTCCAGGGGTAAAAGCTGAGTGGGTTCAGGGCAGTTTGAGATAGGCGGTCACTTTGAATCTGTTGTAGGTAAGAGTTTACTATGGAACCGTTAAAAAAGGCCAGTAATTTCAAAGGGCCGCAGGGCCCGGTTGTTCTGGCGATTTTAGATGGTGTGGGATACGGCACATGTGGGGAAGGCGATATGGTCAGCCGGGCAAACACGCCGACGCTGGATTGGCTGGCTCGAAATGCCCTGACTGCAAAGCTCAAGGCCCATGGAACCGCCGTGGGTATGCCTTCGGATAAAGACATGGGCAACAGTGAGATCGGTCACAACGCAATGGGATGCGGCCGCGTTTTTGCCCAGGGCGCTAAGCTGGTAAATGAGTCCATCGAGAACCGTGCACTTTTTGACGGCGCGGTGTGGAAGGAATTAATTGAAAATGTGGTGGGCCATCATTCCAGGCTTCATTTTATCGGCCTTTTCTCAGATGGCAACGTCCACAGTCATATCAACCACCTGGAAGCGCTTCTGGCCGAAGCAAAAGAAGAAGGTGTTGAAAAAGCCTGCGTTCATATTCTTCTGGATGGGCGGGATGTATCGCCCACCTCCGCTCTGGATTATGTGGAGCGGCTCGAAAACTTTCTGACCGAGCTCAGAAAAGACAGCAAAATCGATTTTGCCATCGCCAGCGGCGGGGGTCGTATGAAAATAACCATGGACCGCTACCAGGCAAACTGGGGGATGGTTGAACTGGGATGGAAAACCCATGTCTTGGGCGAAGGCAGAAAATTCGGATCTGCCAGCGAGGCGATTGGAACATTGCGCCGGGAGAACCCGGGTGTTATGGACCAGGACCTGCCACCGTTTGTCATTGCCCGCAACAATGCAGCCCTGGGGACCGATAGCGGAAAATGACAGCGTCATTTTTTTCAATTTCCGAGGTGACAGAGCTATCGAGATCAGCAGGGCCTTTGAAGAAGATAAATTCGACAAATTCCCACGAGGACCAAAACCTAATATAAACTATGTCGGCATGATGCAAGACGACGGCGATGCGCTGATTCCGCAAAAGTATTTGGTTGATCCGCCCGGCATTGACCGCACTGTGGGTGAGTATCTTGTCAATACCGGTGTGAAACAGATGGCGATCAGTGAGACGCAAAAATTTGGCCATGTGACCTATTTTTTTAACGGCAACCGCTCCGGTAAGTTTGACGACGCGTTGGAAGATTACATTGAGATACCGTCCGATATCATCCCCTTTGAGCAAAGGCCATGGATGAAGGCGGCCGAGATAACCGACAAGGTCGTCGAGGCCGTTCAAGGCGGAGGATACGATTTTATCCGGCTGAATTATGCCAATGGGGACATGGTAGGGCATACAGGATTACCCCAGGCCGTAGAGATTGCCGTTGAGACCGTTGATCTGTGCCTGGCTCGGCTGGTCACGGCAATAAAAAAAGCCAATGGCATTCTGGTCGTTTCGGCTGACCACGGAAATTCCGATGATATGTATGAGTGCAACCGTAAAACAGGCGAAATCATCTATGATGAGGAAACCGGTGAACCCAAACTGCGAACGGCCCATTCACTGAACCCGGTATTTGCATATGTTTATGAACCCACCGGCAGTATAAATATAAAGCTGACGAACCATGAAGATCTGGGTATCAGCAATCTGGCGGCAACCTGTCTGACGCTCCTGGGTTATGAACCACCGGAGGATTATACGCCCAGTATTGTCGAAATCAAATAGCAAGCTATTTCAAAATGAGATTTTTTCATCACTCCATCACTCCATTGATGACAAAACATAACGGGGGATACAATGGCGGACAAAAAACATTACACCGAACTGGGATTAGTCAATACTAAAGAGATGTTTAAAAAGGCAATGGCGGACGGTTATGCCATCCCGGCCTATAACTTTAACAATATGGAGCAGCTTCAGGGAATCACTATAGGGTGCGTGGAATCAAAATCTCCGGTGATCTTGCAGTGTTCGGGGAGTGCCAGAAAGTACGCAAACGCAACGATGCTGCCGTTCATGGCTACGGGGGCCGTTAAAATGGCGAGAGACATGGGGTCCACTATTCCAATTTCCCTGCACCTCGATCATGGCGACAGCTTCGAACTGGCAAAATCCTGTATTGATTCGGGTTTTTCCTCGGTCATGATCGATGGGTCTCACCATCCGTTTGAGGAAAATGCAGCGTTGACCCGCCAAGTGGTCGATTATGCGCATGAACGCGAGGTTACCGTAGAAGGTGAATTGGGGGTATTGGCCGGAGTTGAGGATGAAGTCTCACATGAAGCTTCCCATTATACCAAACCGGAAGAAGTCGAAACGTTTGTCGAAAAAACCGGTGTGGACAGCCTGGCCGTATCCATCGGCACCTCCCACGGTGCCTTCAAGTTCAAGGTAAAACCCGGCGAAGAAATCCCTCCTCTCCGTTTCGATATTTTAGAAGAGATAGAAAGACGAGTACCGGGTTTTCCTATCGTCCTGCACGGGGCCTCATCCGTGGAGCCTGAGTATGTGAAGATGATCAACGCATTTGGAGGCAAAATGGATGATGCGGTGGGAATCCCTGTGGAACAATTAAGAAGAGCTGCCCAATCGGCGGTCTGCAAAATTAATATCGACAGTGACGGCCGGCTGGCCATGACAGCGATGATAAGAGAAGTATTCGCCGAAAACCCGTCTGAGTTCGATCCCCGCAAATACTTAGGACCGGCCCGGGAGGAGCTTATCAAGATGGTAAAATACAAGAATGAGCACGTCCTTGGCAGTGCCGGTCAAGCATGAAACATCAGGAGATCAGCTGTGGAAGAGAAGAATTTAAGCTTTGAGGTGAAACGATTGGGTGAATGCCGCATTCCGTCACCCATGGGCACGACGAATTTTGTCTGCGAAGAGGATCACGTGCTCTATCACTCCACCCTGCCGGAGATCCAAGCATTTTTGGACCAGGGCAAAAAGCCACCGCATTTTGAATTGGCAGGACCGCTCGAAAATATCTACTTTGACCCATCAAAACTCAAATGTGGCATTGTCACCTGCGGAGGCCTCTGCCCCGGCCTCAATGACGTGATTCGAGCGATCGTCCTCGGGCTTTATCATAACTATGGCGTGGAGGCGGTCTTTGGGTTCCCTTTTGGTTATCAAGGGCTCACTCACAGCCACGGGCATACGCCCTTAGAGTTAACGCCTGGAATTGTTGAGGACATCCACGTGAAAGGGGGGACGATACTAGGTTCGTCACGGGGGCCTCAGGATGTCTCAGAGATGGTGGACACTCTGGAACGAATGAACGTGAGTATCCTATTTGCCATTGGCGGCGATGGTACCCTAAGGGGGGCGCAGGCGATCACTGAAGAGATTGGGCGCCGGGGCCTGAAGATCAGCGTAATTGGTATTCCCAAGACCATAGACAACGACATTGCTTATGTGGACGTCTCCTTTGGCTTTGAGACGGCTGTTTCTGAGTCAAGAACCGCCATTACCTCTGCTCACACAGAGGCCATTGGCGCAATAAACGGTATCGGTCTTGTAAAGCTCATGGGTCGGGAATCGGGATTCATCGCCGCTTATGCCGCCCTGGCGAACAACGATGTCAACTTTTGTCTTGTTCCGGAGGCCCCCTTTTCCCTGGGCGCTTTTCTCGAGGTCTTGAAGACCAGACTCGAGAATCGGGGACATGCCGTCATTGTCGCGGCGGAAGGGGCTGGACAGAGTCTGATGTCAGAGTCAGGGCAAAAGGATGCGTCGGGCAATCTCCGTTTTGAGGACATCGGCCTCTTTTTAAAAGAGCGGATAAATGCCTTTTTCAAAAAGGTTGGAATGAAGGTGGAATTGAAATATATCGACCCGAGTTACACCATACGAAGTCTGCCGGCTAATTCCAGGGACTCGGCATTTTGTTTGCTTTTGGGCCACAATGCAGTTCACGCCGGCATGGCAGGCCGGACGAACATGGTCGTGGGGTACTGGAAGGGCCAGTTCACCCACGTCCCAATTCCATTGGCCGTTTCTGAGCGCAAACAAATCGATCCCGAAGCATGGCTGTGGGGCAACGTCCTTTCCTGCACAGGACAACCAAGGAAAATGATGTAAGATGAAAACAACCCACACAAAATCGTTTAGTCATGAAGGATGTTGTTCTCTGATGAAAGATTAAGGTAAGCGAGGAAAGAAATCTCTCAAGAGACTACTTTGAGAATCTGGGGTTCCAGCCTTTCAGGAATGTCAGGGATATTCTTCGGATACCCCACAGCAATGGGCGCCACAATTCTGTAATCCCCCGGCATTCCTATCTGTTTCTTAATCTCCGGATCATGAATGCTTGTACCCAAGCCGATCCAGCAGGTGGCTAATCCCTTTTCGGAGGCTGAGAACATGAAATAACAGGCAGCAAGGGCACAATCCACTTGAAGAGAACCGATTTTCTTGGCGCCACCAACAAAAACCAGACAAGGCGCGTTGTAAAATACATTGAAGTGTTTATCACGAAGAACAGCGTCGTACTTTTTCATATATGTATCAGGGTTCTTCTCAATATGGGACAGGATGTTTTTCTTGCTCTCGTCAGACAGCTTCCTAATCCATTCTTTGTTGTTGATGATAATAAACCGCCATGGCTGACCATTGCCTGAGCTCGGCGCAAGGCAGCTTTCCTTGGTAATCTCTTCTAAAAGGTCCAGAGGAACTTCCCTTTCTTCATAATCCCTTACAGATCTTCTCTTCTTCAGCAGATCGAAAAAACCAGTCATTTTAATTTCCTTTCTCACTTTTCTATTTTGAATAACTCCGGATTGCCGTAGCCCTGGGCCTTCCGTTTTGTCTGGCGGTTTCAGTCAGAGGACTGAGATATATGGATCCCAACCAGCCTGGCAATGAGGACGGCAATATAAAGCTGCCCCATGATGGCTTCCAGGGCCGATAGGGAACGGGCAGGTGAGCTAAGCGGTACTATATCCCCATAACCCAATGTGGACAGGGTCACAAAACTGTAATACATGAAATCAGCTAAATTATTGGTAGTCGCCCGTTCTATCAAAAAGGACCCCGGACAAAGGCTTTCCAAAATCAAATAGACAAATCCCCACATCAGCCCGATCAGAAAATAGACACAAACGCTGCCCAGGATTACATCGATGG
>PVMK01162230.1_pt1 | contig 14884 bp, 13 predicted proteins | sample 1853481 | NCBI WGS metagenome assembly PVMK01 (sample SAMN08533507, study PRJNA380276) | Marine sediment metagenome, whole genome shotgun sequencing project.
ATGGTGCCCCGTGAGAGACTCGAACTCCCAACCCCCTGATTACAAATCAGGTGCTCTACCATTTGAGCTAACGGGGCGGTGCGGAGGATCAGGGGCTTAGCAGATCTGTCCGAGATTTGTCCAAGGTTTTGGATCTGGAGGGTTCCGCCATGGCCCACTTCCGGCCCCGGCGAAAGCGACCGGGCCAGCCGCCGCAACCACAGAGCCGCGCGCGCCCCGCAGAGGGCGGCGGGAGCCACTCCGACGGCGGCGCCCACTCCGACGGTGGTCGACGCCGCCTTAGCTGGCGGTCAGGGGCGTCGTCGATTCCGGGGCGATGAGGCCTTCTTCCAAGGAGATGTTGTCCAGGGCGTCGATCAAAAGATCGATATCCATGCGCGGCGGCGTGCCCTCGTATTTGCACGCGGCGATGATCTGCTCGACGATGAAGCGCGGCTGATAGAAGGCCAGCGGCTGGTTGAGGACGTTCTGGATCTTGTCCATGGCGAAGTTCGCGACGGATTCGTCGAACGGCACATTGTGCTTGTCGCAGAGCATGCGGAACACTCTGCGATAGTGCTCCTCGGTTGGTTGATGGATCTGCACCTTGTAGGCGATGCGGCGCAGGAACGCGGGGTCCATCAGGTCGTCCGGCGTCAGGTTGGTGGCGAAGATGACGAGCACATCGAAGGGCAGGGTGAAGGTCCGGCCCGAGCTCAGGGTGAGATAGTCGAGCCGCTTCTCCAACGGCGTGATCCAGCGGTTGAGCAGCGCTTCCGGTTCCACGAGCTGGCGGCCCAGGTCGTCGATCAGAAACGTGCCGCCCATCGCCTTCACGTGCAGCGGGGCCTCGTAGAATTTGGAATACTCGTTGAACTGGAGGTCGAGCATTTCGAGCGTCAGCTCGCCGCCGGCGATGACGGTGGGACGGCGGCAGGCCACCCAGCGGCCATCGATCTCGCGCGATTTGTAGCCGGCGATCTCGGGCACCGCCTGGAGCAGCGTCGAGGCGTCGGTTTCCCGGACGTGGATCGCCGGGTCGAAGATCTTGATGATGTTGCCGTCGACCTCGATGCAGTAGGGAATGAAGATGATTTCCTTGAACACGCCGCCGATGATCTCGGCGATGGTCGTCTTGCCGTTGCCCGGCGCCCCATAGAGCAGCATGGCGCGCGCCGAATTGACCGCTTGGCCCAGGCGGCGCACCAGCGCGCGCGGAACGACGTATTCGGCGAGACCACGGTCGATGGCATCCTTCTCGACCCGCTCGCCAATCAGGGGCTGCTTCCTGATCTGCTCGTAATAGCTCGGCAGGGAGACCGGAACCGGGCCGATGTACTGCGAAAGCTCCATCGCATCGGACGCCCATTCCTGGCCCCTTGCCGGTCAGGCCATAGCGAATCTCGGATTTGATACTCGCCCCCGCCGAACCCTTCGTTTCGGCCAGCATCTGCGTGCGGGCCTCGTCGAGCAGGTCCTTCACGATATTGCGCCCGATCTTCATGATCTCGGCCAGTTCGGACTCCAACTCGACGCCATTGACATACATGGCCTTCATCAGAATTCGCAGCAGGCTGTTCAAACCGATGCCGGATTCTTCGATGGAGTCCGGGCGCCTCGGGGACGCGTGACTTGGCCCGTGATTCGAATACGCTATTCATGGGATGCCTTTACTTTCCGCAGTGAGATCACGAAAGATTACTATAAACGCAACCAAAATTCAAAGTATATATTATAGTAAACATATGTGATTTACGAAGATGGTTAATGTTAATCCAGTGGAATCATTGTTCAATATTGTCGTATACCCCTATGGCGAACAATGTATAGCGCCGAAAATTACCTAATTACCTCGATTGCAGTTCCGCCGGCGTCCATTTGGCGCGCCGGCGCGCCTGGCGGCTTGGCTCGTCTTCCGCACCATAATCCATGGCAGTCGATTTTTGAAGGAATCGCTGCGGTTCGTCGCAGGCATTCACGTTGATGATGGCGAAGGCTTGGTCTCCGTCCGGCATCAGGGCGCCGACGTAGACGCCGCAGTCCTGGCAAATCAAAAAGTCGGCGGTCTCGAGGCCGAACCGATAGCGGCCGAGGCGCGCGGGCTTGGCCACGGCGAAGCTGACGTGGCCGTCCGGGTCGGAGGTGGCGAGCGACCTGCGTGCAGACGGCAGAAGCGACACCCGCAGGTGCGCAGCGGCAGGCCTCCGGCGGGCGGCTCGCGGCCAGGCGGAAAGTCACATTGCCGCAATGGCAGCCACCCAGAAATAATCGTTTTACCTCGTCGTTAGTCGTGATTATTTCTTCCTCCAATACACGAAATCCACTGCCCTGCCCTGCCATATGTCCGGGCCGCCGCCGTCAAGCCTGAAGCATGGGCCTGGGAGGCGGAAAGTGAACGGGGGCGGTCGAGGATCGCTGTTCTCCGGGGCCGCCCCGAGGACTCACATTTTACCTAGTTCCTCCGCCGTCATATCGACGCTCCGGCGTGCGCGGGCGATCAGTTCGTCGATCTCGTCGTGGCTGATGACCAGCGGCGGCGAGATCACCATGGCGTCGCGGGTCGCGCGCATCACCAGGCCGTTGGCGAAGCAGTGGTCGCGGCAGCGCCCGCCAACCTTGCCGACGGGATCGAAGTGCTTTCGCGTCGCCTTGTCCTCGACCAGTTCGAGGGCGGCGATCAGGCCGACGCCGCGCACTTCGCCGACCAGCGGATGGTCCTCGAAGGTCTCGCGCAGACGCCGCTGGAAATAGGGCCCGGTGTCGTCGTGCACGCGCGCGACGATTTTCTCGTCTTCGAGGATGCGGATGTTCTCCAGCGCCACCGCGCAGGAGACCGGGTGGCCGGAGTAGGTGTAGCCGTGGGCGAACTCGCCGCCCTTGTCGATCAGCACCTCTGCGATCTCATCGTTCACCATCAACGCCGACAGCGGCAGGTAACCCGAAGTCAGTCCCTTGGCCATGGGCATGAGGTCCGGCTTGATGTCGTAGTGATAGCTGGCGAACCACTCGCCGATCCGGCCGAAGCCGCAGATCACCTCGTCGGCGACCAGCAGCACGCCATGTTCGCGGCAGATCCGCTGCACCTCGGGCCAATAGGTCTCGGGCGGCAGCAGCACGCCCCCGGCGCCCATGATCGGCTCGCCGATGAAGGCGGCCACCTTGTCGGCGCCGAGCTCGAGGATCTTGTCCTCGACCGACTTGGCGGCCTTGAGCCCGAACTCCTCCGGCGAGAGATCGCCGCCCTCGTCGTACCAGTGCGGACAGTCGACATGGACGAAGCCGGGCAGGGGCAGGTCGGACTGCTCGTGCATGGCGGTCATGCCGGAGAGGCTCGCCGCCGCCAAGGTGCTGCCGTGGTAGGCATTATTGCGGCTGATGAAGGTCTTCTTCTCGGGCTGCCCCTTCAGGTTCCAGTAATAGCGCAGGAGGCGCACCAGGGTGTCGTTGGCCTCGGAGCCGGAGCAGCCGTAGAACACGTGGTTCAGGCCGTCCGGCGTGAGCGCGCTCAGCTTGTCGGCCAGCTCGACCGAGGGCGGCGTCGCGGTCTGGAAGAAGGTGTTGTAGTAGGTCAGCTCCATCATCTGGTTGTGGGCGGCGTCGGCCAGTTCCCTACGCCCATAGCCGATGTTGACGCACCACAGGCCGGCCATCCCGTCGAGGATGCGCGCGCCCTCGGAATCCTCGAGCCAAATGCCTTCGGCCTTGGTGATGATCCGACTGCCGCCGGCTTCGGTCAGCTGGCGCATGTCGGTGAAGGGATGCAGGTGGTGGCGCATGTCGAGGTCGCGCCACCGGGCGGTGGTGTTGCGCACGGCTTGGATGGTCATGGTCTTCGATCCCGTGTTAGACATTGCGTTAAGAAAATCTGATGAGCATTTGATAATGCTTGCAGAATACGCATCCGTCCTACGGATTGAAATCGATGCGGGCGCAAAGGATCAACAGCTCGGCGTGGCGGGTCCGTCCGGACCCGGCCGCAGCGGCCTTGGCGATTGCGTCCCTGATGCTCCGACGATTCATGGCGCCCACTCCAGGTGCCGTTCAGTCCAGCTGTTATACCAAATCTCGATAATAGTCGCCCTCCGGCGGGCCGATCCGCCCCATGAAACGGGTGACTATTATCGAGACCTGGTATTACACATTTAGCAGAAGGTGCTCGCGTTCCCAAGACGAGATCACCTGCTGGTAGGCCTGGAGCTCGGTCTCCTTAACGATCTTGACGGCCTCCACGAAGGTCTCGCTCAAGGTCGTCTTGATCGATTTGCTGCTGGTAAAGTGCTCGAGGGATTCGTAAAGCGTGCGCGGCAGGGTGTGAGCCAGGCGATAGGCGCTGCCCTCCACCGGCGAGCGCGGCTTGAGCTTTTCGGTCATGCCGAGATAGCCGCAGGCGAGCGACGCCGCCAGCGCCAGGTAAGGATTCGCATCGGCCCCGGCGATCCGGTTTTCGACCCGCCGGGCCGCCGGTTCCGAATGGGGCACGCGAAAGCCCACGGTGCGGTTGTCGTAACCCCAGTGAGTGTTGATGGGGGCGTCGGAGTAGGGGATCAGCCGACGGTAGCTGTTCACGTTGGGCGCGAGCAGCGGCATCACCGCAGGCAGGTATTTCTGCAGTCCGGCGATATGGGCGTGAAACAGCTCGGTGTCCTTGCCGTTCTTCTGGCCGAAGAGGTTGCGCCCGCTCTTGGCGTCGACGACGCTCTGGTGGATGTGCATGGAGCTGCCGGGTTCGCCCTGCATGGGTTTCGCCATGAAGGTGGCGTAGAGCTTGTGGCGCAAGCCGGCTTCGCGGACCGTGCGCTTGAACAGGAAGGCTTGGTCCGCCAGCTTGAGCGGCGCTCCGTGGTTGAAGTTGAACTCCATCTGGGCGGCGCCGGCCTCGTGAATCAGCGTGTCGATACCGATATCTTGCGCCTCGCAGAAGTCATAGATCTCCTCGAACAAGGGATCGAACTCGTTGACCGCGTCGACGCCATAGGCCTGGCGGCTGGTCTCGCGCCGGCCGGAACGGCCGATGGGCGGCTCCAGCGGATAGTCGGGGTCGGTGTTGACGTCGACCAGGAAGAACTCGAGCTCCGGCGCCACCACGGCCTTCCATTTGTTCTCGGCATAAAGCGCGATCACCCGCTTCAGAACCTGCCTTGCGGAGATCGCCACGGGGTTGCCGTCGAAGTAGTAGGCATCGCAGATCACCTGGGCCGTTGGATCGGTGTACCAGGGCACGATCCGGATGGTATCGGGGTCTGGGGTTAGATAGACATCCGAGGTCGCCGGGTCGGTGACCGTGTCCTCGCGCGGATAGTCGCCGGTCACCGTCTGCACGAAGAGGGATTCCGGGATTCTCAGGCCGTTCTTCTTCATGCCCTCGACGAAGCGCTCGGCCGGCAGGATCTTGCCGCGGGCGATTCCGGCCATGTCCGGGACCAGGCATTCGACCTCTTCGATCTTGTGATCTTTTAGGAACTTCTCGATCGAACTCATTGGATTCTCTCTTGAAAAATGGCTCGGGGCAGCTCATCTCGGCTTGGGGCTGAATTGGCAGGGCCCACCGGTCTTAGAGCGGCATCGGGGCGGGCGCCAGAGCGCTAGCACGGCGCCCGGCGGGCTGGCAAGCGGATGATACCGGTACGGTTCGCGGCGCCTGGTATTTGCGAGACCGGCGGCCCACACCGGCGGCCCACACCGGCGGCTTGACCCCGCGCCCGCGCACGGCGTAAGGACCCGTTTCAACATGACGCCCGAAACGCATATCTCATCCTACTATGCCGCGAGTATCGCGCCGCCGCCGGAACGCCCGGCCCTCGGCGGCGATCTCCGGGCAGATGTCTGCGTCGTGGGGGCCGGCTTCACCGGCCTATCCGTCGCGCTCGAGCTGGCCGAGCGCGGCTACCGGGTGGCGGTGCTGGAGGCGAAGCGGATCGCCTGGGGCGCTTCGGGGCGCAACGGCGGGCAGGTCGGCAGCGGCTACCCCACGGGGATGGCGCGGCTCAGCCGTCGGGTCGGCCAGGACGACGCCCGGCGCCTATTCGCCCTGGCGGAGGAGGCCAAGGCGCTCATCCGCGCCCGCGTCGAACGGTACGCCATCGACTGCGAGCTCAAGTCGGGGAATTTCCAGGCCGCCATCAAGCCACGGCACATGGAGGAGATCAGGACGACGCAAGCGCTCTGGGCCGAGGCCTTCGAATATCCAGGCCTGGTCCTCGCCGAGACCGCCGAGGCGGCGCGCGCTTACGTGAACTCGCCGCGCTACATCGGCGGCCTCTACGACCCCGGCGCCGGGCATCTCCATCCGCTCAAATATGCGCTCGGCCTGGCCGCCGCGGCCGAGGCCGCGGGCGCCACCCTTTACGAGGGCTCGCCGGTCACCGCTCTGAAGGGCCTCGGCGCGGGCGATACGCAAGCGACCGCCCAGACGCCCGGAGGCCGGGTCGTGGCCGATCACCTAATTCTCTGCGGCAATGCCTATCTGGGCGACCTGGTGCCGCAAATCCGCCGCCTCTATGCGCCCGTCGGTTCCTACATCGTGGCGACGGAACCCCTCGGCGCGGACCGGGCGGCCCAGGTCATACCGGCGGACTGCGCGGTCTTCGACAGCAACCACATCCTCAACTATTACCGCCTGTCGGCCGACGGTCGTCTGCTGTTCGGTGGTCGGACCGAGACCTCGCCGTTCCGGGAGCCCGATCCCAAGGAATTTCTCGGCGCCCGCATCCGCGCGCTGTTTCCCCAGATCGCCCCCCAGATCACCCGTGCGGCGCTCGACTACGCCTGGGGCGGCACCCTCGCCATGACCTATAGCCGCATGCCCCAGGTCGGGCGCCTCGGATCCCGGGTCACGTTCGCCCAGGGCTATTCGGGCGAGGGGGTGGCGATGAGCGGGCTGGTCGGCCAGGTCCTGGCCGAAGCCGTCGCCGGCCAGATGGAGCGCTTCGACCTCTTCGACCGCTTGCCCCACCGCGCCTTTCCCGGCGGCCGGCTGCTGCAGAAACCGGCCCTCATCCTGGGCCTCTTGTGGTACCGGCTCTGCGACCTCATGCCTTAGGAGTGCGGGCCCTATCCCTCCCGCCCGAGCAGTTCGTAGAGGGCGACGGCGGCGGCGTTGGAGATGTTGAGCTGGTCGATCGGCGGCCGGGTCGGCAGGGCCGCCAGAAGGTCGCAGGCCTCGCGGGTGAGGCGGCGCAGGCCCTTGCCTTCGCCGCCGAGCACCAGCACCAGCGGCCCGCCGGGGTCGGCCGCCGCCAGGTCGGCGCCGGCATCGCCGGCCAGCCCAAGGATCCAAAATCCGTGCTGCTTCAAAAGGCCGAGCGCGCGGGCCAGGTTACCGGCATCTATATAAGGTACGACGTCGAGGGCGCCGGAGGCGGCCTTGGCGAGGGCCCCGGTTTCCGGCGCCTGGCCGTGGCGGGGCGCGAGGACGGCCAAGGCGCCGAAGGCCGCGGCGGAGCGCAGGACGGCGCCCACGTTGTGGGGATCGTTCACCTGATCGAGGGCCACTAGGACCGCGCGTGGGCCCGCCGGGTCGCGGGTGTCCGCTGCCTCGCCAAGCCCGATCCGGTCGAGCCAGTCGGCGAGGGCGGGCGGTGTCAGGGGCCGGACCTCGAGGACCAGGCCCTGATGCACGGCCCCCGCCGGCAGCAGGGCGTCCAATTCGGCCCGGCTCGCCGAGTCGAGCGTCACCCCGCGGGCCTCCAGGTTGCCGCGCGCCTCCGTCTCCAGCCGTTTTTGGGCCGAGGGCGTGGCGCGGGCGTCGAGGATGGTCCGCGCCGGATTGGCCAGCGCCGCCCGGACGGCGTGCCAGCCATAGAGCCAGTACGGATCGCCCCCTCCGGCCTTCCCGACGGGACCGGTGGGCCGTCTGCCCGGGAGCTTGCCGGGGGATTCATTGGGCCGTTTGGGCCGTTTGGGTGCGTGCGGGGCGCTCTTGGCCCGGCCGGGGGGCTTGCGTTTGGCCATGATCCTTCCTACTGTCTAGGCGATGGGAGCGGGTCGCTCCGCAGGGGCCGCGCAGGGTCGATTGACATTCTTGGCCGATTGCGCGCCTTTCGTCATGTTTGAAGTTGACAGTTCGGGTGAAATCACCATAGTTCGCCACGCCGTTGCGCTGCTCGCCGTGCGATCCAAAGGAGGGGTGCCCGAGTGGTTAAAGGGGACGGGCTGTAAACCCGTTGGCTATGCCTACGTTGGTTCGAATCCAACCCTCTCCACCACCCGCGCGCCAGTTCCGGATGTATGCACTCCTATACCTGCAGCAATATACGGTCGGCGAGGGCAAACAGCGGTCGCGGGTGTAGCTCAGTGGTAGAGCACCAGCCTTCCAAGCTGGCTATGCGGGTTCGATTCCCGTCACCCGCTCCATGTGTGGGTCTCCTCTGGTGGCTGCCAGGGGAGTGTTTTGCATCCACGGGAGCAGGACGTTCGATCAAGCGGCATGAAAAGCCGGCGGTGCGACCCCCCCAAGGGACGGGATCATGGGGATCGGTTCTTTCGCGCGGGATCACTGCGCGAGACCCAGGCGCGAGACCCAGGATTGAGACCCAGGGGACCTGAAAAGGACTAGCGGACAAGATGGCAAAGGTTAAGTTTGAGCGGACGAAGCCGCACTGCAACGTAGGAACGATTGGGCACGTTGACCACGGCAAGACGACGTTGACGGCGGCGATCACGAAGGTTTTGGCGGAGACGGGGGGGGCGACGTTCACGGCGTTTGACCAGATTGACAAGGCGCCTGAGGAGAAGGCGCGCGGGATCACGATCGCGACGGCGCACGTTGAGTACGAGACGGCGAAGCGGCACTACGCGCATGTGGACTGTCCGGGCCATGCGGACTACGTGAAGAACATGATCACGGGCGCGGCGCAGATGGACGGTGCGATTTTGGTTGTCTCGGCGGCGGACGGTCCGATGCCGCAGACGCGCGAGCACATTCTTCTGGCGCGCCAGGTTGGGGTTCCGGCGATCGTGGTTTACATGAACAAGGTGGACATGGTGGACGACGAGGAGCTTCTGGACCTGGTGGAGCTGGAGGTTCGCGAGCTTCTGTCGATCTACGATTTTCCGGGCGACGACATACCGATTGTCCGGGGTTCGGCGCTGTGCGCGCTGGATGGCCGGGAGGACGAGATCGGCAAGGCCTCGATTCAGGAGTTGATGGGTGCGGTCGACGACTACGTGCCGCAGCCCAAGCGCGCGAAGGACAAGCCGTTCCTGATGCCGATCGAGGACGTGTTTTCGATCTCGGGCCGCGGGACGGTGGTGACGGGCCGGGTGGAGCGCGGGATCGTGAAGGTTGGCGACGAGGTCGAGATTGTCGGGATCAACGACACGCGCAAGGCGGTTGTGACGGGCGTCGAGATGTTCCGCAAGCTGCTGGACGAAGGCGAGGCGGGCGACAACATCGGCGCGCTGCTGCGCGGGATCGGGCGCGAGGAGGTTGAGCGGGGCCAGGTATTGGCGAAGCCCGGTTCGATCACGCCGCACACCAACTTCAAGGCGGAGGCCTACATCCTGACGAAGGAGGAGGGCGGTCGGCACACGCCGTTTTTCACCAACTACCGTCCGCAGTTTTACTTCCGGACGACGGATGTGACGGGAGTGGTGTCGCTGCCCGAGGGCACGGAGATGGTGATGCCGGGCGACAACACCTCGATGGATGTCGAGCTGATTGCGCCGATCGCGATGGACGAGGGCCTGCGCTTTGCGATCCGCGAGGGCGGTCGCACGGTTGGCGCCGGCGTGGTCGCCAGCATCATCAAGTAGCGCGGGACGAAGAACAAGCAACCCGCCCCGGGGCCGGCAACACTATGTCGACACGGGGCAAATTGGACGGCCGATAAGATGCGAGCTTTAGGCCGGCTGCAAGGAGTAGGAGTGTAGCTCAACTGGCAGAGCACCGGTCTCCAAAACCGGGGGTTGGGGGTTCGAGTCCCTCCACTCCTGCCAGCTTCGGGACGTGAGAGCGGATAAGCGAACAGCGGCCAGCGCTAAATCGAGGGACTGGGATCTGGAACCGGGTGACGGCACTTCGAGAGCGCAGGAACCGAAAACGAAGGCGGAAGAATGGCGAAGATCAATCCGGGCCAGTTTGTCCGGGAAGTGCGGCAGGAGGTGTCCAAGGTCACCTGGCCGACCCGCAAGGAGACCGCGATCACCACCGGGATGGTGTTTCTCATGGTCGTCCTGGCGGCGGTGTTCTTCTTCCTGGTCGACCAGGTCCTGGCGTTTGGCGTCAGGCAAATCCTCGGGTTGGGAGGATGAGGTAGATGGCTCAGCGTTGGTATGTCGTTCATGTCTATTCGGGCTTCGAGAAGAAGGTCGCCGAATCGATCCGCGAGCAGGCCCGTCAGAAAGGCATGGAGGAGTATTTCGAGGAAGTCCTGGTTCCGACCGAGGAGGTCGTGGAGATGCGCCGTGGCCAGAAGATCAGCGCCGAGCGCAAGTTCTTTCCGGGCTACGTGCTGATCAAGATGGAGCTGGTGGACGACACCTGGCATCTGGTGAAAGACACCCCGAAGGTGACTGGTTTCCTTGGTCCGCGGGGCCGGCCGACGCCGATCTCCACGGCCGAGGCCGAGCGCATTCACCATCAGGTGCAGGAGGGCGTGGAACGGCCCAAGCCTTCGGTGATCTTCGAGATCGGCGAGCAGGTGCGGGTCAGTGACGGCCCCTTCACCTCCTTCAACGGCATGGTGGAGGATGTGGACGAGGAGCGCGCCCGGCTGAAGGTCGCGGTGTCGATCTTCGGGCGCTCGACGCCGGTTGAGTTGGAATACGGTCAGGTGGAGAAGCTTTAGCGCGCTTCGAACGCCGGGCCGAAATCGCCCGCGGAGGCCGTAAGGCATCTGCGGTGCATGGCGCGGGAGGTCGCCTCCCGAAGACCAGGGACGGGATCGTACCGCGCCGCCCTGAAATGATAGGGACGAACGATGGCAAAGAAGATTGCTGGTTACATCAAGCTGGAGATACCGGCGGGGCAGGCCAATCCCTCGCCGCCGGTCGGTCCCGCTTTGGGTCAGCGCGGTCTCAACATCATGCAGTTCTGCAAGACCTTCAACGCCGCGACCCAGACAATGGAACCCGGCACGCCCACGCCCGTGATCATCACGGCCTATGCGGACCGCTCCTTCAGTTTCGAGACCAAGACCCCGCCGGCGGCCTATTTCCTGCGCAAGGCGGCGGGCCTGCCGAAGGGGTCGAGCGCGCCGGGCCGGGAAATCGTGGGCCGGGTCACCATGGCGCAGGTCCGCGAGATCGCGGAGAAGAAGATGCAGGACCTCAATGCGAACGACATCGATGCCGCGGCACAGATCATCGCGGGCTCGGCGCGTTCCATGGGCCTGGAAGTGGCGGAGTAGGGGCGATGGCGGGTAAGGGGAAACGCTACAGCCAGGCGCGCGAGGGCATCGATGTGAACGCGGTCTATGCACTCGAGGATGCCGTCAAGATGATCAAGGAGCGGGCCGTCGCGAAGTTCGATGAGTCGATGGAGATCGCCCTGAATTTGGGCGTCGATCCGCGGCACTCAGACCAGAACGTGCGCGACGTCGTGGTATTGCCCAATGGAACAGGCCGAACCGTGCGGGTCGCAGTGTTCGCCAAGGGCGACAAGGCCGAGGAGGCCCGGGGCGCCGGCGCCGACCTGGTCGGGGCGGACGATCTGGCGGAGAAAGTGACCGCCGGCCAGATCGAGTTCGATCGCTGCATCGCCACCCCGGACATGATGCCTGTGGTCGGTAAGCTGGGCAAAATTCTCGGGCCGCGGGGTCTGATGCCCAACCCGAAGCTGGGCACGGTGACCAACGATGTGACCGAAGCGGTACAGGCGGCCAAGGGCGGCCAGGTGCAATTCCGAGCCGAGAAGGCTGGAATCGTTCACGCCGGCGTTGGCAAAGCAAGTTTTTCCAACGAGGCGCTGCTCGAGAACGTGAGGGCCTTCATCAATGCGGTGGCCCGGGTAAAGCCGAATGGGTCCAAGGGGACTTATATCAAAAAGGTGTCGCTCAGCTCGACCATGGGTCCGAGCGTGAAAGTGGATGTCGCCAGCCTGTCCGCGAGGGACTGAGCCGGCGGCGGTTTGAATTTGGTGAGTTTCCGCCGGTTCTCACCTGGGAGCGGCGGATATCGGGACGGTGGCGATACCCGAGAGGGCGAGCCCCCGGCCCACCCTGTCCGAGACTGCAGGCGCGCGCGCCCGGCCACGATATCGAGCCTTGGCCGGCGCGGGCTTAAGCCCGAGGGGGCCTGCATAGACAGGAAGCGAAAGGGCTCTGGTCCTGATGAAGGACCGCCGAGGCTTGAGCTTCCGGGACAGGCGAACCGGACCATTCGGGGCCTTGTTCCGGAGGGTCCACGTGCAACCGGGTCGGCTACGCGCGCTGGCGTGAGGTCTGGCCCAAGTAAGAGCGGAGAGCATCCGTGGACCGAGCACAAAAAGAAGCAGCGGTTGCCGGGCTCAACCAAACCTTAGGCGGGGTCAATCTGGTCGTCGTGACCCATCAGACGGGACTCACGGTGTACGAGAGCATGATCCTTCGCCGCAAGGTGCGGGAGGCCGGCGCCAGCTTCAAGGTGACCAAGAACCGGCTCACGCGTCTCGCTCTTGAGGGCACGAAGTTTCAGGCGTTGCAGTCGCTGATGACCGGGCCGACGGCCCTGGCTTTTTCGGAGGATCCGGTCGCGGCGGCCAAGGTTTGCGTCGAGTTCGCCAAGCAGAACGAGAAGCTGACCATTATCGGCGGCGCGTTGGGCGAGAAGCTTTTGGATGCGAACGGGGTTCAGGCCCTGGCCAAGCTGCCCTCGCTCGACGAGTTGCGCGGCATGCTCGTCGGCCTGCTGCAGGCCCCGGCCACCAAGGTGGCGGGCGTCCTGCAGGCGCCGGCCCTACAGCTGGCACGTGTGATAAGCGCCTATGGTTCTCAAGACGAGGCCGCCTGAGCGCGGTTGCGGACGGAAGTTCAAGCCAAGGAGAGAAGAAGAGAGATGGCGGATCTGGAAAAATTGGTGGAGGAGCTGTCGAAGCTCACCGTGATCGAAGCGGCGGAGCTGTCGCAAAAGCTGGAAGAAGCCTGGGGCGTGTCCGCCGCGGCGCCGGTCGTGGTTGCGGCGGCGCCGGCTGGTGGTGACGCTGCCGAGGCCGAAGCGGAAAAGGACAGCTTCGATGTGGTTCTTGCCGTGTACGGCGAGAAGAAGATCAATGTGATCAAGGAAGTGCGTGCGATCACCGGACTCGGCTTGAAGGAAGCCAAAGACCTGGTCGAGGCCGCGCCGAAGGCGGTCAAGGAAGGCGTCAGCAAGAGCGAGGCCGAGGAGATCAAGGCCAAACTCGAGGGCGCCGGGGCGACGGTCGAGCTGAAATAGTTTGTGGACGAACGATATAGCTTGTGGACGAACGATGATCTGAGAAGCCGGCCGGCGTGCCGAGATGGCGCGCCGGACCGGTTCGCTATGCCCGGATCGCTCTAGGGCCATCATTTATTGGCCGCCTGTCGGGGCGGCGTGACGACGAAGCTGACGAGGACACGAAATGACGAAGTCTTTCACTGGTCGCAAGCGGATCCGCAAGGATTTCGGGCGTATTCGGGAAGTGACCCGGATGCCCAACCTGATCGAGGTCCAGAAGACCTCTTACGACCAGTTCCTGCAGATGGACATCAAGCTGAAGGACCGCGAGCAAATCGGCATTCAGGCGGTGTTCAACTCGGTGTTTCCGATTCGAGACTTCGCTGAACGTGCCGAACTCCAGTTCGTGCAATATGAGCTGGAAGAGCCGAAATACGACGTCGAAGAATGCCAGCAGCGCGGCATCACTTACGCCGCGCCGCTCAAGGTGACCTTGCGGCTGGTGGTGTGGGACATCGACGAGGACACCGGAGCGCGGTCGATCAGGGACATCAAGGAGCAGGACGTCTACATGGGCGACATGCCGCTGATGACGCCCAATGGCACCTTCGTCATCAACGGCACCGAACGCGTGATCGTCAGCCAGATGCACCGCAGCCCCGGCGTATTTTTCGACCATGACCGCGGCAAGACCCATTCCTCCGGCAAGTTCCTTTTCGCGGCACGGGTGATTCCCTACCGCGGTTCATGGCTCGACTTCGAATTCGACGCCAAGGACTTGGTCTATGTACGGATCGACCGCCGCCGCAAACTGCCGGCGACGACGCTGCTGATGGCGCTCGACGGCGCCGCCACGGTGGCGCTGCGCAAGGAGCGTGAGGCCGAGGGCAAGGGGCTCGAGCAGAACGAGATCGTCGGCATGACCCCGGAAGAGGTGCTCGCATTCTTCTACGACACGGTCTCTTACAGCCTGACCGGCAAAGGGTGGAAGACGGCCTTCAACCCCGGTGGTTTGCGCGGGGTCAAGCTGACCCGCGATCTGATCGACGCCAAGACCGGCAAGGTGGCGGCCGAGGCGGGCAGCAAGATGACGCCGCGGCTGGCGCGCCAGCTGGCGGAAAAGGGGCTGAAGCATCAACTAGTGTCGGAGGAGGAGCTGCTCGGCCGCTTCATCGCCAACGACTTCATCAACGAAGAAACCGGCGAGGTCTTGGCCGAGGCCGGCGACGAGGTCAGCGAGACCATGCTCCAGGCGCTCGGCGAGGCGGGCGTGAAGGAGCTGGTGACCCTCGCGATCGATCACATCAACGTCGGGCCCTATATCCGCAGCACCTTGGCGGCGGACAAGAATAGCACCCGTGAGGACGCGCTGATCGATATCTATCGCGTCATGCGCCCGGGCGAGCCGCCGACTCTCGAGACCGCCGAGGCCATGTTCCATGGCCTGTTCTTCGATTCCGAGCGTTACGACCTGTCGGCCGTCGGCCGGGTCAAGATGAACTCCAGGCTGGGCTTCGAGACCGAAGACCAGCTGCGCACCCTGCGCCGCGAGGACATCCTGGAGATCGTCAAG
>PVMK01131826.1_pt1 | contig 14880 bp, 10 predicted proteins | sample 1853481 | NCBI WGS metagenome assembly PVMK01 (sample SAMN08533507, study PRJNA380276) | Marine sediment metagenome, whole genome shotgun sequencing project.
ACCCGACTGACACGGATGCGATCCTGTTCGGTACGTCCGACCAGATCACTCAATTTTTGCCGCAAGCGATGAGCGAAGAGATCGTTGGGCCCTATATCGGAATGGCGCGCCATGTTGGTGACGACAGTCGGTTTGTGCTTGTCATCAGTGGCCGGAATACGGACGAAATTAAGATCGCTGCACAGGCGTTCAGGTTGGCCGGTGCAGCACTGCCAGACATTCCGGGTATGACCGTTGACGACACGGTCGCGCCGGATGTGCCCCGTTATGCGAATGCGAACGTAATCGAAGCCGGCGAGCGTTACGGCTTTGCCGGATTCGGTGGACAGACGACAACCCTGGGTGGTGGCGCGGATCGTATGGAATTTGAAATCTGGCTGCCGCCGGACTTGTTTGTGCCCGCTGATAGCGTGTTGGAGGTGCATGTCCATATGGCGTACGGTGCCGGAAGCGACCCGGGGTCCGTCGTTAATCTGGAGCTGAACGGCGATTTTTCGTCTGCGATACGCCTGGTCTCGCAAGACGGCGGTATTTTTCGTGATTACGTCATCCCGATTCCGGCGTCATGGTTACGCCCCGGATCAAACACCATCCGTTTCAGGGCATTCATGGCACCGATGTCGAAAGGCGACATCTGTTTCGCGCCGAGTGATTCCGGCCTGTTCGCCACTATCTTCGACGATTCCTGGCTGTTGCTGACACAGGCGCGCCATCATGTGGAACTGCCGAATTTGCAGTTGACCTCCCGCACGGGGTTTCCGTATTCGACGCCGGCCGATGGCAGTGAACTCCACGTGCGGGCCACCAGTATGAACCCAGACGTCGTCGCTTCGGCCTGGATGTTGATGGGCAAGATGGCGCAATTGGGTGGAATCCCGCCGTGGCGGGCCACGATCGGCACCGGGCCGGCCGAGGAGGGTCGCCATGAAATCGTGGTTGGACCGATTAATGAATTGCCGCCGACGTTGACCGATGAGGCGCCAGTGCGATTCGGGCCGAATGGCCTGCTCAAATCCGTCGTGCTGGAAATGGTAGAGGGGCAGAGAGATTCCGAAACTGTTCGTGGCCTGTTCTCTGCGGGCCAGTCTCTTGCCCAGCCTCCATTGATAACTCAGGCGATGGCATCTGTCAGTTACACCGGGAATTCGGATGGGCGAAGTTATTTGCTTCAGTATGAGTCGCCCACCGAGGCCGGGCGGCTCGTAACATTGGTGACCAGTTCGTCGGGTTCAAGTTTGCATAGCGGGGTCAATCGCCTGGTTGAATTTGATCTCTGGGGATCACTAAATGGCGACCTGGCGATCTGGGATTCATCACAAGGTATTGCTCGCACGGCGAATATCGGGTCGACGTTCCATATCGGTCAACCCGATCTGCAGTCGCGCGCAAGCTTTTTCTTCAGTCAACGCCCAGGGTTGTGGATTGGATTGTTAATAGCTGCAGCGCTGATTTTCGCGTTGACGTCGGTCAGATTGCTGCGGCAGCGGATGCAGAAGCAGTCTTAAGACGGCAACGATGCGAAGATTGGCCATAGCTTTTTCCATGCTGCTTCTCAATGCCTGTGGCCAGGCACCGGAATCCTCCCTGAGCGCCGGGCTTTGGTCGGATTATCGTCACGCCTATATCCGCGATGACGGGCGCGTTGTGGATGATGGTCAACAGGGCATCAGTCACTCCGAAGGGCAGGGTTACGCGATGATCCTGGCCGAGGCCGCAGATGACCGCGCAACATTCGACCGGGTATGGTCGTGGACCCATAGCCATCTCCAGGTCCGGGAGGACGCGTTGCTGGCCTGGAAATGGGATCCGGAAATCGACGGTGTTGTTGACATGAACAATGCGACCGACGGCGACCTTTTGATCGCCTGGGCGCTATTGCGCGCGGCCCGGCGGTGGGAAATCCCGGTCTTTCACAGCGAAGCCAGGGAAATTGCCCAAGACGTTCGATCACAACTGATTGTCGAGACATCGATTGGACCCGTCTTGCTGCCCGGTGTCTCCGGATTTATCCACGACGGCGCGGTAACGATCAACCTTTCTTACTGGATATTCCCGGCTTTAACTGAGCTCGACGGTCTGGAACCCGACGGACCGTGGGCGGCACTGAAAAAGAGCGGCCTGGTCCTGCTCGAAGTCGCGAGGTTTGGCGCGCAGCGGCTGCCGGCCGACTGGGTGGTGATGAGCGATCCACCCGTACCCTCGCCGCTTTTCCCGAACCGATTCGGTTTTGAGGCACTGCGAATTCCTTTATACGTGAATTGGGATGGAATGACGGTGCCCCCGGCGCTGGATTCTCTGGTGACGTTTTGGGGGCGTGATGCCTATCCGCCCGCATGGGTCGACCTTGATGATGGCAGTCACGCCTCGGTTAACCTGCGCCCGGGTGCGATGGCGGTTCGCCGGCTGCTGTTGACGAATGGTCGTGATGCGCAGGATGGCCGAACTCCGGTCATGCCCGTCAACGACTACTATGATTCCACCCTGATGCTATTGGCCAATGTGGCTGCCAGTGAAAATAATTGATACAAAATATTGGGCGCTCGGTCTGACGCCACTGATGTTCGCGGCTGTGTCCGCACAGGCGGCACCCGGTCAGGTCGAAATTCTCGAGTCAACTCGTATCGTGGCGACCGAAGCGGCCGAGGCGGGTGATTGTGAAGACGCGCTTGAATTACTCGTGCCGATGGTGGACGTGGTGCTTGAAACCCGGGACGTCGATAGTGGCCGCGTGCTCGGTTGGTGTTTTGGTGCGACCGGCCGCCCACAGAGGGCTGTCGCGTGGCGAGAGCAGGTGTCGCGCTGGACCGGCACCGCTTCGGACGAGCTCGCTTTGGCTGCTGCCCTTGCTCAGGCCGGACAAACGGAAGCTGCACTGCGAATAGCGCGCGGTATGATGGGCAGGGATTCTCAAGCCGAGAGGCTGGTCCACGACATTCTTCTGGCGCAGGCCGCCGAGGAGATGGACGCCGGGAACTGCGAGCCAACACTCGATCTCATTGACGAGGCTGCGCGCATCACGGAATCGAATCCGGACAACCGGCAGTTGCGGGCGTGGGCGCTTTATAATTGCGGGCGTCTCGAAGCCGCGCGGGAAGGGTTCGCGACGCTCTACGCCGAGACCCTGGACGACAAGGCTGCCCAGGGCATGGTCGTTTGCGACTATCGTTTGCAACAACTCGAGCGAACGGAGAATGCGGTCGTCGAGCATGGGGGCCCGCTGGCGCAGCGCCTGCCGAACAAAACGCTCCCCAGGGATTCTGCGGGAGTTATCGACTATGACAAAGTGTTTCTGACCGAAGAGGGCCGAATTACTCTGACACCCGAGCGGCGGGAGTGGGCTGGACTTGGTGGCGGTGGGTGGAGTACCCGCAGAGGTGAAGGGCCCAGCGAGTTGAACACATGGCGCTTGCCTGTACTCGAATTCGAATACCAGTACGACAGAAATCGCTTCGAGTTTCGCGTGACGCGGCTCGACCTCGATAGCGGCGCGATGAGCCTGGCCAATTTTCCGGTCAACACGCCCGCCATAACTGACGTAGCGATCACCGATTCGGAGTCGGGTTTGTGGGAACCGGTATTTACCTGGGTTTATGAAACCGATGTCATCTGGTTATTTGAAGTCGGCGCGACACCGATCAAGGGCGAAGTGTCGCCTACGGTGCAGGGCAGGCTGGGTGCCGGGCAGCTGAAAGAGAAATATGGCTGGAGTCTCGCGGCGGTCAGGGACCCGGTCGAGCAATCGATCCTGTCATGGACTGGTGTCAGTGGTGCTGTCGAGATTAACGGCAACGCTGTTCCTGTCCCTTATTCCTGGGGCCGGGTGACGCGTAACGGATTAAATGCCTGGGGCTACCACAAGATCGCGCAGGACAACTGGACGTTGTCGGGCGACATGCGAATCGGCGATTATCGCGGACACAACGTCGTATCGAACATGGGCGGTCAGTTTTACGGGCTGGCCGAAACGCGCTGGTTCGGTAGCGGGGATTCGGGGTTCTGGTGGGGGCCGTATATCTATCTGTCGGGTTTCGAGGAGAACCTCGGCGGATTTGCGCCCGGCCATGGTGGCTATTTCAGTCCCGAATGGTTGGTCGGTAGCGGGCTGTCGGGCCGCTGGAGACGGGGTTCGGAGAAGGATCCCTGGTACCTCGAGGTTCGCGCCAGTGGCGGTTACCAGAAACACAAGGAAGCGGCCGCAGAGCTGATTCCCGATCAAGGCTTGCGAGACGAACTTCTGACCCTTCTCGGGCTGAACCCAACGGACTTCGGCAGCTTCCCGTCAAATTCGGAATCGGGGGTCGCCGCCACGCTCGAGATCGAAGGGTTGCGCCGGATTTCTGATACGCGCTGGCACTGGGGCGGTTATGCGCGAGGCCGGATCAGCCCGGAATTCAATAATTTTGCAACCATGCTGGTCGTGCGCTACGGCATCGAGTCTGAGCGTCAGACCGTCAGACGACACTACAAAGAACAGTTCCAGTTACTCGATCCGTAATACGCAGGCTTATTTTTTGCGCTCAACTTTTTCGACCGGGGCGCCGGCCTCTATCCACGCTTCGAATCCACCGCCGACATGGCAGACATTCTTGAGTCCCATGTCCTGGGCTGTTTTCGTTGCGAGCGCCGATCGCCATCCCTTGTTGCAATAAAAGATATAGCGCTGGCCGGAAGAAAATATATCCTTGTGGTACGGACTTTCGCTGTCGATCCAGAATTCCAGCATTCCTCGCGGGGCATGAAAAGAACCCGGAATTTTTCCTTCTCGCTGGACTTCCCTGATGTCCCTGACATCCACGATAACGCTGTCCGGTTCATCGACGGCCGCTAGAGCATCGTCGACGCTGATCGTTTCGATCTCGTTTTCAGCCCGCTTAACCAGTTGTTTGAATCCAACATCCAGCGGGACGGTTCAATCCGACTCGGCCTTCATTCGCTGATGCGGTAGTTCGCCATCAGTGAGTTATAACTGCCATCTTCCTTCATCTGCGTCACGGCCCGATTGAATGCGGCAACGATTTCGGCGTGATCCGGCCGCTGTTTCGATACGCCAATACGCAAACCCGGGTAATTACCGGTTTCGGCAGCACCGTGATCCGCTTGGCGGCTCTGAGCTGATCGACCTCGAAGAATGCGATGCGGCTGTCTGCGAGGACGAGGTCGATCTCGTTATTCAGCAATCGCTCAATGTTCTGTTTGACACTGCCGGATTCCGTGATCTCGATGCCTGTCGTGTCGTAGGGCTGCGCACTGTATGCGTAGTCGTTTACCACGCCGATCCGGAGTCCATTGAGATCATCGCGATCGTGATACTCAATGTCGCTGCTCGATCGTTTGATAAATTTAATGTGGTTTTCAATATAAGGCTCGCTGAAAGACAGGGTTGCCGCGCGATCCTCGGTGAGCCACAGGCTGCAAACGATGTCGTAAACCCCTGTTGCGTGGCTTCGAGCGCCCTGGGCCACGGCTCGATCACCAGCTGCGATTCATAGCCGGCACGTTCCAACGCCGCGGTAACCAGTGCTATGGCTACGCCGTTACCGGACATTTCGTCGTCGACATAGGGCGGCCAGATATTGGCCGTTATTCTGAGCGCCTCGGTCGTCGACATAGGGCGGCCAGATATTGGCCGTTATTCTGAGCGCCTCTCCACCCGTTGCGACCGTCACGTTCAGCACGAACAGCATACCCGTCAGGAAAAATTTTCTACGAGTGATCATGTCGTGCGCTGCTCCGGAGAGACCGATTTCAATTTTCAGGCCGGATTGTGTGCAAGGTCCGATCGCAGCCATTCAAGTGCCGCTTCCCGATCCCCGTAATCAAAGTGGCGCACGTCCGCGCTGACAAAGTGATCGATAATTTTGGGCATGATGGAGAGGAACTGACTGTCTGTAACCGCGGCGACTTTGCCGATATCTCCCTGGTTATTCTTCACAAATTTGAAATGAGAAATCAGGGCGCCGAAATCCTCCCACCCGGGAAAGGATTCGACGTAAATCATAACGCCCGTCAGCGCGCCTTCCTCCGACACGTAGGCATCGACGACACGCCCGAGGGCTGCAAAATCATCGGATTCCAATGGGCCTATGGGCGTCAGGGTCAGTATACCCTCGTCGCGTTGCAGTTCGTGCGAGATCAACGTCGATCCTCCTGTTCAGTCATTGTGCGGCCGACCCGGTGTCGTGCATCCGACAGGGCGAGCGCATTATTTTGGCTGGTGAGTTTATCAGGATTGGGCGGAATCGGCGTTGACTTTTCCTCGGCGGTTACACTGGCGTCGGTGGGCGCGGCACTCGGCAGGTTATAATCGTCCTCCGTTTTGGCCGGCCAGGTAATGTCCATCAGTCAATGAAGCTGTCACGCAAATTCATCAAGTTGCCCTTCACCGTCGACAATGAGCGACTTGTTGCGGAGGTCGGGGCGCTGCCGGAACGGGCCTGGGTTAATCATGCGGCGCAATTCAATGGCAACTCAGCAGTTCCGCTGATTTCGGTCAATGGCGAGAACAATGATGAAATAAGTGGCCCGATGCAGCCAACGGAGTTTTTGCGTGCGTGCCCGTATATTCAGCAAATCATGGCGCATTTAAACGTGGTTTTCGGGCGCTCGCGCCTGATGCGTATTGCGGGCAATGGAAGGGTGCCCGAACACAGTGATACGAATTACCATTGGTTCTCACGGGTGCGAATTCATATTCCGGTCGTGACGCATCCAGAGGTCAGCTTTCACTGCGATCGCGAGCAGGTCAACATGGCGGCGGGTGAGGTCTGGATTTTTGATAATTGGCTACAGCACCATGTCAAAAATCCGGTCGACAGCGATCGGATTCATCTCGTAATCGATACCCAGGGCTCCTCCGCGTTCTGGTCAATGGTTGAAGCGGCGCAGCGTGCGCAGGACGCGAGCGACGAAGTTCAAAGCGATCGAATTGCCTTTCGCCCGAATTACGACGCCGCCATCCGGACCGAACAATTCAATACACCCGGGGTCATGTCGCCCGGCGAGATGGATTGGCTGGTGCAAGACCTGCTAGATGATGTCAGGGCGGCATCATTCAATGCGGAAGAGCATGTCCGGCAGTTTGCGGACGCCGTGCAGGCTTTTTGTCGGGACTGGCGAATGACATGGTCTCTGCATGGTCCGACCGATGCGGGCCGGGATTCGTACCAGGCACTCCGCGCCAAACTGCTCAACGAGCTAAAACAGATACCGGCGGCGCTCGGGCTCGCGAGCAACCGCGCAAACGCCGAAAAGGTTCTTCTGACCAGGGTCCTGATGGCCGCGCTACCGATCGCGCTGCCAGTGGCAAACGCCGATGGCGTGAATGAGTCGGCGAAGAGGTCGCGGAAAAAAGGAGCGATCGACAGACCGATTATCATTCTTGCCGCACCGCGCTCGGGGAGCACGCTGTTATTCGAGACGTTGGCCCGGGCGGAGGACTTGTGGACGATCGGTGGCGAAGGTCACGAGATCATCGAGGGGATCGAAAAATTGAACCCGACGTCAGGATTGATCGACAGCAACAGGCTGACGGCAGAACATGCGGATGGTGAAACGGCTGATCGCATTCGGCAGCGTATCATGTCTCAACTTCGCAATCGAAACGGCGATCGTTATGAGCCGACGATCACCGGCCGGGTCCGGGTACTTGAGAAAACGCCAAAAAACGCGCTGCGTCAGCCATTTCTGGATCGTATTTTTCCGGACGTACGCTATATATATTTATTCAGAGAGCCCAGGCAGAACATCAGCAGCATCATGGAAGCCTGGCGCGCGGTCCATTGGGTGACTTATCGAAATCTCCCGGGGTGGGAAGGCGACTGGTCTATGCTCCTTCCGCCCGGGTACCCGGAGATGCGGGGCCGCCCGCTGGAAGACATCGCCGCGTTTCAGTGGGTCAGCGCCAACCGGATTATGCTCGACGATCTCGGTCAAATCGATCCTGAACGCTGGACGGTCATCAATTACCAGGATTTGCTGGAAAACCCGGATGCTGAAATCAAACGATTGTGTGAATTTTCCGAAATCCGGTTCGATGCGGTTTTGCGCGAACACGTCGCCTTACCACTGCCGCACTCTCGATTGACATTGACGGCGCCAGCGGTGGACAAGTGGAAGAAGAACGCCAGCGAGATCGAAAGAATTTTGCCGGGCGTACTGCCCGTCTACGAAAGGATTCTTGAAACCGCAAGTCGAGACATGCGGGAAACGGGGCGCCGAGATCCGTTGCGGCAATCCCGTGACACAATAACAGCGAATGAGACGGTTTCCCGTATGCAACCCTGTCCGTGTGGATCAGGCAAGCGCTACAAACATTGCCACGGCGCGCTAAATAAGGAAGCGTAGCGACTCGTAAGATCCAAACGGTGTCAGACACCAATTCGCGGAATATTCGTGTCTGACACCCTTCGTAGGGGATCGCCGAGCATGTCAGGGTGAATCATTGCCTCTTAAGAGGACCGTAAGACGAGTCCGAATTGTGGCGAGGAGATATCACTTTGGTGCGTTGATGGGTGTTTCTGATCAACAGGCAGTCACCTGCGTCGCAGAGTAGGTAGATTCGGAGGTTTCAGGCACTATGATTTTGACGCGGTGCCATACCTAGTCCGGGATGCGGGCCGCCGATTTGCAGCTCGACTTTCACGCAGACAGCGCGCGGCTGGAACGGTCGATTGTCGGGCGTGTACGGTTCATCGCGGTCGCCATCAAAACGATTGGGGTTGATGAAAGCAGACAAAGGGAAGCTGCTTTCGGATAATTCGTGAATCTTAAGAAAAAGACAGGCTAGGGGCTGGAATGTATCGGGTTTTTGTACTGTACGCGCTGTCGGGGTTCATCAGCCTGGGTTACCAGGTCAGCTGGTTCCGTATTTTTACCGATTGGTTCGGTTCGACAAACCTGACCTTTGCTCTCGTTATTTGCAATTTCGTTGGCGGGCTCGGCGCAGGCGCGCTGCTCAGCGAACGCGTCACCCGGTTTGTCGCCGGCCGTTTTCGCTTCACCGATGGCCTGCGGGTATACGGAATGATCGAGTTGTCGGTCGCTGTCGCCGCTACGATTACGTTGCTCGGCGCGCAATTGCCGCCGGACCTGCTCGGCTCCTTTCCGTACGTGCTCGATGATGGAATCTGGTACCAGGCGAACGGATACCGTGTGCTCCAACTGGCGCTCGCCACGGGCTGCATATTCGTGCCGTGTTTCTTGATGGGCGTGACCTTTCCGCTGCTGTGTCATGTGTTCGTCAACGAATCGCGTGGCCTGGTGTTTCCATCTGCGCTGTACGCGTGGAATACGTTCGGCGCGTGTACCGGTATTCTCGTCTGCCAGTTTTTCCTGATCTACTCGCTGGGTCATGACGCGACTTTTCTCGTCATGATCATTCTGAACCTGCTCTTGGGCCTGTATTTCCTAGTCACGGGCGGCGCTCCGTCACCCGCCGCGTCAGCCGCGGCACCGATACGCGAGGTGGTATCGAACGGCACTCATGATGCCGGTGTCGGGTCCAATAATCTCGGCGCGCTACTGCTGTTTGCGGGACTCAGCGGGTTGTTGTCCGGCGCGCTCGAAGGCGACATGTTCAAGCGCATTGGTTTTTTACTCGGCCCCGTACCGGGTGCGACGATGTCGTTCATTTCATTCTGGGCGATACTCGCGATTTTCCTCGGCAGCTCCGCGGTACGCGTGTTGCCGCGACTGAAGCTGTTCGGCATCAAGGGAGCATTTCTCCTCGCGTTTGCTTACTACGTCGGCATCTGGGCGCTGCGCGATGAGGTTATTGTGAATTACCTGCCGATCAACCTGTTCGGCCTGCTGAAATTCACGGGCATGTTCGTATTTCCGCCGTACCTGTTGATCTCCTTGCTGCTACCGTGGGTCTGCAATCACATCCAGGCAGAGAGGCGGCATCTCGGCATTGCCTATGGTCTGAATACGGTGGCGTTCTGCGCCGGTCTGCTCGCATTCACGGCCGTCGCACCGCGAGTCAATATCTTTTATTCGACGAAGTTGTTCATCCTGCTGTTTGCCGTGGCGACGCTGATGCTGATGCTGTTGTCAAATCAGCGCCGCGTGTCGTGGTTCGTCGTTGCTGGCGCATCCGCGGCGCTGATCCTGGGCGTTGTATTGATACCGCATACTTTTGATCGCAGCTATTTTCGGCCGGGTTCAGACCCGTCCCGGAAAATTATCCGTGCGCTCAGGAGCAACGGCGCGCACACGACGTACGTGGTCGAATCGGGCGATACAAATTACCGACTCAGCCTGTTTTTCGGCAGCCACAGCATGTCCGACACTGGCCTTGTCGCGCAGACGTACATGCGGCTGATGGCACACCTGCCGTTATTGAGCCAGGACAATCCGCAGCGGGCATTGCTGATCTGTTACGGCGTCGGCAATACGGCATCCGCGATCGCGGCCCACAGCAGTATTCGCCAAATCGATGTCGTCGATCTTAACTATAGTGTGTTCCAGACCGCGCCCGAGTTCGCGTTGACCAACAATGACGTGCATCGTGACCCGCGCCTGCGCATGATCAATGACGACGGTCGCGGTTTTCTGAGGCTGACTGATGAGAAATACGATCTGATCACCAGCGAACCCCCTCCACCGATGGTGGAGGGGGTTTACCGCCTGTACTCTCACGAATACTACGAAGCCGCTCTCGCGCGATTGACCCAGGATGGCATCATGACGCAATGGCTGCCGACGTCTTCCCTGTCACAGGAGGGCACAGATTTGATCGTCAGCACCTTCCTCGACATCTTCCCGTACACATTGTTGTTCAGGGGCTGGGAGTACCGCGGTAACCGGGGTTCCGAACTGCTGCTCGCTGGCAGCCACAAACCGATCGACACGGACAAAATTATCCGCAACTTCCATCGCGATCAGGCTGTCGTCGATGACCTGGCCAAGGTCGGCGTCAGGTCCGGCATGGATATCGTGCTTCGTATCCAGGCAAACGAAAAACAGCTCGCAAAGTCCTATGCGAATGTCGGCATTCTCAGCGACCAGCACAACGACCTCGAACACAGCCTGATCAACCCGACCCTGCCACGGCCGACGGTCAGGTGGTAAGTGCCGGCGCCCACCAAAAAATTTAGAAGGGGCCAGACCCTTTCTAAACTATGGTGCCCAGGAGAGGACTTGAACCTCCACGGGGTTGCCCCCACTGGCACCTGAAGCTACGAAACGCGTAGGCAGCCCGCCCATCCTGCGGGAAATAAAAGGGTTAAATAACCGTGGGCTGTAACTGTGTGATATCTGCGGGGATGGTGGACACATAAAAGTCATACCGGTTTGACCCAAAATTACGCGATTTTGGTATATTTCTTCGGCGAAATCGCCGTCTAGATTCAGGAGAACGTCAACTATCGGCTCGATTTCGTCAACAGTGATGTTTGGATCCGAACGGCCGCTGGTCGCGATATAGCCACGACATTGCCCATTAATTGGACGCAGCAGAGGTGCTTGAAAGATCTCAGGAGGTGCCCGTTATTGTCGAACATGTGGATGAATTTGATGCCACAGCGGAAGTGTTTCCTGCCCGGAATACCAACGCAACAATTTAAAGATTCTTCGAGCGATTCCTTTACGATTTCCGAATTGCATGAAGGGCGGTATTATGACCGGAAGTAAGGTAATGGTGGCCCGGTCTCGCGTGGATTGGTTCAATGTTGACGTTAATATGGCAGCATCAGTGGAAATTGTCGGGATCGGAAGCTACGGTTGAACGCTGACCGTATTATTTGCCGATACAATGTCCGACGAGGACGACGGGCTTGAGGAACTGACCGGCCCGAATTTCAGACGGTCGGCACTCCGGATTAGTTGGCGGGGGCGGGATTGAGAGAGGGTCTCGCTAACTTCAGCGCGGGCATCAGTTCGCGTTTGCGTTCGGCGGATTTTTTGTACTTCATGGTGGCGCACATTTCGTCGGGCCGATAGATCACTAGCTGAGTTAAAGAAGATTTTCGTTGCGCCTTTCGCAATAACCCGGGCCACCGAAAGATACCGGACACAGGAGCATTAATGAGTTTGATTCCCGGTTCACAGCAACGCAGTACCCCAGGGTCTGGTGGTGACGCTGTATTCCTTTGCCGTTTTTTCCGGTATCGCGGCTCTGATTTACGAAGTGTCGTGGGCGAAGATGTCGTCGGGCCGATAGATCACTAGCTGAGTTAAAGAAGATTTTCGTTGCGCCTTTCGCAATAACCCGGGCCACCGAAAGATACCGGACACAGGAGCATTAATGAGTTTGATTCCCGGTTCACAGCAACGCAGTACCCCAGGGTCTGGTGGTGACGCTGTATTCCTTTGCCGTTTTTTCCGGTATCGCGGCTCTGATTTACGAAGTGTCGTGGGCGAAGATGCTCGCGCTGACTTTCGGTCGTAGCACGTTAGCGGTAACCGCCGTCGTCGGCGGGTTCATGGTGGGCATGGGGATCGGCGCATGGCTCTATCACAAAGTTTTGGGCTCGCGGATGGATGCAATCAAACTCTATGCGGTGCTTGAGTTCGGTATCGCGCTCGTCACAGCGTTGCTGACACCCGTATTCGCGGCCTTACCTGAGTTTTTTGCCTCTATGGCGGGGTTTGTACCGGCTGGCCTGACGATGGATTTGTTCCGCACCGCTTTCGTGGTCGTCATTTTATTAATACCTGCTGCTCTTATGGGGGCTACGTTTCCTGCCCTATGTACCATTCTCATTCGCAGCCGCGAAGGGGTTTCACGACACCTCGGTCCTATTTACGGATTGAACACTATCGGCGCTGCTCTCGGGGCGATGATCGCGGGATTTGTCTTGCTGGAATGGGTTGGCCTGCAAGGGTCGGTGCGGATTGCCAACAGCATCAATCTCATGATCGGTCTGTTGGCGTGGTGGTTAAGCACCAGGGCCACGAGCGGACCACTTCATGGGGTGACTGATCTTAATGATGCCGAAGCGATTCTGCCAAGCAAGTTACCCATCAGGGTAACCGGAGTCGTTCTGTTCGTTTCGGGCTTCACCACATTGGCTTATGAGATCGTCTGGTTCCGTGCGCTTCGCTACCTGTTTGGTATCAGCACCTATGCAATTTCGATGATGCTCGTTGTTTTTCTGATCGGTCTCGGTGTTGGTGGGGTCTTGGCCGGTGGGCTGCGGGAACGCCACGCGCCTGAGCGAATACTCGGTTACTCGCAACTCGGCATCGCGCTCCTGGCCATGGCGGCGATAGGAGCGGAGTACATGCTTCTCACGAGCCCTGAGTTATGGGACCGCGTCAGCGTATTTTCATTAGCCGGGGGCAATCTGGGGTGGCAATCGCGGATTCTGCTGGCGGGATTGATTGCATTGGCGATGATGTTGCCGGCTACGCTGTTGATGGGGTTGAGTTTCCCGGTTGCGAGCCGATTATTCCTCGGTGATGTGCGCCGTCTGGGCGAGCGCGTCGGTATGGCCTATTTGTTGGCTAACCTGGGCAGCATCATCGGTGCGGGTACCGCGGCTTTTTTTCTGCTGCCTTATTTCGGTACGATTCAGGGAACACTTGCGATCGCGTTTGGGAACATTGTTCTCGGGATCCTGGTTCTGGCCAGATCACCGAACGCAGATCACCGACAAATAGCCTGGGCGATTACGCCGACGGTCATGCTGTTTGGAATGTGGGTCGCGCTTCCCGCGCATTTGCCGTTTCCGACGAGTACGACTAAGAATCCTGGTATGACTTTAATTTGGAGTGAAGAGGGTGATGTTGCTACTGTGCAAGTCCAGGCATTAAAGCATTGGCCTGATCAACGCGGAGTATTCGTCGACGGTGCGAATATTGGTTCAACCCAAGGGTTTCGCCCGTCGCTGTGGGGCAAGCAACGCCTCCTCGCGCACCTGCCCATGGCGCTTGCACCTGGAACCAAGACGTCACTGAACATTGGTTTGGGGTCGAGCTCGACCTTACAAACGCTGGCCTCGTACCAAGGGGTCCAGCGTCTTGATGTCGTGGAAATCAGTGGCTCTGTGGTCCGCGCCAGTCAGGGCTATTTCACGGAATCCAATGTGCTGAAAGACCCCAGGGTGAGCCTTGATGTTGAGGACATCGCTCATTTTCTGTTGCGGGGTGAATCACAATATGACCTCATCATTTCCGATGGGAAGGTGGCGGAAGGGTTCTCCGGCAATGAGCTCATGCTATGCAGGGATTTCTACGAGCAAGCGAAGCGGCGCCTGACGGCAGACGGCATTTTTATTCACTGGCTGCCCCTGGCATACCCGTCGGATGCCTTTAAGGTCATGTTTCGCACTTTTCTGGCCAGTTTTCCGGAAACCGAAGTGTTCCTGGATAACATGACCGGCTTATATATTGTCGGCTCGCGTCTTCCCATCGGCAGGGCGCGCGCTGAGCGACTCGATGATGGTTTGGTGGCCCGCACAGATTTTGCTCAGTTTAATATTCCGGATATGCCCGCGCTCATGTCGCGGTGGATAGTCAGTGGGGAGCAGTTGCGGCACGCTCTGGGAGAAGGGCGAATCAACACCTGGGATCACAGTATGTCCGAGTTCGCACTGACCCGTTCCGATCTGCAAAGCTTAACTGAGGCAGGGCCCCGGAACCTGGCGTTCCTCCTCGAAGCGAAATCTCATGCTACGGCCCATCCCTATCTGCCACCAGGGTCGCCCTACGTGCAGTCCGGTGAGCTCCTGTTTCTGGCAGCGGAGGCGGCGGGTCGCAACGATATCGGTGAATCTTTTCGATATGTGAACGAAGCGGTGCAGGTAAATCCAGCGGATCCGGCACTGCAGCTCATGTTGCGAAATATGAAGCAGATTGCATCACAAAGGCGGTAGCCGGACCAGAAACCGCCTTCGGCGATTCAGCATTCGTTAACGATCGCCCCAAGGGCACCAAATA
>PVMK01189174.1_pt1 | contig 14880 bp, 17 predicted proteins | sample 1853481 | NCBI WGS metagenome assembly PVMK01 (sample SAMN08533507, study PRJNA380276) | Marine sediment metagenome, whole genome shotgun sequencing project.
CCGTTGGACTATGCAGCGGCGGTCGCGAAGTCCGCCAATCGCGGTCGCTAGCCCGGACAGATTGCCAACCAGGTCGGTTTTCGTCCGCTATTGTCCTGCAGTCGCTCCCGAATTCACCAATGTTGCTCAAATGCAACATATTGTTTTGCTCCATATATCCTTTTTTTATAAGGAAATTTTCCAAATAGCCGGCCTTGGGACGCTGACCATCCACCGGTAAAACAACAAATCATTGATATTTGCTGAGCAAAGAGTAAATTAGGGCGCACAGGATCGCCGTTGACCTGAGGGTCCGTTTTTTCAGGCCGCTCAATGAGGTGCACTTTTTTGAGTTTTGGTCGGCATAAGCGATCAATTGCAATGAAACAACACTCCGGCCGCAAGCCCTAAAATCATAAGGGGGGAGGTCTTTTTTGGGAGAAAATGATTATGAGTACTAGGAAGAGTTGGCTACGCCTGTTGAGCGCTTGGCCACTGGTGGCAGGGATAGTATTCTTTGTATCACCCGTCCAGGCGCAGGATGCCGATGACGAGGAAGGTATTGAGGAAATTACCGTAACGGGCTCTCGTATTGCCCGCGACGAATTCTCTACGACCACACCAATACAGGTCCTCAATACTGAGGCAGCGCAGCGACTTGGTATCATCTCGATATCAGAATTGCTGCAAAAATCCACGGCCGCCAGTGGCCAACAGGTTGACGCAAGCCACAGTGCAAACGCCGGCCAGACGAATGCGTCTGAGGCACCACCGGATGGTGGCGTCGGATCTGCCTGTATTAATCTTCGTGGCCTTGGCTGTGAGAGAACCCTCGTTCTCATTAATGGCAAACGATTAGGCCTTGCAGGTATTCGTGGGGCCCCCCCGCAGCCGGACATCAACATGATTCCGATTGGCATGGTTGAAGGCGTAGACCTTCTGACGGGCGGCCTTTCAACTGTTTACGGCGCTGACGCTGTAGCAGGTGTTGTGAACGTACGCCTGAAGAAAGATTTTGAAGGCATTAACTTCACAATTAATACTGAAATTCCAAACGACACAGGCGGTGAGATTTATCAGGCCTCCCTGGTTGGTGGTGTCGGCAACGACAGCGGCAACATCACGTTTGGTATGGAATATTCCAGGCAGGAACGTGTGCGTACTGGTGATCGTAGCTACTCTTCCTGTTTACGTCGGGGAACCTCTGGTATCAGTCAGACAGCGGACGGTACAAGAATCCTCAATTGCCGCAGTGACTTTCCGGATAACTGGATGACCACCCTCGGCTTTGACGCTTTTGTTGATGGCGCAGCGGGCGAACTGGTTGCGGACTCTGGGTTGATACCTTCCCCCACAGATGGCACGCGATTAATCTATACGCCGGGCAGTAGTAACATTAGCTATGGCGCAACCGGAAGGAACCCGGGTCAGCCTGTCATGGGTTACTCGCTGTTTTCAGCAATACCGCAGCCGGATACCACAACCCTGAATAATTTCCCAAATGATGGTCGGCCGTTCTTCCTGGATCGGTTCCGTTATGACCAACGATTCAATGATCAGCTGGATCGCCAGGATGCCGATTTGTGGCGTCCGTACGAGCGCTTCTCACTGGTTATGAATGGTCACGTGGATCTCGATTGGGGTCATCAGGAAGAGTTCTATTTTGAGGGCTACTACTTCAACCGGACGAATGATATCATCGCTGCACGCGAGCAGATTTTCCCGGGTATTCCTGGACAGATTCCGCTGGTAACTTCAACGAATACGGTCATCCCGGACGTTAACGGCGCGCCGCAAATGTTCCAGAATCCGATGAATCCGTTTTCATTCGACGTTAACCCCGTCCTGACAATGGAAGACATCCCGCAGACGTTCGATACCGAGCTGCAACAAGTGCGTTTGGTTGCTGGCATCACCGGTGATCTGCCGTTCAGCGATAACTGGGGCTACGATGTGTCGTTGTCGTATGACCGTGCTACGGGCTTCGTAGCACAGCCAATCCTGCTGGAGAACAATCTGTTCTTCGCCACGCAGAATCTGGGTGTTGTAGCTGACTCAATAACGGGCCTGCCTACTGACGAGGTCGTTTGTGACCCACGCTTGCCAGCTCCGGGCGGATTCATCACGTCCCTGCCATGCGTGCCATTCGACATCTTTAACATGAGTGTTGCCGGCGACGGTATAACGAACTCTGGCACATTTAGCACCCTGGCAGAGAGGGACTATCTCATGGCCCCCAGGACCAATCGGACCGTCACAGAGCTGTCAATTTTTTCAGCATTCCTGACCGGCGATCTGTTTAGTTTGTGGAATGGTGAGTCAGTTGGCTCAGCCTTCGGCATTGAATTCCGCAACGATAAAATCGATTCGCAGAACAGTGCCGCCGGCGTACTTGGGCTGAATGCCGCGGAGAACCCGCTGCAGGAAGGCGAAACCAGGGGCAGTCGCGACACCTTCGACGTCTATGGAGAAATTTCTGCTCCGCTGGTTGTTGACGCCTCATGGGCGGAATTGTTGCAGCTTGATGCAGCGATACGCTACACCGACGATGAAAACTTCGGCGACAAGACTGTGTACAAGATCGGCGCTTTGTGGCGTATTAACGAGTATGTGGCGGCCAGCGCGTCGTTCAATACCTCGTTCCGCGCACCGAACCTCAGGGAGCAATTCCTTGCGGACCAGGCTGGAGCACTGCCTGGTGGCTCAGATCCTTGCCACTCGCAGGTTATCGCATTGGCAACGCCGGGTCCTGATCTGGACCGCCTGCTTGCCAACTGTCTGCTTAGTGGCGCTGACCCGCTGCTTCTGGGTTCCGCGTTCACTGTTGCTATTCCGACCTCAGTCGGCGGTGCAGCAGGTCTGCTTCCGGAAACGTCCGAGTCTTTGACGGCAACGCTTACCGTGAGCCAGCCATTTACGGATCGGTTTGATTTTGATGTCGCATTGACGTATTTCGACATCGTGATTGAAGACACCGTTCGTGCGTTGGATCCAGGTACGATTGTTCAGCGTTGTTACAACGACCTGCCAGGCCTGACAAGCCCGTTCTGCCCTCGCACTGCAAGGGATCGTCCGAACGCGACGCCGCTCAACAACTTCATCAGTTTTGTACGAGCAGGTTTCGTCAACACGGGTGAAGAGACGGCTAAAGGTTATGACATCACCACTCGATTCGCGATGGATTTCGACAATTTGAATCTTAACTGGTCAACCGCTACAACCTATAATACAGAGCGGCTCAGTCAGGAATTCCCGCCGAGTGAAGCGGATGCGGACGGTTCAGCAATTGTCGATAATGTAGGTCGAATCGGTAATCCGGAATGGGTGTTCCAGTCCACAGTTGGCTTGGCCATGGGTAACTTTGACCTGGTCTTCCAGTCACGTTACTGGTCGGATACCGAGTATGCGCAAGGTTTACCAAATCCGGTCATTACAGACACCGACGGCTTGTGCCTGACTGGTTGTCCTGTAGGTGCGGAGCCGGGTGAATTCTTCGGCGACGACGGTTTCACGGACTACGGTTTCGCGACCACGACGCAGCTTCAGGATAGCATCGGCCCCGTCCGTTCTGTCACAGAAGCAGAGGGACAGTGGCATCATGACATGGGACTCACCTATAACTGGGAGACTGCGGCGCTGACAGTTGGTGTTAACAACATCACTGACGAAGAGCCACCGTTGATCTCGCAGCAGGCTGGTCCTAACCGAAACAACGCAGTTGCTTCGGCTCGCTATGACCTGATCGGAACGTCATACTTTGTGAACTTTAGCAAAAGTTTCTGATTTACTGATCAGTTAAAGCAAGTGAAAAAGAGACCGGGGCCTTTGGGCCCCGGTTTTTTTTGGCTGTCGACTGTGTTTAATAGGACGCCGGACTGATAAAATGTCTGTCTCCTGACTCAGCGGTAGGGCGATCGATGTTTACCTATTCAACAAGAACGGCTGCGAAGACAGCTGCATGCTGGTAGTGGTCATAATGGTTATCGGCGGATCCACTTTAGTTAACGCGCAAAGTGACACTGACGAGCAACTCCTCGCGTGCGACAGGATTGCAGACACAGCTGAGAAAATGGCTTGTTTCGATGCTGTCGTTAAAAGCCTGAAGCAAGCCGGTGATGCGCCAGTAGTTGAATCGCCCTCAGATATGACGCCGGCCACCGATACACCTGCGGTAATTGCCCCGGCTGCTGCCGTTGGTGCAACAGCGGCAGCAACCCCTGCGTCTGCACCCGAACCAGTGCCAGCCGCAGAGGTTCAGTCGTCACCGCCAACAGGCACGCCGGTTGAGCCGGCAGTCACATCCGCACCCTCCGCACACCTGCGACAGTCACAACTGCCACCGCGGCCGAAGATTTCGGATTTGACAAAAAGAAAGGCAAGACCGCGGAACAAAAAGAAGCGGATAAAAAAGCGGAACTAAAATCCTTGCAGGCGACGATCGTGCGTTCCTGGGGTATTTCTGACGAACGATTTGCCGTGCAGTTGGACAATGGCCAGGTTTGGCATGAAAACGGCGGTCTCTATATTGGCCTGCCCAGGGAAGGTAGCCAGGTCGAAATAATAAGGGGACGTTTCGGTGGCTACAGCATGAAGATCGGTAATATTAATAAACGGACACCGGTTCGTCGCGCTAAATAACCTGCAGAGTCCGGCGTGTACGGGTGCCGTTGCGCGTATCTCGCGGGATGGGGGAGTCAATAATGAATAGAATCCGGGCCCTTTTTATACTTTTTCTCAGCCCTTTTTTGACACTCGAAGCAAGCGCCGAATCAGCCAGGCCGCTGCGACCGGTACACACCTACTCAATTGTTGCACGTGACCCGGCTACGGGAGAACTTGGCGCTGCAGTGCAGTCGCACTGGTTTTCGGTTGGCTCCGGAGTCATCTGGGCACAACCGGGTATCGGCGCCGTCGCGACACAGTCCTTCACCGATCCGAGCTACGGGCCGTTGGGTCTTGAACTGATGCGGGTAGGCAAGAGTGCTGCCGAAACGCTGACCGGTTTGCTTGCCACCGATGAACACGAGGATGTTCGCCAGGTAGGCATGGTCGATGCCAACGGTGTCGTAGCCAACCACACCGGCGTTAACGCTATCGCAGAATTCTGCAACGTGACTGGCGAGAATTACGCCATTCAGGCGAACCTGATGTGGAAGCCGACAGTGTGCTCGGCGATGGTCAGCGCTTTTGAGAGCGCCGAGGGCGATCTTGCGGAAAGAATGATGGTTGCGCTTGAGGCAGCACAGGGCGAGGGCGGTGACATACGTGGTAAACAGTCTGCTGCCATCCTGGTTGTCAGTGGTGACGCTTCTGAGCCGGCCTGGGGAGGCCGGATTTTTGATCTGCGGGTTGATGATCAATTGGAGCCACTCATTGAAATGCGTCGCTTACTGGTTATGGCGCGCGCTTACCGGCTTATGAATAAGGGTGACGAGCACATGACGCTCGGTGAAGTCGACCAGGCCATAGCTGCATACAGCGGCGCTGAAGAGCTCGTTCCCGATAGTCACGAAATGATCTTCTGGCATGCCGCAACGCTTGCGGCGGGCGGGCGTGTTGATGAATCTCTGCCGCTGTTCAGTAAAGCCTTCGCCATGTGGCCGCTCTGGCGGGAGCTGGTGCAGCGGTTGCCGGCGGCCGGGTTGTTGCCTGATGATCCGGCGGTGATGGAGAAGATTCTGGCCGTCGAGTAGCGGCATGTCGGAAACCACCAAAACCTGAATACAATTCCGGGCTGAGTCCCCTTTCACGACACGGTTAGTTAAGAATCGTAGGAGCCCGTCCTGACGGGCGAGTTCGCCTGAGATGACAGACAAGCGAAACGGTGGTCAGCGCGGATTAAGAATTAGGGCCCTGACCAGGATTAGCTAACTCGCCCGTCAGGACGGGCCCCTACAGATTTAATGCCCTGGCGCCGATGTTGACCGCGAATTATCACGGTCGCCGCCCACGCTCACCATTCGCCCAACCCTCCCACACCCCAAAATGGCGCATTTGCGCTTCAAGATCAGTGGAGTTGACCAACTCCTCGATTTGCTCACGGCTAAAGCGCGGCAATCTTTCTTCTGCATTCGCGAAGCCCCAGATCACCGCTGCAGCAATCGCTGAATTAAGTTTCAATTGCTGCTGATCCACTTTTTCAAAAGTATCCGATGATGCATGATAGTTAGATGCATAGTTAGCGTCCGCCTGAACTGCAATCAGGTTGGGAACACCCTCCATCATAAAGTCGAAATTGTCTGTTCCGACAAGAGGAACGTTCACTTGCTGAAAAGGCCCGAGGCCGGCGACCGGCTGCAAATATTCATCGATGAGCGCACCCAGATTGTCCATACCGCCGGTAAAGAAGCCAAGAATTCTCCCGGTACCGATATCGAAGGAAGCAGCCATTACGTGATTGTCGAGTTCATCCTGATGCTGCTGTGTATAGCGCCACGAACCAACAAATCCCTGTTCTTCGCCATTCCATAAAGCAAAGCGAATTGTGCGTGCTGGTTTTAAGCCCAAACGCGTAATTTGCCTTGCGATATCGATCATCATGCTTGCGTTTGCACCATTGTCCAGCGCACCTGTGCCAAGGTCATGCGAATCGAGATGCGCACCGATCAGAATGATTTCATTGGGCCGACTATTGCCGCGAATTTCGCCAATCACGTTTGCTGACTGATAGGCATATCCGCTATCTACCTCAATCGTTGCCGTCAAAGACAGCGACTTACCGGCACGCAGCAGGCGTTGTGCGCGGGTTGCGCTCTCGCGTTCCATTAATAATAACGGCAGACGATCTTTCCCAGAGAATAGCGGCAGCCGATACAGAAGATTATTCGGTCGCGACGACATAAACACGACACCGGCGGCACCCGCCGCGAATGCCAGTGCCTCACTATGGGCAGCGTCACTGTATTCTGCGAAAAGTCCATTCAGACCGATTTCGTCAGTGAGCAATGGAGATTCAATTAATACCCATGCGTTTCGAGCCGCATCGCCAAGGCGTGCAAAGTCATCTTTAGTGCCAGGGCCGGCATCGAGCAAAGGCGCTGATAATTGGTCTGCACCGGCAGAAAACGGTTTGGCGATCACTCGTGGTGTAAACGTATGGTCACCGGAAACAGTTGCCGATACCGCAAGTTCCTGCCACTGCGACGGCATTTCAAACTGCTCGATTTTTGCGCTTACACCGGCCTGCTCAAACCTTGCCCGGGCCCAATCCACTGCTGCCTTGCTCGATGGTGAGCCGGTAACACGTCCACCGATCTGGTCGGTCAATGTTTGCAGATCACTGATTATTGGTGTGTCCCCGAGCATTGCGCCAACCAGCGCGTCGACATCCTCAGCAGCAGACGCATGCCCAGCGATGCCCAAAGCACAAATTGCGCCGAATACGTGAAATCGCATATCGTGTTCTCCGTTCTGTTTTCTTATTACTGATCGTCAGTGACACCGACCAGCAGCATTAGTCGCTTAAGGCGTGACCATGAATTCACTGTATCTCGTTTTAATGGCATGATAGCCCGAATTTTTCACCGGCATTGAATTGTATGCAACGGTCGCTGGCGAATTTAGCTGCTGCACGCAAGTGCCAGCAATCGTTTCAGGATCGTTAATTGCAATAGAAGAAGATCGAATAAAAGCAATATTTATCAAATACTTATCATCAGGAGCATAAATTGAAACTCGCAAGCCTTAAATCCGGTGGCCGTGACGGCACGCTGGTCGTAGTCAATCGTGACCTGAGCCGCGCCGTTCGCGTTCCGGAGATAGCCGGCACTATGCAAGCAGCGCTGGATGACTGGAGCGACACATCAACTGCGCTGCGCGATGTTGCGGAGCGTCTTGCAGCAGGATCGGTAGAAGGCGAATTTGCGTTTGACACGTCTGCTGTCAGCTCTCCATTGCCGCGCGCATATCATTGGGTTGACGGCAGTGCGTACGTAAATCACGTTGAGCTGGTGCGCAAGGCTCGCGGTGCTGAAATGCCGGACAGTTTCTGGCATGACCCGTTGATTTACCAGGGCGGCTCAGATGATTTTCTGGGTCCTCAAGATGATATTCCTGTGCCAAGCGAAGAATTTGGTATCGACATGGAAGCAGAAACGGCGATTATTACCGATGACGTACCAATGGGTACTTCTGAAGATACTGCCGGCGAGCACATTAAGTTGCTGATGATCGTCAACGATGTTTCGTTGAGAAACCTGATACCGGGTGAGCTCGCCAAAGGATTTGGGTTTTACCAGTCCAAACCATCGACGGCGTTCTCACCAGTCGCCGTAACACCCGATGAGTTGGGCGATGATTATGCTGATGGTTCCTTTAACCTGCCGCTACGTACACATCTTAATGGCGAACTATTTGGCGAGCCTTTTTGCGGCGTTGACATGACTTTCAATTATCATCAACTCATCGCTCATGTGACCAGGACACGCCGCCTCGGTGCGGGGACAATTATCGGTTCCGGTACTATTTCAAATTACGATCGATCGAGAGGTTCCAGTTGTATTGCGGAAAAACGCATGTTGGAAACTATCGAGGATGGTTCGCCGTCAACGCCATTTATGAAGTTTGGTGACACGGTTCAGATTGAAATGCTCGATGCAGAGGGCGAGAGCATATTCGGTGCGATCAGGCAGAAAGTCGTACAAAGCTGAACAATGACCGATAAACGCATATCACTGGATGGCGCCCGGCGCCGTCGTCTGTATTTATTCCGGCATGGGGCCGTCGACTATGTAGGCCCGGATGGAAAAGTTGTGCCTGATCCGGACATCGTATCGCTCAATGAAAAAGGTCAATCGCAAGCCGACGCTATGGGGCAGTTGTTCGCCGCGGTGACCATCGACCGGGTAATCTGCTCCGGCCTGGCACGAACCCGGGAAACTGCGCAGCGGGTCGTTGGCCAGCGCAATCTGACGATTGAGGTCAATGCTGGCCTTGAGGAGATCAGGCCGGCGACCCGGGATGGAACAGGAAACCTGGACCTCATCGAAGACATCGCTTTCAGTCACTGGCGGGCGACTGAAAAAGGCAGTCAATTTCTTGGCGGCGAGCTATACGCCGATTTCTACGCAAGAATCGCTACAACCTTTGAATCCATACTGGCTGACCCGGATTGGAATAATCTTGCGGTCTTTGCACACGGTGGCACCAATGCCGCGATTCTCGGTTGGACGACCGGGCTGGGCTTGTCCGCTTTTGGTGTTATTGATCAGGCGACCTGTTGCCTGAATATAATCGATTTTGATATCGATGCCGATAAGCAGCGGCTGCTGCGAAAAACAGTTCGTGGCATGAACATTACCGCAGATGATCCCGCCAAGGGTCGTCGACATTCTGCTGATATGGAATCCCTGGCGAAGTACCTGATGCGGTTTACGAGCTGAAGCGTTCTCATTAGCGGCATGCCCTGGCGCGTTCGGCCCGCAGTTTTCTTAACCTTGCTTCCAGCTTCTCTCCTTGTGCGCGAGTGTAACCAGCGCGCATTTTTGACTGAACCAACCTGATCTGTTGTTCCGTTTTCGCGCACTTTTCCTGATCACTTTGTGCCTGCGCCATAGTGGCGGGGCTGTACAGGAGAGAAAATATGACAACCAGTAGAATACGCATGCTGCAAATCCTTTGCTGCGGGTAACTTCGCCTGGTGAGAATCCAATGTTGCGGCGTTATCAGCAAGCTGCGTTTGTGGGCAAATCGGCAAGGAATGACTAACCGACATATCGTTGATTTTCTGCGCTATATTAGTTTCTCGAAAAATCAACGATGCTGCGAATCAGGGGTGAACCAGGTGTCTGATAAAAAACCAATAACCTATCCGGGCAAGCGTGCCGCAGTTGCGTGGAAAGGGAAGCTCTGTATTCACATTGGCGAATGTGGTCGGGCGAAAGGAGATCTTTTCGTCGGTGGCAGAAATCCCTGGTGTCAGCCGGACCTCGTATCGAACGATGAGGTCAGGGAGGTGGTTCTCCGTTGCCCGACAGGTGCATTGTCTTACGAATATGCGGACGGTTCTCAGGTTGAACAGGCCGAGGCAGAGAATACGATCCAGGTTTCCTACAACGGGCCCTTATTTATTCGGGGCGACCTGGATATTGACCAGGCGCCACAAGATGTGCCCGGCATTAATTTCCGCGCCGCACTTTGCCGTTGTGGAAAATCCAAAAATAAACCGTTCTGTGACAACAGCCATGACGACGCAGGATTCAGGGACTATGGCGCCGTCGGCGACTCGGGCAGCGACAATGACGAGTCCGGTGGCAAGTTGGACATCAAGCCAATAAAAGATGGTCCTCTCATGGTTAAAGGCAACGTGACAATTGTATCCGGCAGCGGCCGCGTATCGTGGAATGGCAAACAGGTAGCACTTTGTCGTTGCGGCGAATCCGCTAACAAACCATTTTGCGATGGCCAGCACAAGAAAGTCGGCTTCAAGAGCGACTAACTGGCGATGATACGAACCTGGTAGCGCCCGATTCTGACACGCCAGGATTTTCTTTCCAGTTAGTCCGCTGCAGCAAAACAAGTGACGAAGGGGAAGGGTATGCAAATGAAAACAATTTACCTGGCACTGGCAATACTCGGTGCCGTAGTGCCATATATCTTTTTTGTTCAGCAAATGGAATTGACTGGTATCGGTTTGGGAGCGTTCATGTCGGCAGCGTTCGCCAACCCGGTCGCGTCTGGTTTCGCGTCAGATCTATTCATTAGCTCTTTTGTTTTCTGGATCGTTATTTTCAGGCGGCGGAGTGCGGGTAAGGGCCCTAAGCCACTTCTGTTCGTCGCGCTCAATCTCCTTATCGGCCTTTCGTGCGCATTGCCGGCGTATCTTTACGCGCACGAAAAAGCCAGGTAAGCGGCGGAAAACGTTGCAGGAAACAGCGAACAGCCGGAATCCGCTTGATGATTCAGGGCGCTCATGACGGAGTCCCGCGGTTTCGCCCCTATTGCTGGCAGCGGTGCAACATTATTGGTTCTTGGCAGTCTGCCAAGCCAGATGTCACTGCAAAAGCAGCAATACTATGGCAACCCAAGGAATAATTTCTGGCGGATCATGGGCGTCTTGTTCGCTGCGGGGCCGGAGTTATCCTATGTGGAGCGCGTTGCTCGCCTCGTTGAACGCGGTGTAGCCGTCTGGGACGTGCTGCAGTCGTCCGTCAGGCCCGGTAGCATGGATTCTGCGATCGACCAGACCACGGCTGTGGCGAACGACTTTGCGTCTTTTTTTGCCGGGCAACCGGATATTCAACTGGTTTGTTTTAACGGGCAAAAGGCAGCGCAAATTTTCGCGCGATTGGTTGCGAATGATCTCGATTCATCATGTTCCAGGCTGCGTTATCAGACCTTGCCATCGACAAGCCCCGCCCACGCCGCGATGCGTTTCGAGAAAAAGCTTGAACACTGGTCAATATTGAAAAACGGAGCGCTGGCAGGATAGCGGTCACCACGGAGGTAGTAATGTGCCGAAATATTAAAAACCTTTTCAATTTCGAGCCACCGGCAACAGAGGATGAGATTCACGCATCATCGTTGCAGTTCGTACGGAAGTTGAGTGGTTTCAATAAACCTTCCAGAATTAATGAGGAAGCGTTTGATCACGCAGTGCAGAACGTAGCCGCAGTTGCCAGGGAACTCATTGATTCATTGCGAACAGCTACACCCGCGAAAAATCGTGAACTTGAAGCCACTAAAGCACGCGCCAGGACAGCGGCAAGATTTGCTGCTGCGGGGACCGCACGATAGTGGCTATAGTCATCGTGATCGATGACATGTACCAGGCCGCACTAACGTCATCGGATTTTTAGCGATCGACAAAGTTTTATAGAGGTTCCTGATTGCTGCTATGCTTTGCGGCCCATGGCAGAATTCCTGCCAGATTCAATAATAAGGAGAGGTAGATGATCGGCTATGTCACGCTTGGTACGAATAAATATGATGAGGCAGCAGCATTCTATGACGCATTGCTCGGTACGCTTGGCGCCGGCCGTATGTTGGATGGAGATAATTTTATCGCTTGGTCAACCGGACCGGGATCACCTGCTATTTCAATCATAAAGCCGGCGGATGGTAATGCCGCGACCGTTGGCAATGGCGTTATGGTAGCGATCGTTGTCGACTCGAAGGAAAAAGTTGATGCCCTACACGCGAAGGCCCTGGAACTTGGCGGCAGCGATGAAGGCGCGCCCGGGCAGCGCGGCGATACTTTCTATGCGGGGTATTTCCGCGACCTGGACGGCAACAAACTCAACGCTTTTTTCTACGGTTAGCGGGCAGTCAATCGAAATACAGAAGTGTGCGTCAGCTACGGCCGAAGTTTGTTTCGGCCGTAGTCTTATTTTTTCGGCAACTGCCGATCAAAGCAACTAACAGCACGCAATTTTGTCTCAGATTCATATGAAGATAAATAAATCCTGGATACGCTCCGAACTGCCGCAGATTCTGCTGATCATTGTGCTGATACTCGCTGCGCGATCGTCACTGGCCGATCACTATTACGTGCCATCGGGTTCGATGGAGTACACCCTGATGCCCGGTGACCGGGTATTGGTTAGCAAGCTGGCTTATGGGCTGCGAGTACCATTTACCACGATCGAATTTGGGTCGGGTGCTGCAGTTGAACGTGGTGACATTGTTATTTTCGATTCACCAAAAGATGGAACCCGCCTGATCAAGCGTATTGTTGGTATCGGTGGCGACAATGTTTCGATCCGCGACGGCCATCTGTTCATCAATGGAGTGGCACTGGCCACAGGTTCCGGCAATGTCGAAATGTTCGGCGAACGATTTGCAGCGCTTAACTTGCGTGACGGTGGCGGCCCGGATATCGACAATGCTTCAATACCGCCGCACATGCTGCTCGCGATCGGCGATCATCGGGGGAGCAGTCTGGATGGGCGATATTTTGGTTTGGTGGATGAAGATGCAATCTATGGCAAGGCGCTGGGCGTTTATCGACGCCGTGGTGAGGGCTTTCTCTGGAACCCGCTATAGGTTTACAGGGCGCTATCGCCTGTCTCGCCGGTGCGAATACGCCAAACCTGCTCGAGTGAGCTAACGAAAATTTTGCCATCGCCAACCTTGCCCGTTTTGGCACTCAGGATAATTGCCTCAACGACTTCTTCCAGGCGGTCATCCGAAACGGCAACTTCGATTTTCGCTTTGGGCAGAAAATCGACTACGTATTCGGCACCGCGATAGAGTTCCGTGTGTCCACGTTGTCTGCCAAAGCCCTTTACTTCACTGACCGTCATTCCCTGGACGCCCACTTCACTCAGTGCGTTTCTAACATCATCAAGGCGAAATGGTTTAACAATTGCGGTAACGAGTTTCATGCTTTTGAATCCTGTGTTTTGTGATTCGTAAACTCTGCGCGAATCATAAGAATACGGTGCCACCGTCAACCATAATGGTTTGTCCGGTCGTCAGTTTGCTGTGATCACTACCAAGATATAACACAGCGCCAACTATATCCTCTGTCTCAAGCGGCTTTCGAATCGATTGTTGCGACATAGTAACGTCAACCACTTTGTCCCGCTTGTCGCCAAATACCTCGCTGGTCGCATCGGTGTTGACGACATTCGGCGCCACGGCATTGACGCGGACGCTGTACCGTCCAAGTTCTCGCGCAAGTCCACGTGTTGCACCAATTACCGCCGCCTTGGAGGCCGTGTAGTGCAATCCATTGGGCATGCCAAAGGTCGCCGCAAGTGAGCTGATATTGACGATCGAACCGCTTTCCTGCTCCTTCATGGCCGGAACGACGGCTTTGCAACATTGCCAGATTCCCTTGACGTTCACGTTCATCGTGGCATCCCATTCGTCTTCGTCAAGTCGGTCGAATGGTACGAAAGACAGGCTGCCATAAAGCGCCGCGTTATTGACCAGAACGTCGATTCTGCCGAATTTGTCCAATACGGCCTGTGCCATCTCCCGTGTACTTTCCGCACTCGTGACATCGGTTTCTGCCTTGATGCCCGCAGCGCCTTCCTGCTCTATGATCGCCAGTGTTTCGCTGCAGTCTCTGAGATCGTTGACGGCCACGTTGGCACCACGGCGCGCGAATTGTCGGGCGTACTCCTGACCCAGGCCGCGCGCGGCGCCGGTCACGATGACAACTTTATTTTTGAAGTTCATTATCTGGTTCGTCGGTGATTTGGGCTTGCGCGCTATGCTATCAATCCTGCCGAGCCTGTGTACAGGTTCCTGCAGCAAGCTTGTCAGGCCGCTGGCGGGCAGTTATCGTCGTTCAGAGGCACGCCTTGGCAGATTATAGTAATTTAAATAACATGTTGATTTATAATGAATATATTATCAATCCCTGAGCGCCTCCGGGAACGGGGACGGATTGTATTACTACGCTGGCGCGGTTTTCTACGCCATTGCCGGATATGTCGCCGGATTGGCGGGATTATTTGCCGACAGTGTGCTTGTGAATATCGGCGCAACTTTGCTGCTGGCCCATGCCATGACCATTGCCGCCTACCTGATTCACGAATGCGGCCACAATCTCATATTCAAGCGTATCGGTGACAATACGACGCTCGGCCGCTTTCTGACCTGGCTGTGCGGAGCCGCTTATGGTACCTACGAGGACATTCGTTACAAGCATTTTCGGCATCACGTAGACAATGATGATGTGGTCTGGTTCGACTACGAAAAATTCTTTGCCGATCACCCGAAAGTTCTCGCGCTGTGCAAGCTCCTGGAATGGTTTTATATTCCGGCACACGACCTGATCATGCATATCATCATGATTTTCACGTCGTTCATCATTCCGCAACGCAGAGACCAGCGCCGACGCAATGTCATGGTAATTGTCATCCGCGGTGGAATTTTTCTTGCGCTGCTCATCTATTTTCCGAAGGTGGCGATCCTTTACGCCATCGCCTATATGTTGATGATGACTGTTTT
>PVMK01128838.1_pt1 | contig 14879 bp, 16 predicted proteins | sample 1853481 | NCBI WGS metagenome assembly PVMK01 (sample SAMN08533507, study PRJNA380276) | Marine sediment metagenome, whole genome shotgun sequencing project.
AACTATTGGTAATATCATCGACTTAATTTGAATAAATTTTTGCAAAAATACAATTCTGGCTGAAACTGCTCGTATTTGAGCAAAAAAAACCCCTTTAAAAAGGGGTCTTCTAAGTGTTTGAGTCTAAATTTTACTTCATTATTACTACTTTTCTGGTAATGATGGTAGTTTCTGTTACCATTCGTAACAAATATACCCCATTAGTTAACGAAGTCGTATTAATTTGCTTTGAACTTGCATTATTAATTTCACTTGACAAGGCCAGTTTACCTGTTAAATCATATAAATTAATCTTAGCTGAAATATTGGTAGCTAATTTTATATTCAGATTGTTATCCTTCATCAACGGATTTGGGTATATTTTAAGAGTAGCGTTTAGGAGCGTATATTCGCTAATTGGTAATACACTATCATTAAAATTACATGCTGTATCGAATCCACCATCGATCGTAAAAGTACCTGTATCCGCCGGTGGTGTTCCTATTGACAAAGTATAAATTGCGAGATTACTAGCACCCAGACATACTGTTAAATTATATGTAACTGCACCAACAGTGACACTACCAGGCATACTCGGGCAATCTATTGCCGTGTAAGTTACAACTAAAGTCGCGCCAGAATTAGTAATAATCGCAGAATCCGGACAAACTTCAGCATTAAGATGGTTCATGCCGAAAACGGCAAATGCAAATAATAATAAGTAGATTTTCTTCATAAGATAGGATTTACAATTTTACAATATTTTAATCAAATATATGTTTTATTTAATAGAACAAGGATGAAATTGACATTTTTACGGATTAAAAGTAAGTTTTATCGATTAAATGTATATTTCATCGATTATGTGTGTTTTGCGTTGTTTGATGTTATTTTGAATATAAATAGCTCTGTAAAATAAGGGTAGCACTAATTTCATCGAGCAATGCTTTATTTCTTCGAGCCTTCTTTTTTAATCCGCTATCAATCATGGTTTTAACGGCTATTTTAGACGTGAAACGCTCGTCCACTCTATTATAAGGGATATCTGGAAATGCTTTTTTTAATTGATTCAAAAATGGTTTTATGAGTGCTTCACTTTGTGATGGCTCATTATTCATTTGTTTAGGCAATCCAATCAAAAAAAGCTCTACGGCTTCATCACTAACATACTTTTTAAGAAAAGACATGAGTTCATCTGTGGCCACTGTAGTAAGGCCCGACGCAATAATTTGAAGTTCGTCGCTTACTGCAATTCCGCTGCGCTTTTCACCGTAATCTATAGCCAGAATTCTCGCCATATTTTAATTTTTAGGCTAATTTATGCTTTATATTGTTATACCAACTTTTTTCAAGCCAAAATTGATATATAGCTTTATATTTGCGTAATTAAAACATTACAAATGACAGATCTTCAAGACATCATAGAAAAAGCATGGAATAACAGATCCCTTTTAAAAGATGAAACCACTATTGACAGTATTAGGGAAGTAATTGATTTGTTGGATAATGGAGCGATTCGTGTAGCCGAACCCTCCGACAATGGCTGGCAGGTTAACGAATGGATAAAAAAGGCCGTTGTATTATATTTTCCCATTCAAAAAATGCAAACCTTCGAGGTTGGCCCTCTGGAGTTTCATGATAAAATCCCCTTAAAAATGGGGTATGCCGAAAAAGGAATTCGGGTCGTACCACATGCCGTTGCCCGTCACGGTGCATATATTTCCAGGGGAACGATTTTAATGCCAAGTTATGTAAATATAGGCGCGTATGTCGATGAAGGTACCATGGTGGATACCTGGGCAACTGTTGGCAGTTGCGCCCAAATTGGCAAAAACGTTCATCTTTCGGGGGGAGTTGGCATAGGAGGAGTCTTAGAGCCAATACAAGCCGCACCGGTAATAATTGAAGATAATGCCTTTATTGGCTCACGTTGTATTGTGGTTGAAGGGGTTCATGTTGAGAAAGAAGCCGTTCTTGGCGCTAATGTCGTGCTTACAGCTTCAACTAAGATTATTGACGTTACCGGAGCAGAACCCATTGAAATGAAAGGCCTTGTCCCCGCCCAATCCGTTGTAATTCCCGGGAGTTACGCCAAAGCATTTTCTGCCGGTAGTTATAACGTCCCATGTGCCTTAATAATTGGGAAACGTAAAGAAAGCACCAACAAAAAGACCTCGCTTAATGATGCCTTACGGGAATATGACGTTTCAATCTAATAAAAGGATTAAATATTAATTCTACGAATGAACATTGTAAAAAAAACCATCTACGGCCTTATTAAAAAGTTGAAGTTTCTTCCTCCGGAATTTTATGTAAAAATTTATTATGAATACTATACAGGAAAGAAGATTAACTTAAGAAATCCTGTTGGATTTAATGAAAAAATTCAATGGCTAAAAGTTTATTATAAGCCTGATATTTTAACAAAGCTTGTTGATAAATTTGAGGTTAGATCTTATATTAAGGAAAAAATAGGTGAACAATACTTAAATGATCTTTTGGGAGTTTATACCAGTTATGATGAAATAGATTTTGATGCACTCCCAGACAAATTTGTTTTAAAAGGAGTTCATGGATGTAATTATAATTTAATTGTTAAAGACAAAAGCAGGCTTAACAAAAAAAAGGTTAATCAATTAATAAACAAATGGTTAAGTAGAAATTATTACTATCGTTCCGGACTTGAATGGGCATACAAAAATATTCCTCCCAGGATAATTGCTGAAAAATTCATGCAAGAAGAAGGTAAAGAAGTCCTAAATGACTATAAGCTCTTTTGTTTTAATGGTAGCCCTAAATTTATACAAGTGGACATTGAAAGAAAGATTAATGATTCTCGTTGTTATTATGATACTCAATGGCAGAAGCTTCCAGTTAATAGAGGAAAACCCAAATTACATCTTTCTGAAGTTGAAAAACCCAAAAATTTAAGTGAAATGTTGGAATTAGCAAAGATTTTGTCTAATCCTTTCCCTTTTGTTCGCGTAGATTTCTATTCTATTAATGGTCAAACAATTTTTGGTGAAATGACATTTTACCCGGCTGATGGTCGATACCTGTTTAAACCTATTAAATACAATAGAATTTTTGGAGATTACATGAAATTACCTGCAATTCCAGAAGGCAAAAAATATATTGACAGCATTTAAACATTAGTCCTTTTTAATCCCAAATTCTGTCCAGGTTTTCTTTTCTTTTTTAGTAACTGACCTAACCGCCAAATTTTTATTGATAGACTCCTTAGTCTTGTACCCTCTTGGATGATCTAAATGTAGGCATATTGCACTGTATCGTATTTGCTTTGACTTAACTCCTAAATTAAATAACCGCTCCCCCAACTCTCTATCCTGCCCACCATACTGCATACGCTCATCAAAGCCATTGATAGCTATAATATCTTTTTTCCAACCTGATGCATTATGGCCATTCCAACTCGCATTTGTAGGTGTTATAACATTTAGCAACCTGGATTTAATGCCTGATGCTGTGAGCTTATTATTTTTAAAAGATGATTTCAAGCCAATAGATTTTAACCAATTCACATCAAAACACTTTTGGGATAGAATGTCATTTATTTTAATTGATTCGGAAATATGAATAGGCAACATAAAATAACCTCCAGATAAAAAGTACCCTTCTTCTCTTCTATCTAAATGAACTTGAACAAAGTCATTTCGTGCCATACAATCGCCGTCACTCATTAAAATATAATCGGCATTACAAGCCAAAATAGCTTTATTTAAAATTTGCGATTTTTGAAATCCATTATCTTCATGCCAAATATGAATTATAGGGTAATCAACTTCAATCTTCATTTTTTCAATTAAGTCGAACGTTGCCTGTTTAGATCCATCATCGGCAATAACCACTTCAAAATCTTTAAACGTTTGGGCACTATAGCTCCATAACACCTTTTCCAACCAAGCTTCAGAGTTGTAAGTGCTTATTATAACAGAAATTTCGGGAACTTTCATTTATTGTTTTGTAATTCCAAACTTTGTAAAAATCGATTTTAAACGATTGGTTTCTTGTCTTATTTATTGATTTTTCAGTTCGGCTTCCACATTTTTATAAGGACGCTCGTGATACAAATGTACACAAATCGCTCTATATCAAATTTGCTTAAGCATTACTCCTTTGTTCATTAAACGTTCTCCTATTTCTCTGTCTTCACCTCCATATTGCATATGCTCGTCAAAACCATTTACATTTATTATTTCTTGTTTCCAACCTGAAACATTCATACCATCAAAAGTTACTTTTGTAGGTGTAAACGTATTTAAAAACCAAGCTTTAAATCCGAAAGATCTTAATTTATTAATCCTAAATGTTTTTTTTAAACCTAGATTAAATAACCAATTGGCATCAAAGCAATTTTGCTTTTCAATATCTTCTTTAGAAATTAATTCGGAAATACCTTCAGGTAACTCAAAATAGCCTCCTGAAAGAAAATAATTTTTTATTTGAAGCTTTAAATATGTACCAACAAAACCATTTCTGGCAATACAGTCGCTATCTGTAAAAATAAGGTATTTTGAAGCAGCTTCTAAAATTGCTTTATTAAGAATTCTTATTTTATGAAATCCGTTATCTTCTTGCCAAACATGTTTAATAGAACGTTTGGATATTTTTTTAAAATGCTCTATAAGGACTTTGGTTTCTGCTGTAGAACCATCATCAGCAATAATAATTTCGAAATCAGATTCAGTTTGTACTTCGTAACTCCACAAGGTCTTTTGTAATCAAAGAGGCTGATTATAGGTACTAATAATTACTGATACTTTAAATAGGCCCATTGAAGCAAAATTAGCTATTTTTACCAAAATTTCATCTAATATAATGATTAAACTATCGGGAGTAATTATTACTTACAACGAAGAAAAAAACATTGAAAAGTGTATTCGATCTTTGTTATCTGTTACGGATGAAATTGTCGTCGTCGATTCATTTTCCACAGATCAAACCAAAAGCATTTGCCTTAAGCATAATGTCACATTCATAGAACAGGAATTTTTAGGATATATCGAGCAGAAGAACTTTGCATTACAGCAAGCCAAATACGATCATGTGGTTTCTTTGGATGGTGATGAATCACTTTCAGATAATTTACAAAGATCTATTATTACCTTAAAATCCAATTGGGTATTAAATGGATATTTTTGTAACCGGTATAATAAATTTTGCGGACAATGGATAAAATATTCAGATTGGTATCCGAACAAAAAATTACGTGTTTTTGACAGGCGAAAGGCAGAATGGAAAGGCATAAACCCTCATGATAATATTGTGATGCACAATAATCAAGACAAAATCGGACATCTAAAAGGAGATATTTTACACTGGACCTATCAAACCTATTCCGAGTTCAATCAAAAAACGGAGTATTTTTCAAGCATTTCGGCCAAAGCCTATTATGATCTGGGAAAAAAGGCGCCTTTGTCGAAGATTTTCTTTAATCCTACATGGGCCTTTTTTAAAGCTTATTTTTTAAGATTAGGGTTTATGGATGGTTTAAACGGATTCATAATTTGCGCTCAAACAGCAAATATTACCTTTTTAAAATATATTAAGCTGAAAGAATTAATTAAGGCAGGGGCTTAACTATTTTTCCAAAACTTCAATTTCTTTTTTAAACGTCGTTTTCTTTTATATTTTTTCTGAAAATCTTCAGTGGAACGCCACATTAATTGAAATACTTTATTGTAATCTTCACAAGAGCATTTAGCATATTCATCACTCATCACCTCTACCATCGATCTATGAACGGTAAGCCTTGAAAAATTTTTAATTCTGGTCTCAATTCTCATGGGTTTAAATTCCATTCTATTAAGATCGACCAGATAAAATGAAAAATCATTACCCTTTTTCTTTATTAAAGTATTTCCCGGAGAGTGATCTAAAAAATTTATATTCTTTTCATGAAGTTGATAGGTAAACCGGGTAAATGCCCTTAATATGTCTTCGTGGTCGGGGTAATTTAAATCCTTTGTAAGCTCCCTATAGGTTAAATCGGAATCGAAATGCTCGCTAATGTAAAAACTCTTTTTAAATAAAAATGGTGTTGTAAATTCATAATAAGCAATAGGATTTGGCGTATCAATGCCCATCTGCAATAACCTGTTTGCGTATTCAAACGAGCGTTGTGCCTTACTTTTTCTTAAGAATTTATAAGCAAACTGGTTAAATACATTTGGAACTTTAAAGGATTTAATATTAAGCGTTAAATTATTTAACTTAAAAAGTTTAATGGTATTCCTGTCCGCTTTACCAAATTGCTCTCCTGTAGAATTAAAGGTGGCAATAAAGCTATTCAGTTGTTTCTTATCAGATTTAAACTGCTCCTGAAAAACGTTCTTCATTTGGCAATATTACAACATTTTATGTTTCATGTTTTAAAAATAAGAAGGAGTTCCTAAATGTTTTTTGGTTACTTTGTAAATCGCATATTATAGAGTAAGACAATAATGGGCATTTCCAAATTCATAAAAACAAATTTAGGCACATTCAGCAGATCTAAACAGAAAAGGAACGTTATACAATCTGTTTTAAACAAAGTACAAACTAATACTAATACCCTTAATATACACCGGATGGATGCAGTGCCATAAATATTAAATTTGCAGCCTAAGTTTTTGATTATTTAAATATATAATGACAACTGAAATAAATAAAGCACTTCAAGTCCTTCGAAAAGGCGGTACAATTTTATATCCAACCGACACAGTTTGGGGTATTGGTTGCGATGCCACAAATTATGAAGCCGTTCAGAGATTATATGAATTAAAACGACGTGACGACAATAAATCCATGATCTGTTTGGTTAGCGATTTTAAAATGCTTAATCAATACATCGAAGAAGTTCCCGAAGTGGCTTATGACATTTTAAAATATGCAAATAAACCGACGACTATTATTTATGACAGGCCACTGCACATCGCAGAAAATCTTATAGCTCCGGATAATTCACTGGCCTTTAGGGTAGTTCGTGAAGCGTTTCCTCACCAGTTATTAAGAAAACTTAAACGTCCCATTGTTTCCACCTCGGCCAATATTAGCAACTTTCCTACTCCGGGATCGTTTAAAGAAATATCAGGTGAGATTTTAAAAGGTGTGGACTATATTGTAGATTTGCAACACCAAAAAAAAGTCGGGAAACCATCAGCAATAATTAAGTTGAGCAATGATGGAATCGTTAAGATTATACGCGAATAAATCGTACTTTATAAAGTACTAATTTCCAATCTGCTTTGATTTGGAATTTGAATATTGGAAATTTATAAATGAACTACAAAGAAGCATTACAACATAATATTTTTAAAATCATAAGTTGTTCTGCCAAGGAACTTAACATGAATTGTTATGTCATTGGCGGCTTTGTTCGCGATTTAATTTTAGATAGAGGGGCGCATAAGGATATTGATATTGTTGTGGTAGGAAGTGGAATTGAGCTAGCCAAACAGGTGTCCGGCAATCTTCCTAATAATCCCAAAGTGCAAGTGTTTAAAACCTATGGCACTGCCATGTTGCGCCATGAGAATGTTGAAATTGAATTTGTAGGCGCACGGAAAGAATCCTACAGTGAACACAGTCGAAATCCTTCGGTTGAAACCGGAACACTTGAAGATGATCAAAATCGACGGGATTTTACTATAAATGCCTTGGCATTAGACTTGAATGAAGACCGGTTTGGTGATGTACTTGACCCCTTCAATGGCATTGATGACTTAGAAAATAAAATAATTCGAACCCCATTAGATCCTAATATTACGTTTAGTGATGATCCATTGCGCATGCTTCGGGCAATTCGATTCGCGACCCAGCTTGATTTTAAAATTGATGATGAATCCCTTAGCGCTATTTCAGAAAATAATGCAAGGATCAAAATAATTTCCAGGGAACGTGTTGTGGTAGAACTCAATAAAATTCTGGAAAGTAAAATACCATCAACCGGATTTCAATTACTGGATAGAACAGGATTATTAGATCATATTTTACCCGAACTTACTGTGCTTAAGGGTATCGATGAAGTAGAAGGCCAACGGCATAAAGACAACTTTTACCATACCTTGGAGGTTGTCGATAATGCCGCCCTAAAGACCGATAATTTGTGGTTACGTTGGGCAGCTCTGCTGCACGATATAGGAAAAGCACCGACAAAAAAGTTTGACAAAAAAATTGGCTGGGCATTTCATGGCCATGAATTAAAGGGTTCAAAAATGGTATACCACATTTTTAAACGATTAAAGATGCCTTTAAATGATAAAATGAAATTTGTTCAAAAATTGGTACTTATGAGTTCGCGACCCATTGTATTATCTCAAGATGCGGTTACCGATTCGGCGGTGCGCCGTTTGGTCTTTGATGCTGGAGATTTTGTGGATGACCTGATGACACTTTGTGAGGCCGACATTACCACAAAAAACTCTAAGAAATTTAAAAAATATCACAATAATTTTTCACTTGTAAGGCAAAAAATAATTGAAGTCGAGGAACGCGATCATGTACGCAACTTTCAACCTCCCGTTTCGGGAGAAGAAATTATGTCCACATTCAATTTAAGTCCCTCAAGAGAAATAGGATTAATAAAGGACGCCATTAAGGAGGCTATTTTAGATGGAATAATTCCAAATGAATATGAAGCCGCACATAAGTATATGTTGCAAAAAGGAACAGAATTAGGTCTAAAAATGCATGAAAAAAGATAATAAAAACGTTGTCATTTGGCTATTAATCGGATGTGTCCTTATCCTGTTAATGGTTGTAGTTGGTGGTATAACGAGACTAACACATTCCGGCTTATCCATTTCCAATTATAAATTAATTTTCGGAACCCTTCCCCCATTGAACCAAACCCAATGGCAAGAAGCCTTTGAACTTTACAAGCAGTACCCCGAATACCAAATGTTAAATAATCGTTTTACACTTGAGGACTTTAAGGGCATTTACTTTTGGGAATGGCTACATCGTTTTATTGGAAGGATGATTGGATTGGTTTTTATTTTACCTTTTATATATTTTTTAATTAAAAAACAGCTCTCAAAAGAAACCTTTAAAAAGTCAATTATCCTACTCTTATTAGGAGCATTTCAAGGGTTTTTAGGATGGTATATGGTTAAAAGCGGTTTAATTGACAATCCAGACGTAAGCCATTACAGGCTCGCTGCTCATTTAATAACTGCTTTTATCACCTTTGCCTTTACATTTTGGGTGGCATTGGATATTATTTTTCCCGATAAAAAGCGAATCAATAAAAGATTTAGAAATTTAATTAGATATGGCTTATTAATACTGTTATTACAAATAATTTATGGCGCTTTTGTCGCCGGCCTTGATGCCGGTTTTATACATAACCACTGGCCTCTAATGAATGAAAGTAAGTTCATGCACCAAACGGTTTATATCGAACAGGATCCAATATATAAGAATTTTATTGAAGGTAAGAGCGGTGTACAATTTGTGCATAGAATACTTGCTTACATTGTCACATTTTTCGTGTTTCTAATTTGGTATAAAGCCAAAAAAAGAAATTTGACCAGCTATCAATTAACCGGTATAAATGCTTTGGTAATTAGCGTTTGTGTTCAATTTTTATTAGGGGTATTTACCATAATATTACAAGTTCCTGTTTGGCTCGGAGTGGCGCATCAACTTGGTGCTTTCTTATTGATTACCAGTATGATATTTACTTTACATCGTTTCAGTAAATAATTCAAAAAAAACATACATTTGTACTCTAATTATTTTTTAATGATTTACAGGCTTAGAGTTATATTGGACAATGATTCAGACGATGACATATTTAGAGATATCGAAATTAGAAAAAACGATACTTTAGAAGATTTACATAATACTATCACGCAATCCTTTGGTTTTAGCGGTGCAGAAATGGCGTCTTTTTATAAAAGTGATAACCAATGGAACCAGGGAGAAGAAATTTCGCTGTTCGATTTGAGCGATGGTGCCAATAAATTAACTTTAATGAGCGAATCCATACTGAAGGATATCATTGATAAGACAAATACCAAGCTTATTTATGTTTATGATTTTTTCAATATGTGGACCTTTCTTGTTGAGCTTGGTGAAATTGTTGAAGAAAATACAGGAACCGATTATCCAAACCTCTTATTTGTAAAGGGGAAAATACCTAATGAGGCCCCTCAAATTAATTTCGATATTGAAATCATTGAAAATATTGATCATCCGCATGACGATATGGACGGCGGTGGTATTGAGAGCCTGGATACTGAGGAAAACTGGAGTTAAATTCAATATTTTTTATAACCCTTCGGTATGTACATTTTTATAGTTGCGTTCTACAAATTCAAACGCATGTTTAAGAATTTCTCCCATATTTTTGCTTCGCTTAAACTTTAGGTCCAAAGTATAATCGTAAATTTTAGATTTTAAGTCATTTATTTTTACGGTTGTAGATATTTTATCCAGGATCATACAATCGAGTAATTCTTTAATCCGGTCATGATAACTAATTAATCGTTTAGCCACAATAGATCGTTCTTCTAATTTATACTGATCTATCGAAAATTTCTTAAATTTTTCAGTTACCAGCTCTACCATTTTAACGTTTTCCTTAAAAAACTGTGGCCTGTAGATATTAAATTTCCCTTCGTAACATTGTTGATCAAAATCAATAGCCCTTATTTTATATACAACATGATCAAAATCGTGAGTAGGTACTATTACATAATTATATGAGCGCATATCCCCTAAAAGCCTGATCATACACCGTTCATTAAACTTAACAAATTCTTTGGCAATTTGTGCTTTTTCCGAGGAGTTGCAGTTAGGAAGCATCTCCTTGATAAATTCGTCGCCCGGAATGCCTGCAATATGCTCTTCTATTAAAGTATCATTATACACTAAAAAATTCAAGTTATGGGGCGATAGCATGTGCTCCAGCTCTAAACCGTAAACGCGAGAGGCATCCGCTTTTTTTACATAGAAATAGGTGTAATTATCATTTAAAATATTTCTTATTTTAATTCGAAATGGTTTGGAATTTCCAAATGTACAATAGTCGATGGCATCTACATTCAAGAAAGGAATTGTCCGCTCATTACCGTCCGAATGTAAAATGGTATATACTTTCTTTAAACTTAGATCTATATCTTCTCTTTCAAATTCGTTATAATAAACACGTATCCAAAGTGTATCATTTTCTTGTTTATCATAAACGACTACCGATCCCTGAAAACGTAGAAGATCATAATAGAAAATGGGGATCCTAATATTCCTATTATACTCCGTGAGGTAAGTATTCAATTTATCCGAAATAGGAAAAGAAGGTTTCTTCTTAGATATCTTTAAATCTTTCACACGTTTAAATTTTAGTTAATTATTTGATAATAAATTAATTATAAAATTGAGAACGTGTGCAACCACTTCGTTCTCTCATTAAACCTGCCTGCCTGCCGGCAGGAATTTTAAGCATCCACATTTATGAATATTTTTTTAAAATTTATTAATGTTCGTTTCATGCACCGCGATCTATTCTTCAAATGTAATATTTTTTAACTTGATAGATTGACCAATGTAACAAGTTATTGATTTTATCGTCTTACTCTTAATAACCAATCAACCACATTAATTTGGAGTCAATTCTTTCAATTAATAACCTTACTAAAAAGTATGGTTATTTAACAGCAGTAAAGAACCTTTCGTTTACTATTGAAAAAGGTAATATTTACGGAATTCTGGGACCTAACGGAAGCGGAAAATCTACAACCTTAGGCGTGGTACTAAATGTTGTTAACAAAACCAGTGGAGATTTCACATGGTATGATGGTCAACTTAATACACATGACGCCCTTAAAAAAGTAGGAGCCATAATAGAGCGTCCTAATTTTTATCCGTACATGACGGCATACGAAAATCTAAAATTGGTCTGTAAGATTAAAGGTGTAGATACCTTAAAAATAGATAAAAAACTGGATCTCGTTGAGCTTCTCGACCGAAAAGATGATAAATTCAAAACCTTTTCACTAGGTATGAAACAACGCCTTGCAATTGCTTCGGCACTGCTCAATGACCCTGAAATATTAATTCTCGATGAGCCTACCAATGGTCTCGACCCTCAAGGGATACACCAGGTAAGAAAAATTATAAAGGAGATTTCCAATAACGGAGCGACCATTTTATTGGCTTCACATTTATTGGACGAGGTGGAAAAAGTATGCACACACGTTGTCGTACTGCGTAAAGGCGAAAAACTATATTCCGGTAGAGTGGACGAAATGATATCAAGTCATGGGTTTTTCGAATTGAAATCTAATAAGAATGAGGCGTTAATTAAACTTCTTGAAGAGAATGCCAAGTTTAGTAAAATCAAAATTGAAGACAATTTAATCACCGCGTTTTTAAATACACCCATGGACGCCACAACCTTCAACAAATTAATGTTCGAAAAAGGTATTACGCTTTCTCACTTGGTAAAACGTAAGGAAAGCCTCGAAGAGCAATTCCTGCAACTAACAAATAATAATTAATTATTGACAAAACCAACTTCATGTTACGATTATTAAATATTGAATTTCTCAAACTTAAATATAATAGAGCCAGTAGATTTTTAATTATTGCATATTTTGTGGCTTTATCCTCAATTGCACTCATTGCAGCGATAAAATTTGATATCGGCCCGGTTAAGTTTCATTTGGCCGAAATGGGAATTTTTAATTTTCCATATATATGGCATTTCAACACTTTTGTGGCTGCATTACTTAAGGTTTTCCTGTTACTGGTTATTGTGTCTATGGTGGCCAATGAATACAGCAATAAAACCCTGAAACAAAATCTCATTGATGGATTAAGCAAAAAAGAATTCATTTTATCAAAATTCTATATGGTAGTTGCATTTTCCTTGATATCTACATTTTTTGTGTTTACAGTGTCAATAATATTGGGACTTATATATTCCGATTTTAATGAACCCTCTATTATCTTTTCAGATTTAGAGTTTTTATTAGCCTATTTTGTAAAGCTTCTTGGTTTTTTCTCCTTTGGATTATTTCTTGGGATTTTAATAAAGCGTTCTGCTTTTGCTGTTGGGGCAATGATAGTTTGGCTCATGTTCGAAGGTTTCTCTAAAGGAATGTTATATTGGAAACTTAGACCTTTGGTTGACGATGTAATGCAGTTCTTCCCATTAGAATCCATGAGCAACCTGATAAATCAGCCCGGGTCAAGATTAAATGCGGTTCAAACGATTGCTAAACAGGTGGGTGAAGATCTAAGTTATGACTACGCGGTGCATTGGTACGAAATTATAATTGTCCTATGTTGGACAGCGTTATTTATCTTTTTATCCTACAGATTATTAAAAAAGCGAGATTTGTAATATATTTATAAGCTTTATTGCTTTTAAATGAAAAAGATATTAATTATTCTTTCCCTCCTCATTTGGGTAAATGTGGCAGGCCAGGGTGAAGCTGCAAATTGGTATTTTGGCTTTGGTGCCGGAATGCAGTTTAACCAGATCACAGGAAATACAAGTGCTGTAAATAATGGAGAGCTAAGTACTAACGAAGGCTGCTCGTCAATCTCTGATGCCGATGGTAATTTACTGTTTTATTCGGATGGCATAACCGTATGGAATAAAAATCATGCGGTAATGCAAAATGGCAATGGGCTATTTGGGGACCCGTCCAGTACCCAATCTGCAATAATTATCCCAAAACCGGATAATCCTGACATATATTATATTTTTACGGTAGATGTACAATTCCAAAATGAGCCCGTGCACCACGGATTTAATTATTCAACCGTGGATATGTCTCTCGATAGTGGTTTGGGAGCAGTTACTACAGATAAAAATATAAAATTACTCAATTTCACTTCCGAAAAAATTACCGCGGTTTTAAAGGATTGTATAGATAAATCGATATGGGTTGTAACATTCGGTCCTGAAGACGGAAATCTTCCCGGGGAGGGCGAAACTGTGTATTTTGATACATATCATGCCTTCGAAATTAATAATTTAGGGGTTAGCCCGATCTCGGTCAAATCAACATTTAATCTAAATGTGACCGATCAACGCGGTTATTTAAAATTATCGCCAGACGGAACTAAAATGGTTTGTGCAAATATGAGAGGTGATTTTAATGACCCCAATAATATGGATCAATTATTAATATACGATTTCGATGATTCATCCGGAATTGTAAGCAATCAACAACGACTCTTCATTAATTCTCAAAATAACCAACCTTATGGCGTCGAATTTTCACCCGATAGCCAATTGCTGTATGTACATTCTTCAAATGATTTTTTTGGAAATAGTGCAAATGACCCTTCAAATCATTTTTCCGTGCTAACTCAGTTTAATATGATGGCGGCCGATATTCAAAACAGTGAATTTACGGTTGATGAGCGTCAACTTTACAGAGGTGGCTTACAATTAGGTCCGGATGGTAAAATATATAGAGCATTGAGTGCAACTTATAATCAGGGGTTGCCATATCTTGGAGTAATTAATAATCCTAATGCCATCGGTACGTCTTGTGACTATATACATAATGCCATTGACCTTGCACCTAATAATTCTTCACAGGGACTTCCACCATTTCTTCAGTCTATTTTTAATACCCAAATAGATATTATACAAAATGGAGAAAGTACCTCCAACCTTTCACTTTGCGATGGAGACACTTATATTTTAGTAGCCGATGATCTTCCCGGTGCTTCCTATAGCTGGACATTAGATGGAAATCCATTGGCCGAAACCGATCTTGATCTTGTCATTTCTCAAGGCGGTCATTACGAATTATATATAGATCCGAATAATGGAGATTGCCCTATTGAAGGTCAGGCTTTTGTTATCTACAACCCTAACCCGGAAGCTTTTAACACCACACTTATTCAATGTGATGAAGACGGCATTGCCGACA
>PVMK01148501.1_pt1 | contig 14877 bp, 10 predicted proteins | sample 1853481 | NCBI WGS metagenome assembly PVMK01 (sample SAMN08533507, study PRJNA380276) | Marine sediment metagenome, whole genome shotgun sequencing project.
AACGCCTGTCCTAAATGAATGTGAAAGCATCGCTGATCCCCGGAAAATGCTTCATTTTTATGAAGCCGGAACCCCGGGGCCTCCTACAAAGATAAAAAAATAAATGTCGAATGTCGATTGACGAATGTCGAATTAAGGAATTCTTTCTATTTTATTTGTTAAAAATAGCAGAGCGAAGTGATACATCAACTTTAGATCACTTCAAATTTTAGTTCACTTTTAACTTTTCCGGCTTGTCCGGGTTGGGAATAAAGTCAAAATCAAGATTCAAGTCGATCTGCTATAAAATAAAACGGTTAATAACCACTGTATAGGAAGGTAACACCATGGAAACAACCGGGAATGCAATAGCAAAAAATCGTAGTAAAGCGGTAATGAAAGCTGTATTTTTATTGGTTTTTATCGTGGCGGCCATTATCGTGGTCCGATTCACACCCGTTAAAAACTATCTGTCCGCAGAAGCACTGGGGCGGTTTTTGGAAACCGCCGGTTTCTGGGCCCCGGTGGTCTTCATGATGATTTATACGGTTGGGGTATGTTTGTTTTTACCGGGAACACTTTTGACAGGCCTGGGTGCTGCGATCTTCGGGGCCTACTGGGGATTTGTGTATGTGTGGTTTGGTGCCATGGGCGGTGCCAGTGCGGCCTTTTTTATCGGGCGCACCCTTGGCAGAGAATTTGCCTCCTCGCTGATCGGCGACAAACTCAAAAAATATGACGATGCCATTGAGCGCAATGGATTTGCCACTGTATTGTATCTGCGTCTGGTGTATTTTCCCTTCACCCCCATGAATTTCGGCATGGGACTGACAAGAGTACATTTTCGGGACTATTTTTTCGGCACCGGGCTGGGAATCATGGTCGGAACATTTATTTTTACATTTTTCATTGGAACATTAAAAGATGTCTGGGCATCAGGCAACTGGGGAGAGTTGATATCTTTTAAAGTTTTTTTCTCGATTGCTCTGTTTATCTTCTCCTTCTTTATTCCCAAGATCATCAAAAAATTCAAAGGGGAATAGAAGTGGACGACTGCTGTGAATAGTGCTATAGCACATGAGACTAGTTTAAATAACATCCGGCCGGGCTGGAAAAATTGGCTGAGATGGAAGATCCTCCCTTATGACAACCCAGGATGAATTAAAACAAAAGGCCGCATTTCGCGCCGTTGAATTTATCGAGTCCGACATGGTGGTCGGCCTCGGCACCGGCAGCACGACCCGGTTCGCAATAGAGCGAATTGCCGAGCGCATAAAAGCGGGTGAATTGAAAAACATTGTGGGGATACCCAGCTCCGTTCAAACGGGAAACCTGGCTCAACAGCTGGCGATACCATTGGCCGGCCTATATGAACAATCGCAGATTAACGTTACCATCGATGGTGCGGATGAAGTCGACCCGGATCTGAATCTCATCAAAGGCGGTGGCGGTGCCCTGTTGCGGGAAAAAGTACTGGCTCAAGCCAGCCGGCAAAACATCATTATCGTCGACGACAGCAAACTTTCCCCTCAACTGGGCACAAACTGGGCCCTGCCCGTCGAGGTTATCCCTTTTGCCCGTGAGGCAGAGAAGAACTTTCTAAAATCTTTGGGAGCATCGGTAACCCTCCGCACCCGCGGCGATGGAAGCCCTTTTCGAACAGATCAAAACAATCTGATTCTGGATGCTGGTTTTGGACCGATCGCTGATCTCCAAAAATTAGCCGGGCAACTGAATGAACGGGCAGGAATAATTGAGCATGGACTCTTTCTATCGCTGGCCAACGATGTCATTGTCGCCGCACAAGAAGGCATCCGACATCTGAGCCGCAAAGATGACATATGAAAATGATGCACGATAGAACAAAGCCGGAACTTTCGCACAATCGCAGGAATTTCATTAAAAAAACGATCCGTTTCGTGGCCGGTATCGGTCTCTTATTCAGCCCGATTCAAGCTACATTTCAAAATGCGTATGCCAAAACAAAACGATTTATTCTTCCCAAAGATACAAAAATGACCGGCCTGATCAATAAGAACCCCGCCACCCTGGACACCCGCAACCTGGAGGTGATTCCCTTAAAAGATTTCGAAACCATGGGATTGACCGATCACCAAGTGGATCTGAATACCTGGCGGCTTGAGGTAAGCGGGGAGGTCAAAAAACCGCTTAAATTAACTTACACCCATCTTCTCTCCCTACCGGCCATCGAAAAAAATGTCCTCTTGATCTGTCCTGGTGTTTTTACCATTCATGGACGGTGGAAAGGTATTTCAGTGTTGGATCTGCTTAAAATGGCAGAAGCTGACGCTGGAATCACGCACGTTACCTTCCGGGGACCTGAGGGGCGTTATGAAAAAGTGGAACAATTTTCGATAACTGAAATTGTCTCCAATAAAGTCTTTTTGGCCTATCGGGTGAACGAGCAGGTTCTTCCCCGGAAACACGGGTTCCCTTTACGCATAGTGGCGGAAGATCATTACGGCGCCGACTGGGTGAAATATGTCTATAAAATCGAAACTTACAAGATTGAAAGCTAAAAAAGAGGGAACTTCTCAATGAGCTGTTTTTTTTAAGCTTAATACCTATTTATTGAAATCACATCATGTTTGCGAAGGATTTATCTAACAAAATATTTTCGCTACCAAGACACAAAGACACAAAGTTTAATTATAATAAATATTTATTGTTTGTGTCTTGGTGCCTTCGTGGCTATTCTTTCCGGTTTATCCGGGTTAGGAATTTAAGGAGTCACCATGAAAAATAGCGAATTCATCAGCCATATCAACATTCAGGGAAATGAATATCAAATATTCGATATTAACATCCTTGAAAAAAAGGGACTGGCGGATATAAGCAAATTGCCGTTTTCGATCAAAATCCTGGTTGAAAACCTGCTGCGCAAATTGGACGGTCGGCTTGTCCGAGAAGAAGATCTGTTCAACATTGCCAGGTGGAAGAAGCGCTATGAAACGCCCCGGGAGATTCCGTATCACCCGGCACGCGTCTTGATGCAGGATTTTACCGGCGTTCCGGCGGTGGTGGATCTTGCGGCCATGCGTGATGCCGTCAACGATCTTGGTGGAGATCCTGCAAAAATCAATCCGCTGGTGCCCGTCGATTTAATTGTCGATCATTCCGTGCAGGTCGATTACTTCGGCTCAAAAGACGCCTTGACCAAAAATGTCGCCCGGGAATACGAACGGAATGCCGAACGCTACGAGCTGCTCAAATGGGCCCAGAAAAGCTTTGACAATTTCAGCGTCGTGCCGCCGAATTCCGGAATCTGTCACCAGGTCAATCTGGAATATCTGGCCAGGGTCATCATCACCGAAAAGAACGATGCCGGCGTCATTGCTTACCCGGACACGTTGGTGGGCACCGATTCGCACACCACCATGATAAACGGCATCGGCGTCATGGGCTGGGGTGTCGGCGGCATCGAGGCCGAAGCGGTCATGCTGGGACAACCCTATTACATGTCAATTCCTGAAGTCATCGGTGTCAAGATGGTCGGCGAATTGCAGGAAGGCGTAACCGCCACGGATCTGGTGCTGACCATCACCGAAATGCTCAGAAAACAGGGTGTGGTCGAAAAATTTGTCGAATACTTCGGACCCGGGTTGAAAAAGCTGACTGTTACCGACCGGGCCACGATCGCCAACATGACTCCGGAATATGGTGCCACCCTGGGATTCTTCCCGGTGGATGAAAAAACCATCGATTATCTGGTAAAGACAAACCGGGCACAGCAGGCAGAAATAGTAGAGCACTGCGCCAGGGCCCTGGGTCTTTTTTATTCCGGCAACGAAACGATCGAATACACCCACGTACTTGAAGTGGATCTGGCGCAAGTTTCCCCATCTGTCGCCGGACCCGCCAGGCCCCAGGACAGAATCAGCCTGTCTGATCTTAAAAGCAGATTTGACACCATACTCGGATGCGAGTATGAAAGAGACACCGACGTGGCACACATTTCCACCTATCACAATGAATCGGGCAGCCGCACCACCCGGCCGGAGGCTTGCACCCCTAAAAAGAAGGTTTGTGAAATTGTTGTCAACGGACAGCCGGTAAGACTTTGCGACGGCAATATTGTTATCGCCGCCATCACCTCCTGTACGAATACCTCAAACCCGTCTGTCCTGCTGGGCGCCGGACTGGTCGCCAAAAAAGCGGTGGCAAAAGGCCTTCGAGTGCCGACGTTTGTGAAAACATCTCTTGCGCCCGGATCAAGGGTGGTGGTCGATTACCTCAAAGACGCCGATCTTCTTAAACCCCTCGAAACCCTGGGTTTCTACCTTGCCGGTTTTGGCTGCACCACCTGTATCGGCAACAGCGGCCCCCTGCCTCCTGAAATTGATGACGCCATCGCTAAAAATGACCTGACGGTTGCCGCCGTTCTTTCGGGAAACCGTAATTTTGAAGCCCGCATTCATCAAAGTATAAAAGCAAATTTTCTGGCCTCCCCCATGCTGGTGGTGGCTTTTGCACTTGCCGGCAGAATCGATATCGACTTAACAAACGAACCGGTAGCCTTGGGCGCAAATGATGAACCGGTATACCTCAAAGATATCTGGCCGAGCTCCAAAGAAATTGAAGATGTGGTTGATAAACATGTGAAGCAACAGTTTTTCAAAACCGAATACGAAAAAATATTTGACGGCGACGAATTCTGGCAAAAACTCAAGGCCACCAAAAGCACAACTTTTCACTGGGATGAAGCATCCACTTACATAAAAAAACCGCTATATTTTGAAGGGTTCAGGCTGCAATTGACCGAATCTGGCAATATCAAGGATGCACGAGCGCTGCTTCTGATGGGAGATTCGGTCACAACCGACCACATATCTCCGGCCGGCGCCATCCCGCAGACTTATCCGGCTGGAAAATACTTGATCGAAAAAAAAGTTGCCCCCAAAGACTTTAACTCTTATGGTTCCAGAAGGGGAAATCATGAAGTCATGATGCGCGGTACCTTCGGCAATATCCGGCTAAAAAACAGGATGGTGGGACAAAAAGAAGGCAGCTACACCCTCAAGTATCCGGAACGCAGTGAAATGTTCATTTATGAGGCTGCCATGAAATACCAGGCGGAATCCAGGCCACTGGTTGTTCTGGGAGGTAAAGAGTACGGAACCGGATCTTCCAGAGACTGGGCCGCCAAAGGTACCAGCCTGCTCGGCATCAAAGCCGTCATTGCCGAATCCTATGAACGGATTCACCGCAGCAACCTCGTCGGCATGGGCGCTCTGCCGCTGGTGTTTAAAGAAGGCGAAAGCTGGCAGGGACTCGGCCTGGACGGATCTGAAATATTTTCCATCAGCGGCATCGAGGATATGAAACCCCGCAAAGTACTGCAGGTGAAGGCCGTCAAAGAAGACGGCCGCGAAATCAATTTTGAGGTTACTGCACGGCTGGACACCGAGGTGGATGTCGAATATTTTAAGAATAACGGAATCCTGCCGTACGTTCTGCGAAAAGTGATGGGAGAGAACTAAGATACTGGTTACTGGATACTGGTTACTGGACACTGGTTGCTGGGTGCTGGGTGCTGGTTACTGGTTACTGGTTACTGGATGCTGGTTGCTGGTTGCTGGATACTGGTTGCTGGGTGCTGGTTACTGGATGCTGGTTGATCGTAGGGTCGGCCACCGCGCCGGCCTCAAAAGGCTAAACATGACCCTAAAACGAAGAAAAAATATTCGCCTCTCAAAAGAGGCATATTCGAGCTCAAGTCTAATTTTTAGTATTACTATTTGTACAAAAGATCGCAAGCCGCTATTTAAGGATAAGAATTGGGCAGCAATGATCATCGACACGCTGAAAACAGGACCATTGGGTAAAGGTGTTAAATGCGATGCTTACTGTTTGATGCCGGACCATCTGCATCTTCAAGTATCACCGATAAATGGGAATTTAATTGATCTGATTAATAGGTGGAAAAGCTATACGGCCAATTTATTACAAAAGCATGGATTGAAAGGATCTTGCTGGCAAAGAAGCTTTTATGATCATGCACTTCGAAAAGAAGAAGATATTCAAACAACTGCTGAGTATATTGTAAACAATCCAGTCCGTGCAGGATTGGTGAATAATTGGGAAGATTACCAATTTTCTTGGCACAGATGGATGTAGGGCCGGCCACCGTGCCGGCCTCAAAAGGCAGCCACGGTGGGCTGCCCTACAATCCTTTTGTGGCAGAAGGAAACAAATCATGGCAAACGAAGGGCAGATTGTAAAAAGCAAAGACGGATCGCTGACAGTACCCGATCATCCCGTCATCTCCTTTATCGAAGGAGACGGAATCGGGCCGGACATATGGCGTGCGGCCCGCCTGGTACTGGATAGTGCCGTTCAAAAAGCATACGCCGGCAAGCGGCGGATCGACTGGCTTGAAGTGCCGGCCGGGGAAAAGAGTTTTCAGGAAACGGGCACCTGGCTTCCCGACGAAACCCTGGATACAATAGAAAAGCATGTGGTGGCGATCAAAGGCCCCATGACCACCCCGGTGGGAAAAGGAATCAGAAGCCTCAATGTTGCCATTCGGCAGAAGCTGGATCTTTATGCCTGTGTGCGTCCGGTTAAATATATTGATTTGGTGCCGAGCCCCATGAAACATCCCGAAAAAATAGATATGGTCGTCTTTCGGGAAAACACCGAAGATTTGTATGCCGGTATCGAATTCCAGGCCGGCAGCCCGGAAGCCGATAAAGTCAGGAACTTTTTAAACAACCAGATGGGCACTTCCCTGCCGGACGATGCGGGTCTGGGCATCAAACCCATCAGCGCCAAAAATACCAAACGGCTGGTGGCCCGCGCCATTGCCTATGCCCTTGACACCGGTTACCCAACCGTCACATTGATGCACAAAGGCAATATTATGAAATTTACCGAGGGCGCCTTCGCTAAATGGGGCTACGAAGTTGCCCGTGAAAAATTCCGCAATCACACCTTTACTGAAAAAGAACTCTACGATGACTACCGGGGAAAGTTACCCGAAGGAAAAGTCCTAATCAAAGACCGCATTGCGGACATGCTGTTCCAGCAAGTCCTGCTGCGACCCGACGAATATCATGTGATCGCAACACCCAATTTAAACGGTGACTATCTTTCGGATGCACTGGCCGCCCAGGTGGGTGGTCTGGGCATGGCTCCGGGTGCCAATATCGGCGACCGCTGCGCTGTTTTTGAAGCCACCCACGGAACCGCGCCCAAATACGCCGGTCTGGACAAAGTCAACCCGAGTTCCTTAATCCTGTCGGGCGCCATGATGCTCGACTATATGGATTGGCGGCAATCCTCCGATTTGATCCGGCAGGCGCTTCAGGCCACCATTAAATCAGGCACTGTAACCTACGACCTGGCCCGTCAGATCGAGGGTGCCAGGGAAGTAAAATGTTCGGAGTTTGCTCAGAGCATCGTGGAGCATATGGGTTAAAGTCGGGTTAACTAAAAAATGAACATCGAACATCGAACATTGAACGTCCAACATCGAATAATGAATTCTGTCGATTTTCCTTTTTGTAATTAATTTTGAATTGTCTAGTGGTTGAACGAAAATCCAGCTAATTCGATTTGTTGGGTTTCGCCCTTTAGATAATGGCTCGCAAGATGCTTGATTTTTGTAGGTTGGGTTGAGGTACGAAACCCAACATAACTGAACGGGCTCTACCCAACCTACCAAAATCGCTACTTTTCGTTCAGGCACTATCTAAGCATCTTAGTGTCTTTGTGCCTTTGTGGCTGAACGATTACCTCTAAGCAAAGATGATGAAGACAAATACACGGCAGACCGTTGCACTCACCATCTTACTGACAATCCTGACGGCAACTGCCTGCAGCGCCCCTCCCCGCGCACCGGATCTGGGCGGGCTATATAGCAAACTGGCCCAGAGCGAAGATCCCTACCGCAATCCGGTGATACTCATCCCGGGGATCCTCGGTTCCAGACTGGTTGACAGGCCATCGGATGTGATTGTGTGGGGAACCTTCGGTTTAGGCAATGCCAACCCCAACAACGCCGAAGGTGCCCGGCTGGTTGCTCTTCCCATGACCAGGGGGAAAAAATTCAGCGAATTGCATGACAACGTCATTCCCACAGAAACCCTGGACAAGGTGGTCATCAGTTTCGGCGGGTATCCGCTGGTGCTTAACACGTACGCATACATCTTGGGTGTTCTCGGCGTCGGCGGGTATCGAGACCAGCAACAGGCGGTACAGGATGTCGTTGACTGGGGAGACTTTCATTTTACCTGCTTTCAATTTGCCTATGACTGGCGACGGGATCTTGTCGAAAGCGCCGGAAAACTTGATGGTTTTATAAAAGAAAAGAAACAATATGTTGAACAGGAACTCGAAAGGCGCTTCGGTATCACGGATCATGACGTTAAATTTGATATCGTCGCCCATTCCATGGGCGGCCTGGTGGCCCGCTACTATCTGCGATACGGCACCCAGGACCTTCCGACAGACGGCAGCCTGCCGCAATTAACCTGGGCCGGAAGCCGCTATGTAAACAACTTGGTAATGGTTGGCACCCCCAACGGCGGATCGTTGGATGCCATGTTCAAGCTGGTCGAAGGCTACCAGCCGGCCCTGCTGTTGCCTCACTATCCGCCGGCGGTTATCGGAACGATGCCGTCACTTTACGAAATGCTGCCGCGCAGCCGCCACGGCGTCTTACTGGATGATCAGGGCAGTCCGGTTAATGATATTTTCGATCCTGAATTCTGGCGTAAAAGTGGTTGGGGTTTGGCAGATGCAAAGCAGGATAAGGTGCTGCGGATGTTGCTGCCCGAAGAGGAAAGCCCTGAAAAAAGAACGCAAATGGCCTTTGAATATTTAACCAAAGTCTTAAACCGCGCCCAACTATTTACAGCGGCGATGGATGTCCCGGCCCGACCACCGGAATCTCTCCATCTCTATCTGGTCGCCGGTGATGCCGAAGACACGGATAAAATCGCCCGTGTCGCTAAAAACGGCAAGCTTACCGTCACGGAAAAAGGGCCTGGAGACGCAGTGGTTCTGCGAAGCAGCGCGCTGATGGACGAACGCGAGCCGGACAGGCAAACATCCCGGCTGATTTCGCCCATCGATTGGAACCAGGTGTTCTTTCTATTTTCCGATCATCGCAATATTACCAATGATCCGGCGTTTACCGATAATCTCCTGTATATCTTGCTGGAGAGTCCACGAGAATAGACTGGCTTCCCAATGTGGATGGCCATAAAAAATACTATATTTCCAGCAAGTTGTAGGAATTCCGAGACGTTATTATGACCTCATTTTTGTTCCGACTTGCAAAAGGTGTCAGCCTCGCAGCTGGCCTGAAAAGCGGCCAGTTTGATCGAAGAGGAAACTTCATTTATTTAGGGATAAGAAAGCTATAAGGTAGAAGGCAGGGGGTGGAGGGTACGAAATACGAAGCGGCGCAGGCCGTATCATGCGATCTAATCTGATTCTTTTTGTCCTCGTCCTCGTGAATCAGAATTTTATAGGGAACGAGTACGACGGCGGCGGTAGCTTAAAGAGCTAAGGCGGCTCATCTGACTTCTGTCTTCTGTACTCTGAAACCTCGTGTCAGGTGTAAGGACAGTACGCTATAAACGACAAGCATTTATAAGAATCGAAGTAAGGGACGCTGACAAGCCGGGAAAAATTGATCCCCCGGTTTCCATTCCCCGGAATTAAAACACTTGATATAAAACGCCAGTATTCCTTAAATATTCAATAGCTTGAAGGAGGGCAAATGAAAGGCGGAACGCGAAATCAACGGCATGTATTTTGGCTGAAATTAATCGGTGTGCTCATCGCCGTGGCGGCTTTGAATTTAGCCCCTCGGGTAAATGCCCTCACCTGGTCTGAAGTCCTGGAACGCGCCCACGGCCAAACGGTGGACTGGTTCATGTGGGGTGGTTTTCCCTCTACCAACGCCTATGTCAATGGCTATGTGGCCCCGCGTGTCAAGGAACTTTACGGCATCAAGCTGCGTCAGGTCCCGATCAAAGATATTTCCGAGGTCATCAGTAAAATACTGGTTGAAAAACAGGCCGGCAAAAATGAAGGCGGCGAGGTTGATTTAATGTGGATTAACGGTGAAAATTTTCGCACCTGTAAAAAAAACGACCTCCTTTACGGACCGTTTGCCGACCGGCTGCCCAATCAGAAGCTGGTCGATTGGACCCGACCATCGGTTCATAACGACTTTGGCGAACCCGTGCAGGGGTTGGAATCTCCCTGGGGAAGTGCTCAGGTGGTAATGATCTATGATTCCAGGCGCATTCCCCATCCGCCGGAAACCATGGGAGACCTGCTGGACTGGATTCGCAAACACCCCGGTCGCTTTGCGTATCCGGCCCCCCCCGACTTTACCGGTTCGGTGTTTGTTCGCCATATCTTTTACCATGTGTCCAGCGGTGCCGCCTCCTGGCAGGGTGATTTTGATGAAAAACGCTTCGATGAAGCTGCAAATAAAACCTATACGCTCTTAAAGGACATCGCCCCAAGTTTATGGCGTCAGGGTATGACCTATCCGGAAAATCCCATCCGGCTGGCTCATCTGCTGGCCGACGGCGAAGTCGATTTTGCCATCAGCTATCACCCGGCCGAAGCTTCCAAAATGATTCATGACGGTCTTTATCCCGATACGGTGCGATCGTTCGTGTTTAAAGAAGGGACCATCAGCAACACTCATTTTGTGGCCATTCCATTTAACGCCGCTGCCAAAGAAGGCGCCATGGTGGTGGCCGATTTTCTGATCTCACCCGAAGCTCAGCTGAAAAAAGCGGATCCTGAGGTTTGGGGAGATTTTCCGGCCATCGATATCCAGCGTCTGGATAAAACCTGGCAGGAGAAATTTAATAATCTTCCCCGGGGAATTGCGACCTTGTCTGATAGGGAATTACAAACCCACCAACTCCCGGAACCACCATCGGAGATACTGATCCGACTGGAAAAGGGCTGGGACAAACACGTACTTAAAGGGAGGTAACCGTTCTGGGTTCCAGTGAATACTTACACCAAAATCTTATCAACAGATACGGACGCTCGCACACGAGAAAGCCCCGGCTTTCCGACAACAAGCTTGTTGGTTGCACCTGCGCTATTGGTCGTCGTGGTCCTTTTCGGCGGAGGGCTTGTATTGGGTTTGATTCAAAGCCTGGCGCATTTGCCGGCTGCCGGCATAGACACGTTGACCTTTGAACATTTTGCAAACGTACTCTCTGATCCGGACTTTTTTCACAGCCTGATGCTGACCTTGTATGTATCGGCGACATCCACCGCCATCGCTGCTGCCCTCAGCGTTATCTTGGCACTGGTTCTGGTCTCCCTTTCGAAAAAATACCGTCTCGTTCATTTTATTTTCCAGATTCCATTGACGGTTCCGCATCTGGTAATTGCCGTGGCCGTGGTATTTATACTGTCACCCACAGGGCTTTTTTCCCGGTTGGCCATCAAGTTCGGTCTGATCGATTCATCCGCTGCCTTTCCATTGCTGATCAACGATCGCTGGGGAATCGGTATCATACTGGCTTATGTCTGGAAAGAGATCCCATTCATCACCCTGATGATTCTTGCGGTGCTTCGCCACACGGGAGTTGAATTGCTGGAGGTGGGCCAAACACTGAAAGCGGGTCCCTGGCAGAGATTTCGCTATATTACCCTGCCGACCATATCACCCAGCCTGGGCGCCGCCTGTTTGATTGTCTTTGCCTACACCTTCGGAGCCTTTGAGATACCTTTTCTTTTGGGACAAACCTATCCCATGATGCTGCCGGTGTGGGCCTATAAAAATTACAGTGATGTGGACCTGCTGGCCCGGCCGGAAGGTATTGCCATCGGAATCATTATTGCCGGGGTTATCATCGTTGCCATCGTACTTTCCCAAACCCTGATCCAGGCTGCCAGACGCCGGGGGGCGATTCTGTGAGATCATTAAAGCGAAATATCATCTCCACAGCGGTGATTACGACGGTTGTGCTGCCGTTTGCAGTTCTGATGATGTGGTCATTTTCCAACCGCTGGTTTTACCCGGAATTGTGGCCCCGGCAGTGGGGTTTTAGAGCCTGGGATTATGTGTTCGGCACAGCTGGTTTTCAAATTATTACGGCACTGGTCCAGAGTATGCTGGTTGCCCTGGCAACCGCCCTTATATCAGTGGCGATCGGCATACCGGCCGGGAGAGCTCTGGGATTATATGATTTTAAGGGTAAAGATCTGATATCCGTCATATTGACCCTTCCGGTGGTCGTACCCCCTCTGTGTGTGGCCATGGGTTTACATCTCTGGTTCATTCAGATGGGGTTGGCCTCAACGTTTTTGGGGGTGGTTCTGGTACACCTGACATTTTGTCTGCCTTATTCGGTTTTCGTACTGTGGGGTGTCTTCTCAAATTACAACCCGGACTACGAAGCGCAGGCCCGCTCACTGGGCGCATCCTCCTGGAAAGTTATTACCCGGGTAATGCTGCCGCTGACTTTTCCCGGTATCATGGTGGCCGGTTTGTTCTCATTTCTACTGTCGTGGAGTCAGTATCTGAGCACCTTGATTATCGGCGGCGGCAAGGTGATGACCCTGCCCATTTTGCTGTTTGCCCTCATGGGCAGCGGCGACCGGCCGGTGGCCGCTGCGGTGAGCATCGTTTTCGTGGTACCGGCGTTTCTGGCGCTGTTATTCAGTGCCAGGTATCTGGGTGGCAAAAGCATTACAGGGATAAGATAATGGGCGATCTGATACTGAAAAATCTTACCCTCCGCTATGGCAGGGAACCGGTTGTCAACGATTTCAATCTTGAGGTTCGAAATGGTGAGATGGTCTCACTGCTGGGCCCCAGCGGTGCCGGCAAGACCACGGTGCTCAAGGCGGTTGCCGGCTTGATTCAGCCGGAAAAAGGCGAAATTTTCATCGACGGCCAACCCGTTCATGATCTGGCCCCCGAAAAACGCAATGCCGTCATGGTATTTCAAAAAACCCTGCTGTTTCCGTTTCTCAATGTGGCGCAGAACATTGCTTTCGGCTTACGAATGCAGGGGCACAACGGGACAAACACCAAACGCCGCATAGAACAGATCCTGCAATTAACGCAACTCACCGGCCTGGGCCGGCGCAAAGTCCACCAGCTGTCCGGCGGGCAGCAGCAGCGCGTAAGCCTCGCCAGGGCCCTGGTGCTCAAACCGGCCGTTTTACTGCTGGATGAACCGTTGAGCAATCTGGATGCCAATCTGCGCCGGCAGATGCGGGAATTAATTCAGGACATCCAGGCCGAGACTCGGATCACCACGCTTTTCGTCACCCACGACCAGGCGGAGGCTTTGATGATTTCCCACCGGGTGTGCCTGCTTTTAAACGGACGGTTGCGCCAGACCGGCAAGCCCCGGGAGCTTTTTTACCTGCCGGCGGACCCCGAGGTGGCTCGTTTTTTCGGCGGCTGCAATTTTATCCAGGGCAGGGTAAAAGACGGCGTATTCCGCTCGAAGTTTGGTAATGTGCCGGCACCGGAAGTAAACGGCAACGGGCATTTGCGAACGGCCACTATACGTCCGGAAGACATTCTGTTATCTCTTGATGCTAAATATGATCTTCACGGAAAAATAGCCAAAACGAATTTTGAAGGCAGTGCCACCCGCATCTGGGTAAAATGCAGGGATACCCGCTTTGTGGTTCTCACCTCAGACAATGACTTCGAGCCTGGCCAGAGCGTCTGCATCCACCTGCCGCCGGATAAAATCCGGATTTTTCCTTCCGAGACGGAATCAGTCTAAAAAATCAGGACACGGATTCGCACAGATCTCCACGGATCTAAAGTATGTTCGTGAAAAGTTATTTCCAATTAGACTCATATGGACATAAATTTTGATCTCATTTTTATTCCAACTTCCAAAAGGTTTCAGGTTTCAGCGCCGCCGCTGGCCTGAAAAGCGGCCAGTTAAATCGAATAAGAAACTGATGAACGTCGAACATCGAACATTGAACGGCCAACATCGAATAATGTATTCTGTAAATTTAAAAAAAGGCTGAGCTAAGCGAAGCTACCCTTCGAAATTCTGCGGTTTGCTTGTTTTAAAATCGATAAAGCGTAGCGTCATCAATATTCGACGTTCGATGTTCGACGTTCAATCTGTTCACTGTTCCGGCCAGGCGGGGTTTCATACGAGGTGTCAGGACGGAGGCACCCGGGAGTTGAATCCTGACACCTGAAACCTGAGTGCCAGTGTCGAATTTTCATGCAATCCCACGACAGTTAAAGAGTCACAGCTATTTTTCCAAGCTGAATGACGAGGTCCGGACGATGACCTTGATGAATGACATGTTACCCAAAGTGTCCGCTTACCTGGACAGCCGGGACTGGAACGACGTCTCCGCCATGCAGGATCGCAAATTTACGGTCACCCCGCTGGCCCAGGGTGAATATAATTTGAACTATTTGATATCTTCCGATTCTCTCCAGTTCGTCTTTCGGCTGAACATCGGGACCCAGATCAACCGGGATGATCAGATCCTCTACGAATACAGGGCTCTGGAGCTGTTAGAGCAAAGCGGGGTAACACCCAGGCCCTATTTTGTGGATGATACGCGGCAGGTGTTCGAACAGGGGATCCTGATCATGGAATACCTGCCGGGCGAAACTATGGATTACAGCCGCGATCTGATGGATGCGGCCGGGCTTTTTGCGACGATCCATCAGATAGACGTACCGGAGGAGAAGAACCATCTCATGCGCGAGGATGAGCCGTTGACCCTGATCTACGAGGAGTGCGCCGGACTTCTCCGGCAGTACTTTGATTCGGATCTGGCGCAGCCCGAAATCCGGGCTTATTTGATGGATTTAAAAAAGCCCGGCCGCATCCATCAGATCGCGGCTGTAATCCATAGTTTCGCCCGGCAGGTATTCCATGA
>PVMK01126059.1_pt1 | contig 14875 bp, 16 predicted proteins | sample 1853481 | NCBI WGS metagenome assembly PVMK01 (sample SAMN08533507, study PRJNA380276) | Marine sediment metagenome, whole genome shotgun sequencing project.
GCGAGTATGTGCGATACTATTGCGAACCGGCCCACCTCTCCCCCAACACGCTATACATTAGCCCCGTATCCCCTACCCAGACACCTTGACCACAATTCCGGCACCCCGCTTGCCAGCCGCCAATATCCGGATCGACCGGTTCGAACGGGCCCAGGTCGTGGCCCTGGAGTGCAGCTTCGACTTGCACTTCAAGGATTGTGTTTTTGGATTCTTGGCTGATCATATAGGGCCTTTGGGCAATCCATTATTCTGAGATTGCAACGCAGTCCTCCTAGAAGAGTAGCGTATTAAGTCCCGCTAAGATGACGGACACAAGTCTGCCGAAAATCAATAAGCTGATAAACTCTACCACTACAGAGGGTTTGGTATATTCCCTCGAGCGTAGCGACCGCCTCGTCAACCTCATACCGATTATGGTAAAAGCCAATGAGATTACTATTGGGATGATCGATTCACTGCCAGGTATAGAATTGATAGGGCCGACTGTAAATACGTTTGTTATGCTCAACAAGAGTGCTACAACAGAAAAAGTCAGTGCGCCCGCTCCACCTACGATCAATCCCGAAGCAATCGACGATTCTTTCATCGCATCCTCTCCTTTCGGACCCTTACGCCCTTATTTCAAGAACATAAGAGACGGACAGACGGAGGGTGGGAGTTACCAGTTCAGCAAGACCATTAGCGAGTCGAGTCAAATGGTTCAGCCTACGAAATAATCTCTGGAAGGTATTTCGTTATCTTGCGGTTAGATAGGGTTCTTCCATATACAGCCACGATTCCCAATGAAGTCGCCGGTCGGTCCGTCTCGTCTATACTCGATTGTAAACGTAATTGAGGGGTGAAAGCGCCAAAGATAGCCAATAACAGCACTTAACATTATTAGGGAAAATGAGGTCTATTTCAAGAGCCAGGCGGTAAAAATTCCGTTAATTACACGACATTCGTCACGTATTTGTTACATCCTTAATACGTGCCCTTCACGATCGATAACGGTAGAATGTTGGTGCTGGCCCGGGTCGGTCCTCAGTTGACGTCACAAGCCAGAATTCAATTGTTGCTGGCTCGGGCCACACTTAGCACGTGCGCTCCACAAATGACGACGGTAAAATCTATTTATGGCAGAAGACTGGCTAACAACACAGGAAGCGGCCGAGATTAGTGGTTACAATCTGGAGTATGTTCGCCGCCTCGTGAGGAATGGAAAGCTTGAAGCCCGCAAATTCGGCCCAGTTTGGCAAGGTAGTCGGTTTTCATTAATCCACGAGATGTGGGGAACGCGAGACGTGTCGGCGTTTCTAAGTGTGCCAGCGGCAATCAATTTTCAAGAAGAACATAACTGGCACGGTGTTCGAAAAGAATGCCATGATCTCCTGATTGATGCCCGGAGGAAGATAATCGAGCTAAGCGGACAACCAGCAATCGCTCCGGAGGATCAGGGGTGATTTTGATTCCAGTAGGCTTCGTATTTTTCGATTTGGCGCCGTATATGCCAGGCATAAGGATCGGCAATATCTCTACGCTGACTTATCAATTGCATCGCCTTTGAAGCTGAGTGCCCATACCGATCAGGATACACGAAGCCATGGCTACACTGCGGTGCCTGCCCGCATGGCAAAATACCAGCACGCTACCACCTTGTTGAATCAGGGGTAGCGATTTCTCAACTCCGAGATTTAAAGTTTTTATTGGAATGGGCAGTAAAACGAAGTCGAAGGTGCGTAACCACATTAGTTCGGCCGGAAGTTGATCCAAGGCTTTGGCAGGACGCTTTTCGAAGATCATGCTTATGATCAAATTCAAGTTAAGCGGCCGCAGGGAGTTCATATGCCTAGCTTGCGGATCTGCGGCAATATAGAGATAGGGGGTGATTTCGGAGATAGTCAATTACTTACCTCGCCGCCAAGAGATCTGGATTGTGGCGAATACCAGCTAAGGATTCGCCCCTTTTCATCTGCTCGAGTCGCATTTGGGGGAAAACCTGCAATCTTTACTTTGATCGTCTTCTGGGACCAGGACTTTTTTCCTGGTCAACAAGCCACAAATTATCTTTGATATGAACTGAATCTGCTAGTTGACCATTCATTTGCTAACCGCCTAATCAGACAGTACCTGGACAGGCATCCATTTGGGTGCCGGCCGCTGGATTCGATTCACATATTCCGCCGGTACACCTCTTGACATGAGGATCAATTCAATGTTAAGGTAATTTAGGATACGGGGTCGGCGAAATCTCAGTTCACCCCAAGGTAGACAGATAAACGTTTTGGAAAAATTGCGCATTCTGCTTCAGTTGGCCATCAGCCATCGAAGTAGGTAGAACGTGGATTAGTTTATCGGGCGATATTTGGGGCAACGAATCGTATCTTTCACGCCATCGCGGTTGCGACAATATCACTAGCCTTAAGGAGGCTGCAATGGAATTTTTAGCCATCAGTGGAATGGATATTGAGCCAGGTAAGAGTCGCGAGTTTCAAGAATGGGTTCGAGCTAATTCAACCGCCCTTTCGGACAATTCACCATCAGGAATTGAATTAGTCGGCATTTATGCCAGCATGTTTTCCTCTGAGAAACAGGCCGGTCAATATCGCATCGTGTGGCGTCTCGACAGTTATGGAGCTATGGACCGGTTCTCGGCCGCGGTACCTGAGAATGCAGAACTGGCCCGTCTTCTTGACGAGCTCGACTCATTCACCGACCAACGTTTAGGTACTGGGTTCAGCAATGAACTCCTCAAAGCAGTGGCAGACATAACAATCTGGGGCGACGAATAGGCAAGACGATCCGACTGATTTGATCTTGCCGCCAACCAAATATCTGTTATTCGATATCAGATATCTAATGTGTTTGCCCCCTGGCAAGGATGGAGCGTGGCCGATGGCACCTGTTGGAACATGAGATCATCTAGCCAGTTGAGTCAAACCATAAATAACAACAAAAAGTGCTCGCAAACTAACGAACGATGCAGATTCATCTGGCTTGGTCATACGAAGAAAAAGGCCAGGGCCAGGATGACATAGACCGTTAGAAGCATCGCGCCTTCCAGCCAGTTGCTCTCCCCATCAAGTGATACTAGGGAAGCGATGAAGGCTGCGGATAACATGGCTACAACCTCAAAGGCGTTGAATTCCAGGGCCATGGGATTGCCCATGAATAAACTGATAAAGACCAGCAGAGGCGCCACAAATAGAGCAATCTGCAAGCTGGAGCCAATGGCTATACTCAGGCTCAAGTCCATCTTATCTTTAATGGCTACCTGTACGGCCGCGAAATGTTCGGCGACATTGCCAACGAGGGGGATAATGATAATGCCCACGAAAAACTCGCTGAGCCCCAGGGTCTCAGTAACCGGCTCGACCGAACTAACCAGTACCTCACTCAGATAGGCTATAAAGGCAATGGCCACGACGAGAATGGCGATAGCGTGACCTATGCTCCATCCAGGTGGACCATGGGCTTCGCGTGCTGTAGGGTCGGTATCGGTTGTGCGTACGGTAAGAGAATAGACCACAGACAAAGTATAAACCACCAACATGGCGACGGAAGCGCCGATGCTGAGGCCTTCTACAGCGAAGGTGTCAGGCTCAAGGGACCAGTTGAAAAACGAGGGGATTCCCAGAGCGATGACTGCAAGAATCAATAGGGTCGCATCAATACTGGCATTCGATCGATTAAATTTTTGCATGCCATTTTTGAGCCCACCGAGCAAGGTAGCCAGGCCCAGTACCAAGAGTAAGTTGCCCAGTATCGAACCGGTGATCGATGCTAAAACGAGAACGATTTTTCCCTGAGATAGGGCGACAACGGCGATTATCAATTCGGCCGCATTGCCAAATGTAGCGTTTAATAAACCACCTAATCGTTCCCCAACCCGTTCGGCCATAGACTCAGTTGCCTGCCCGATCATGCCCGCCAGTGGGACAACTGCCAGCGCGGCGGCGAAGAAAACAAGCACCGGTCCGCTTTCTGACAGATCCAGGACGATGGCCAAGGGAACAAATACCAACAAGACAAGGAATATGCGGGCCGAGTCCAATCGAGGCCTGTATCTTCGCTAAAGCATTCACACGACTGCTCCTTCGCTATTTATTATTAGTCCGAAGGCAAAATCTTCGAAATCCTTAGGTATTTTATGCTGAACCAAGATAACCACAATACAGAAATTTGATCTTCATTTAAGATCAAGAAGTGAATGCTTTATCCTTGGTCCAGTATGGCCATAATTTCTTCCGTTCGGCCGTTAATCGCATCTGCCGCTGATTGCCTCAACTCCTGGGCCACATCCCAAGCACCGATTGTAGCCGACTCGACCTCGGCTAAGGCTGTATAAACAAGCCTCAGTAGACGCCTAGCTTCGTTTGGCGGGCGACCTATTCCAACCAGCGTTTTCTCAACTTGAATAATATGTTGTCGACCATGAGAATCAAGCCTGTGCAGTCGATACTGCAGACTGAGCGGATAGCCTTCCCAATACATGGTAGGAAGGGCTAATTCTTCTTCATTGATTCCGGCAAAATCCTCAAGAATTCGCTCGTGCAGGCTTGCATAATAGATTTGAAGGGCTGATAAGGGACCATGCAATAACTCATCAAACGATGCTGCGGACAGGCCACTGAGCTGTTCCCGGGCATCTTCCGGTATCTCCGAGATTTGTTCTTCGTGATTTCGGAAACTAACCAATGGGAATTTGACCGTCATGTAAAAACCTATTTCTGCTCTAACGATGTGGGCCACAACCTGTCGCAAAGGCCATTCACCAGGGGTGGGCGCCTGTTCGGCTAAAGCATCATCGAGGCCTAATAAATTAGCTTGCAAATCGCGATAGGCCGCATGATAGTTTCTTAGTACAGACTGGGCCTTTGTCGGTTCCGCATCTAGTCGCCGTCGTTCGCTAAAAATAGCGGCCGCCAATTCCCGCAATTCTTCATAGGTGCGAAAGAAAGCAAACCGCACGCCGTCCGAATCATAGGCCCCCCAGGCCCAATCTAACTCTAACTTTTCATCCGCTATTTCCGAGGTTTTTGCGGCAAAGGATGTAATCGCTCGAGCAAGCTCATTATCCAACATGATTCTCCTCCTACTCTTGTCGAAAGGTTCGTCGTTCAAAGGTTAAAATAGAGTTTCAGGAGCCGTGTCTTCTGTCTCCAAAACAATGTTCATGGCATACAACAAGGACATGGCTTCCGGAAGAGAAAAGCGAGCCCAGGCCAAGATGTTCTTCTCGGGATTGATCTGGTAGTTGATCGCCCCTCGTAAGTCGGCCTTCGTTAGATCAGTATTTAAGAACAAGCTTTCCGAAAAATCGCTGCCCTGCAAAATAGCTCGCGAGAGATCGGTTTCGCGAAAATCAACATTCTTCACCGAGCAATCTTTGATTTGGACGGCCGGTAAAGTTAGACCAATGAAGGTTGAATGGTCGATAGAAGTTCCTTCGAAAGAGATGGGAAGCCTGAGCCCCGCTGATGACCAATCGGCTTGGGTCCAGTCAACGCCAATAACCCGACTCTTTTCAAATTTGCTTGCTGAAAAGAAGGTGCCCGGTACTCGCATAAGGCTGAGATCACAATCCTGAAATAGACAGTTAACAAAGCGACAATGATCAAAAACAACTTCATTGAAGATAGAAGAGGTGAACGTGCAGTCATGGAACTCGTTGGAAATGATTGTTTTGTTTTCGACGTCACTATGATCAAATCCTTGATCGGAAAAAAATGAATGTGGCTGAAATTCCATATCCAAGTTATGTGTCTCCAATCGGTTACAGAAGTTTCGATAATAGCGGATGCAACTTGTTTTTGACCAAGCAGATGTACTTACCGGAATAGCCAAATGCCCCGGTTACGGCATGTATATCTTTCCGATTCATTTTGCTATTGAGGGTCGCTGCTGGCAACAGGGCTCAATTAATGAGTCCCGCTCGTAGTAGTGTTAGTCTTCTTCAACATCAGCTAGTCGGATAAGGCGTTGAATCATCTCTTGAGCCAGATGCATTTCGGTGGCTTTAGACTCATCCATCATATCCTTAAAATCCTCACCTTCCATGCACAATAATTCGGCCGCTGAATCCTCTGGAGCTCGAACTGTGGCTGAACGCGGCCGATTTTGCATGAGGCCAGTCTCGCCGAAATACTCACCCGGTTTACGAATGTCTACAATATGTGTGCGGCTCTCAAGATCTTTGTACGAAACCTCAACATGACCACCGATTACGATGAAGAATCGATCTGGGAGATCTCCTTGGCGGATAATAACTTCACCAGGGGCAAAGGTCTCTCGCTTCAATCTTGGCGATACCTCGGCCACTTGTTCGGGGGTTAGTCTAGGTAAGGCTTGAGCTAATTCAAGATCTCTTGCTGATAAATCACTGGTCTTTCTTTCGTCACCACTCATATCTACTTCCTATATGCATGATTCGAATCAAACTGCTTCCTCAGGTAAACTCCAGAAAGTTAGGTATTGAAAATAGCTATCAGAACTAAGGTAACCTTTTACGAAGCAGCGTATCGCTAATTATCTTAATATTAAAGTCATCGTCCTATCACCTAATCAGTGATAAATAGAGCCACAACCCTACTTATCAAATCATACTCACTTCGCCTGCTCGGGCAAGGATTCTATATTACATCAAACTCATCAATTTGATTCTTGCCACTGCTAAAATCTGACGCACTCGAAACCTGAGAACCAAAAACGTCAGGTAAACCAGAGAATGTTGCGACATAAAAGATGTCCAAGCTCGGGTAATGACGAGCGAAACCCAGTTTCGATCGTTATCTTAGTTCCAAGAATTTTCCTGATTTCGGTTAAGCAAGCCGACAAGCTTTTTGATACAGTCAGTTCGCTTCCTGTTTTCCATTCGGCGTGTGAGCAATAGTCCCATATAATGTTTATCTCTCAAAATCAAAATTCCGGGGTCGCATAAGTGAATCGAACGCCAAGACAGCTAAAATATCTGTGTATCATTTCATTAGTTATGTTAACTATTGCTGGTTGCCTTGATAATGCCAGTTCAAATCAAGTTGCTGATAATCCGACAAGCCTCCCATCGCCTACCGGTGATTCAACTGCAACGGCGACTGTTGTGGCAACGAATGAACCAGATGAGACAAATGGTGCTACAGCAACGCCTATAGCGACGCCGACCGTCACGGCTAGCAACACACCGACCGAACGGGCTCCTACGGCTACAGCGACCGCTATAAGTAGCCCGATGCCTACAGCAACGGAATTGCCAACAGAAACACCATCGCCAACACCGACGATTACCCCCACTCCAATTCCACCACCGAGGTGGCTAAGTTATGTCAACCAATTTAGGACTATGGCTAATTTACCCGCCCTTTCTGACAGGGAAGCCATAACCATGGGCAGCGAATTACATAGCCGCTACATGGTGGTAAATGACAAACCGATTGCCCACAGCGAGGCGAAGGACAATCCCTGGTATGATGAGGCCGGAGACCAGGCAGCGAAAAATGGGAATATTTTCGCCACCAGCCAGATTGAGGCGGACTATTTATGGAGCGTTAACTTCTGGATTTCGGCTCCTTTTCACCTAATTGGATTGCTCGATCCAAGACTGGAATTAGTTGGCTACGGAGACCATAACGAAGACATTGGTAACATCAATATGGCGGCTGTGATGGATATTCACTCAGCACCGCCAGGCCCCGATGGATTGGTGGATTACCCTATTTTCTTTCCCGGAGATGATAGCGAAACCTGGATTGTGCGACACAGTCTGTTCGAATGGCCCAACCCCTTTGGCAGCTGTCCAGGATATTCGCGACCGTCAGGAGCGCCGATTGTACTGCTGCTTGGGGACGGTAGCATAACACCTAATGTGACCAGTCATCGCCTGACAAAAGGTGACCAGCCTCTTGAATCATGTTTATATGACGAGACAAGCTATCGAAATTCGAATCAGTATGCGCAACAAATAGGCCAAACGAAGCTTGACCTGAATGATGCAATCGTGATTATTCCCCGAGAGCCTCTGCCTATTAATGAGACATATGGCGTTCAAGTAACGGTTAATGGTCAGAGTTACAATTGGCAATTCAGCACCCGCAGGGGGCCGCCAGAATAAGATTCCGCTTTATAGTCCTGCCTTTGCGAACGCATCCCCTATATCGGATGAAAACTTAGCTATTTGTCCTTTCAGGGCCAAGCAAGCCAGTCATTTAGCTTCTTGGGAGGAGCTTGTATCTCCTGTAGTCCGCAGTTGTAGCCAAAAACCAAACGCTAACGCGAATGGATGATAGAGAAAAATCGCACAACGAAAGTTTGAATTAAGTTGTCGTATGGCATCATTTAGGTCTGAAAATACCAAAGGCCGTATCCGTATTTAGCTAGGATACGATTCGGCCGCCAAAGGCTATTCTTCCGTTGGCTGCGGGTTGATATAGAATGTGAACATTCTCCGACGACCGGTTGCAGAGTCCGGCAATGGCCTCGGTTAGCAAATTCACCTGACGCTTCATAATGTCCGGGTTAGGAAGTTCCGACAACAATATCTCAACAAACACCGGTCGCACATTTTCAGGTGGACCCCCTCCATTCTCGGCATATTGTTCCGCCGGCAACCAGCGAATCTTCACCCAGGTCCCACCCGGCATTGATGAAAAGATGTCTCCGGCCCTATCGGCGATAATGCTAGCGAGACCGGCTTTTTCTTGTTCTCGGGAAAAAGAAACAATTTCAATGGTTAAAATTGGCATCCTGCGCCTCCTCTGAAGATATTGTTTTTCGGAGAGTGTCATGTATTTGATCAACCATATCAGTATCCAAGGTCAATTGCCACGCTGGACCAGAGCAACAAAAAGGGGTGGGCCAATGCTCTTAAATTGTTATGAATTAGTGAAAAAATCCCCGCTGGGCAAAATACCTTCTATCAGCTAGCGAAAATCGGTTATAATATGCTGTAAGCGTTTATAGCATTTTTGAATTATCTCGTGTCCAAAAGCCGTGTGCGGCTATTATTAAAATAACTCCATACACTTTAATCTGGGCCATTCAATGATATGGTTCTTGAGTGCACGAATCATTTGCTATAAGCCTTCATTGTTTTAAAATTTAACCATGAGTCGTGGGTGGTAGACAAACCTGTCAGAAGCACCTGCTTACTAATGATGCCATTGAAACAATATTCTCGTTGCCAGCATCCAGTTTCAGCAGCTTGCACACTTTTCGGTCTCAGCCTGGAACCAGAAATATCGAAGTGCATTGACTGATGCTGGACTGATATGATGAAACAAACTAGTAGGAAACGCATTCTCTGTTCAGGGCTGCCCACCATTTTGTTATTGGCCTTACTCCTGATGATCACAGTTTCTTGTCGCCCAGATACAACCTCGGCCGAGGCGGGAACAGGGCGATCTATTCAAAATAAAGGCTCGGATACAATAGTCAACCTGGCTTTGGCCTGGGCAGAAACTTATGCTGTAGTAGAACCTGATGTAAGTATCGCCGTGACGGGGGGTGGCTCGGGAACTGGTATCGCAGCCCTGATCAATGGTACCGTCGATCTGGCCAATGCTTCCCGGTCTATGAAAGAAACAGAAGTTGAAGAAGCAAAGAAAAACGGTATTGAACCTATTGAACATGTCATAGCCATTGACGCGCTGGCTGTCATCGTGCACCTGGACAATCCTGTGAGTGAATTAACAATCCAAGAGATGTCGGACATCTTTACAGGTAAAATCACAAATTGGGCAGAGGTCGGCGGCAACGACAAATCCATCATATTGGTATCCCGGGAGTCCAATTCTGGAACCCACGTCTACTTTTTGGAAGAGGTTATCCGGAAGGGTGAAAAAGAAAATACGGATATTTTCGCACCCCAGACCTTATTGATGCCCTCATCGGTTGGGATTACCAGTGAAGTGCGAAGAAACCCCAATGCCATTGGATACGATGGGCTGGGTTATGTGGATCCAGCGCACGAAAAGATATTGGCCATAGCTATTGATAATGATGCTCCCTTTGTTTTACCATCAGTCGAGACAGCGGCCGATAACAGTTATCCGTTGTCCCGTAATCTTTATATGTACAGTGCAGGTGAGGTAAGTGGTGCATTGGCCGAATATCTGAGCTGGATACTAGGATCAGAGGGCCAAAAAATTGTGGCAGATCTTGGATTTGTTCCCCTTGCTGCCGCTGAATGATTCGAAAATCAGAAGGAACGAACTATGTCGTCAGCCAAAGAAGTACCAGTTTCGGCCGAATTGCCTGTAGAAACTGATGACGCGACAGGGCATCAACCCTGGTCTGAGCGAATTATCGAGGCCTTGATTTACTTTGCCGGAATATCGGTGATCATAATCATCGCCTTGATTTTTCTTTTCCTTATTAAAGAAGCCTATCCAATCTATAGCCAGGTTTCGATTGGCGACTTGTTTGGCCAACGTTGGTACCCAGCCGAAGGTCAATATGGCTTAATTTCCCTGATTATCGGATCGCTCTTGGTTACCTCTGGCGCAGTGATCATCGCTGTACCATTAGGATTAGTAACGGCCGTCTACTTGGGTGAAATCGCCCCTGGTTGGCAGCGCGAAATACTAAAACCGATCATCGAAGTTCTAGCCGGTATTCCGTCCATAGTCTTAGGTTTTTTTGGTTGGATAGCCCTGGCCCCAACTATTCAGAAGCTTGGGGCACCGTCGGGTCTGACGGCATTCACGGGCGCGATCATTCTCGCTTTCATGTCTTTACCGACCATCATCAGTATTACAGAAGATGCCCTGTACGCCGTACCAAAGGAATATCGTTACGGATCTCTAGCAATAGGGGCCACTCATTGGCAAACAATTTGGCGGGTGGTCGTGCCGGCCGCTCGTTCTGGTATTGTCATAGCGGTTATGCTAGGTGTTGGCCGGGCAATCGGTGAAACGATGGCCGTACTTCTGGTAACCGGAAACGCGGCTAATATACCTGAACTGAGCCCAGGGATATTCTTTCAGCCAGTAAGGACGATGACGGCCACAATCGCGGCCGAAATGGGTGAAGTTGCTCGAGGGAGCACCCATTACAGCATCCTTTTCGCCATCGGAATTGTGCTTTTCATCATAACCTTCTTCATAAACTCACTGGCCAGTTGGCTGGTTGGCGGTCGAAAACGACGCCGGAGTAGTCAATTGTGAAACCCCAACAAACAGAAAAGATTGGCCGAGTCGCTTCTGGGCTGGTGACCGCCATCGTGGTCATACCAATCCTTGTGGTGATTGGTTTTATTGTGGTCAATGGCATTGAAGCTCTGAGCTGGGAGTTTATTAGCCAACCGCCTCGTAATGGCATGACTGAGGGCGGTATTTGGCCGGCGATATTAGGAACCTTTCTCTTAACTATCGGAGCGACGATTGCCGTCTTACCCTTTGGCATTGGCGCGGCCATTTATTTGGCCGAATATGCCAAAGATAATTGGCTGACCAGGACTATTCATTCGGCGATCATTAATTTAGCCGGTATTCCCTCCATCGTATATGGATTATTTGGATTAGGCGCCTTCGTCCTCTTCTTCAATTTCGGCACCTCCATTCTGGCTGGCGCTTTAACCCTAGCCCTGATGACTCTTCCCATTGTGATCAGTACTGCTGAAGAGGCTATCTTATCGGTACCACAGGAATTTAGAACCGTCAGTCTAAGTCTTGGCGCCACCCGCTGGCAAACAATCCGTCATCAAGTTTTACCGAATGCTTTGCCCGGTATAATCACGGGCGTTATCTTGGGAATTGCCAGAGCAGGCGGAGAAACGGCTCCAATCCTCTTTACTGTCGCTGCGTTTTATCTACCGCAATTGCCCAAATCAATTTTCGATCAGACGATGGCCCTGCCATACCACCTATTTGTCATCAGCACCCAGGTACCTGGCATGCCCCTGCAAATTCAGTACGGAACAGCCCTCATCTTACTGATCATCGTCCTGTTTTTTGTTGTAATCGCTGCCATCATGCGCTCGCTCATGCGCCGTAGGAGAGAGTGGTAATTTTGCTGGCAAATCCCATACTTTCAATTCAAGATCTCTCCTATATCTACCCCGATGGCACCAAGGCGCTCGATCGTATTAACCTGGACGTGTTGCCCAATGAATTGACGGTAATATTTGGCCCGTCCCGCAGTGGAAAGACGACCTTATTACGCTTGCTCAACCGACTGTCCGATCAGATTGAGGGTAGCGAGCGCACAGGCACGATTTTATTTCGTGGGGGCGATATTTTCGCCCGTCAGGTCAACGTGACCCGCCTTCGCCGGCGTATTGGCATGGTATTCGCTACACCAACACCATTACCCGGAACCATCTACGAGAATATGAGTTATGGGTTGAAGATGGCCGGCGAGCGAGACCGGGGGATTATTGACGAGCGAGTTGAACTTGGTTTACGCCAGGCAGCATTGTGGGATGAAGTCAAGGATCGTTTAGATAGTTCAGCCTTCGCCTTATCCGGTGGCCAGAAGCAACGACTGTGTCTAGGCCGCTGTCTGGCCCTGCAACCGGAAGTGATCTTGCTCGACAATCCTACTAGCGGACTTGACCCAATATCAACCACGATTGTGGAAAGATCTCTGGCAGAATTGAAAAAATCTTACACCATCATCATGGTGCCCCACAGCGTGCAACAGGCTGCCAGAATATCCGACAAGGCCGCCTTTTTCCTAGATGGGCAGCTAATCGAGACCGGTGAGCAAGAGCAATTGTTCGTGAACCCCAGCAACGAACAAACCGAATCCTATGTAACAGGACGGTTTGGATAACATAGCCCATGACCAATAAGATCGAAATCAGAAACCTCAATTTCTACTACGGTGATTTTCAAGCCTTGATCGATATCACCTTGCCCATTCGCGAGAATCAGATTACTGCCCTCATCGGTCCCTCAGGTTGTGGCAAATCAACCTTTTTACGGACGCTGAATCGAATGAATGAAACAATCAAAGCAACCCGTGTTGAGGGAGAGGTATTGATCGACGGGGAAGACATTTATGACGAGACTGTTGATGTTGTCGCCCTACGTCAACGTGTGGGCATGGTTTTTCAGCGGCCGAATCCATTTCCCCAAAGCATATTCGATAATGTGGCCTTTGGTCCCCGGGTTTTGGGCAAAAAAAGAGAGCGTAGCCTGGACCAGATTGTTAAAGATAGTTTAAAGGGCGCTGTGCTCTGGGATGAAGTGAAGGATCGTCTGAAACAGCCGGCTCTTGAGCTAAATCCCGGCCAACAACAGCGTCTGTGTATTGCCCGAACCATCGCTGTAGAGCCTGAGATTATTTTGATGGATGAACCCTGTTCAGCCCTGGATCCCGTGGCAACGCTAGCCATTGAGGACTTGATGAGGCGCCTCGCAGCGAAGTATACGATCGTAATTGTGACCCACAATATGCAACAGGCTGCCCGCGCTTCCGATTGGACCGGCTTTTTCTGGCTAGGCAAGTTGATAGAATTCAATGAGACGCCTGAGCTGTTTACCAATCCCAGTGAAGAACTAACTGAATCGTATATAACGGGACGGCAAGGCTAGTCATCGCAACTAACAACCTGCGTTCTATTCGGTATTAAGGACGATAAATGGGTTTTTTCTACCGAGGCCCACTCCCCACATCCCCAATAAGTAAGCCTGAAAACTCAACAATAATCTTGCCGGATTCGCGGAAATTCCCCAGCTTAGGCGCTCTTCCCAGCGCAGATAGCATAAATTTTCACTGAATCAATTGGCGACGCCACTCGACTAGGCCAGCTTCGCTACCACCCCTTACCAGCTAGCTAACAGTTGGCAACCATGCGTCAAGCATCCATTACCCGAACCAAACTCCGGCGATTATTAATACGATTCAATTGGATTAGGGTGAAGTTATGGGAAAAGGCGGCGCGGTTATGAATTCAGAAATTCGATGTTCGTCGTCGATTCCAGCCCAGGGTCTTAACTATTCTGAAATTCTTGGGAAAACTGGGCCACTACCCCTGGATAGATTGAAAGACGAAGGCTAAATCCGGGCCAGACCTGGTAATTGGCTTGAAAAGCAACCTCATCCACAAAAAAGGAAGAATGTTACACCAAGCCAAACACCAGGTGGCCGGAGTTTTCGTCTACAATACTATATTAGGCGCGTTGTACATTTTGCGCGGCTGGGCCCTTACGACCTTGACCGACGATGAAGCTTACACGCTCCCCATCTTCAAGGGCTCGAGCTGACGGGTCGGCCATGTCATTTACATGAACAAAGATATCGCCGCCGTTGTCGCGCTGGATGAAACCATAGCCTTTTCTGACATCAAACCATTTGACTGTTCCGGTTTCTTGTTGCTCGTCCATTTATTTAATCTCCTTATGATTAACTGCATTGCTGAATACGATTCTGACAAAAAAAGACCATCCAGAAGACGAAGATCTGGACGGCCGACATATGTGTAATCATCCAATGCAGAACTTACGACAACAGAGATTATCGCAAATTGAACAGGAGGTCAAACTTTTGCAGTAAATTCATCCTTTTTTAGCCATTTGGCTTGTTTTTACGGTGCGGGAAGCCCAAAGAATGACCTGGAAATTGGCTTGAAAAGTAACGTCATCCACAAAAAGAGGGAAGAATGTTACGCCAAGCCAAGCACCAGGCGGCCGGAGTTTTCGTCTACAATACTATATTAGGCGCGTTGTACATTTTGCGCGGCTGGGCCCTTTTGACCTTGACCGACGACGAAGCTTACACGCTCGCCATCTTCAAGGGCTCGAGCTGACGGGTCGGCCATGTCATTGACATGAACAAAGATATCGCTGCCGTTGTCGCGCTGGATGAAACCATAACCTTTTCTGACATCAAACCATTTGACTGTTCCGGTTTCTTGTTGCTCGTCCATTTATTTAATCTCCTTATGATTAGCTGCATT
>PVMK01116941.1_pt1 | contig 14873 bp, 13 predicted proteins | sample 1853481 | NCBI WGS metagenome assembly PVMK01 (sample SAMN08533507, study PRJNA380276) | Marine sediment metagenome, whole genome shotgun sequencing project.
TTTCAACACAGTCTATCCCAATTACCTGATTCAATTTGGAGGCGAAAACTTTGCCATCTGGCCAGCACATTATTGTGATGCAGAACAGGGATTTTTATCCTGGGATTGCAACCGGGAACCACTCAGCAATGGTCCTTTCCTTCTTGAGGAGTACGTGGCTGGCGATCACCTGACATTTGTTCGCAATCCGAACTACTTCGAGGAAGGTAAACCTCACATTGAAGAGATCTTTGTGCAAATAAATCCTGACGAGACAGTGGTCCGACAATTGATGTTAGAAGGGGATGTAGACTTCGTGATGTGGCCTTCCGTGTCGGCGGTCGAGACTTACAAGGAAGTCGATAACGTTGATGTTTCGTTTGCTCCCAATGAGCGCTGGGTATGGCGCTTGCACCTCAACGGGGCCGCCAGAGGCGAGGTGGATTCGGTAGAGTTCCCTCATCCCATTCTTTCAGATGTCAGAGTACGCCAGGCTATGCGAATGGCCGTGGATGCCGATACCATCAGTGAGGAGATATTTTTAGGTTACAACAAACCTATCTGGACCGAAGCATTCCGCCCCCCCTACCAGTGTGATATTCCTCGACCAGAATACAATCCCGATGCGGCAGCAGCCCTACTAGAAGAAGCCGGTTGGATAGATGAAGATGGAGATGGTGTCCGGGAATGCCACGGCTGCACTACTGGCGCTGAAGAAGGATATCCGATGGAGATGGGTTTCGAACTCTATGCAGAATCTAGCGAGGAAGCGGAATTGGCTCAACAGTTGTTGGCCGAAGGGTTTAAAAACATCGGAATTCAAACCAACCTTTCGTTAACCGAAGGCAACTTGCTTTGGGCCGGTTATGACGCCGGTGGTATTGAGGCAAACGGCAATTTCGACATCAATATGTGGGACGATGGCTACTTCGGCTTAGACCCGACAGACGATATCTATTGGTACTACTATTCCTCCGCCTCTGCTGGGACCGATGTCAATGGGAACCTTTACCGCTGGCTTAACGAGGATTTCGATGCCTTATTAGACGAGGCGTACACGCTCGATGAGGAGTATCGTAAAGAATTGTTCTGCGAGATGGCCGCGATTCTGGATGAAGAGGTTCCCAGTATTCTACTCTGGTCGGCATTTGATGCGGCCGCACATTCTTCACGCCTGAACGGTGTACAGGCAACGGTAAATGACACTCACACGTGGAATGTAGAAGACTGGACGGTGACGGAGTAGGCAATAAGCGAAAGAAAAAAACCTTAGGGTAAACTTAGATTACAGCTTCAATCGAAAATGGGAGATTGGAGGAGGTAACAAGCAGCAAGGTCGGGCAGGGAATTGCTGCGCCAGACCGCTCGGTTGCTTTCTCCAATCTCCACTCGCTCATGGAATGACATGATCCAATACGTCATAAGGCGATTGCTGCAGATGATACCGATGCTCCTGCTGTTGAGCATCATATTTTTTGCCCTGGTAAACATTGTTCCCGGCGGTCCGCTGGCCGGACAGGGTCGTTCTCGACGCCTCCGGCCGGAACAAGCCGCGATTCTCAAACGTCAATTTGGCCTGGATAGACCTATCCCGGTTCAGTACATCATCTGGCTGGTTGGCAATGACTGGATGCGGGTCGACGCCGACGGGGATGGAGTTGACGACGGCTACGGCGAGCGTCGCGGTATTCTGCGAGGAGATTTTGGCTTCTCCTTCCAGTCACGACGACCGGTGATGGATGAAATCGCGGACCGGTTGCCGAATACCATCTACCTGGTAGGTGTGACGCTGATACTGGTGTTTATTATCGCCATACCGATCGGCATCCTGTCGGCGGTCAAGCAATATTCTCCCTTCGATATTACTGTGACAACACTCTCGTTTATGGGGCAATCCATTCCAGAGTTCTGGTTAGGTCTTATATTGATTTTAGTATTCTATACCTGGCTAAATAATCCAGGTACCGGAGAGCCTTTACTGCCCCCTGGAGGTATGCAAACTTTGGGTGGGGAGTTCTCGATATGGGATAGGGTACAACATCTGATCTTGCCGGTGACCATGGGCATGGTAGGCTGGGTTGCCTGGTATTCCCGTTTCTTGCGCTCGAGCATGTTAGACGTCATACACCAGGACTACATTCGCACCGCCAGGGCCAAAGGGCTTCGCGAGAGAGGTGTCATGTTTCAGCATGCGTTTAAAAACGCGACCATTCCACTGATAACAATGTTCGCCCTCGATATACCCTTCATTTTTGCCGGAACAGTCTTTGTTGAGTTGCTATTCTCCTGGCCTGGCATGGGACGCCTATATTATCAGGCCGCTACCGGCCGCGATTATCCCGTGTTATTGGCGGTCCTGATCATTGGCGCGGCACTTGTCTTCATGAGTAATCTACTGGCAGATGTGGGCTATGCCTACCTGGACCCCAGGGTTCGTTACGATTAGTGGGCTGGTAATTACGTGGAGAAAGGTAGCAATTCCGGAAAAAGCGCAACGCCCGCGAGCGTAGATCTAGTCGAATCTGTACCTGGAACGGCGGAGCTAGATACTACATACGAAAGTATGACGGCAATCGTCTGGAGGCGTTTTCGTCGTCATCCCGCAGCTATCATCAGTTCAATCGTTCTAGTTATCCTGGTGCTCGGGATTATTCTAGTCTCCTTTTCGCCGTATGATCCCGAGGTTTCAGATATGAGCAGTCGCTTGCAACCCCCCTCCTGGCAACATCCGATGGGAACCGATCAACTTGGGCGAGACATGTTCACGCGAGTCCTCTATGGCGGGCGCATCTCAATCATCGTGGCCTTGGCGGTCGTGGTCATAACCCTCGTGGTCGGTATGCCTGTAGGGGCCATAGCCGGATACTTCGGAGGGGCGGTTGACAACGTATTGATGCGCATCACCGATGTGGCCTTAACCTTGCCTACTCTTTTAGTTCTCATCCTGCTAAGCGCCATCATGCGCGAGGTGGAGCTGCCTATTTTCAAGAGAAATAGCGTGGTGACCATAGCCCTGGTGATAGGTATACTCTCCTGGATGACTGTGGCGCGTTTGCTGCGAGCGGGCTACCTCTCGGTTCGCGAGATGGAGTTTGTCGAGGCTGCCCATGCGATGGGTGCCTCCGATCTTAGGGTCATAACCCGGCATATTCTGCCCAACACGGTTAGCCCTATTATCGTCCAATCTACCCTGATGCTAGGTTTTGCCATCATGCTGGAGTCAGGTCTTAGCTTCCTGGGTTTTGGCATTCAGCCCCCAACGCCAAGCTGGGGCAATTTGTTGAGTAATGCCCAGCAGCACATGACCAATCACCCCTGGTTGGCCATCTTTCCCGGTCTGATGATCTTCTTGACAGTTATATCAATCAACTACATCGGGGACGCGCTTCGGGACGCGGTCGATCCCTACAAGGTGGTCTAGGTTTTGCAGGCGACCATACGCCAAGAAGAAGGGGGGACAACTTCTTCTTCATCGTGCCTTCACCTACTGAACCGGGTCGACATGCCGACAGTTTTCCGAGGAGGGTTCCAATTCCACAGCCTGGAAATAAGTCATGGCCATGGGCATTTGGGGCGAGTATGCTGCCATATTGCCGGCCGTATTCCGGCGAGCGAAGGAGCTGGGTTTATGTACGAGATTCAGTGGTTAGTCAGAGATAATTACGGACAACGAAGATGAGCGATCTCGTTTACTTATCTGCCACTGAAGCACTTGAGCTATTTATTTCCAAAGAATTGTCTCCGGTAGAGTTTATGACGGCCGTGATCAAGCATGCTGAAGAAGTTGAACCAAGGATCAACGCTTTCAGCGAAAAGCTGTTCGAGCAGGCTATTCAGCAGGCTCAGAAGGCGGAAAAGACATACAACGATAGCATAAGCACTCCTCGTCCTCTGGAGGGCCTGCCCATCGCGTTAAAAGACGAGCATTCTATAGCGGGCATGCTAGCGTCCGAGGGGTCGCTGTTAGCGAAGGATTACATTGCCGAGGAAACTCACCCCATCGTGGAGCGCATCATGGCTGCCGGTGGGATCGTGCATGCAAGAACCACAACGCCTGAATACAGTTGCGTTGGTTTTACACATTCCAAACTCTGGGGAGTAACCCGAAATCCCTGGAATCTGGAGTACAGTCCGGGCGGATCGTCCGGCGGCTCTGCCGCTGCGCTCGCGGCGGGCACAGCAACACTGGCCACGGGCTCTGACATTGGTGGTTCGATTCGAATCCCGGCTTCCTTTTCAGGAGTCGTCGGTTATAAACCGCCTTACGGCCGTGTCCCTTCATTGCCCCCATATAACCTGGATCATTACTGTCACGATGGCCCGCTTGCCAGGTCAGTTGCGGACTGCATATTGTTGGAGAATGTCATATCTGGTCCGCACCCGAAAGATATTGTTTCCCTAAAACCGGGCATGACATTGCCGCAGGAATACAGGGACATCAAGGGAATGCGGATTGTCCTTTCAATTACACTCGGCGATTTTATTGTCGACCCGGAAGTGGAGGAGAATACTCGGGCAGTAGCGGAGGCGCTGCGCCAGGCTGGGGCGATTGTGGAAGAGGTTGAATTAAGCTGGAAAAAAGAAGACATTTTCCGAGCGGCGGACATTCACTTTGGATCCTTGTTCGGCTCCGACGTGTATGATGACATCGTCGATCACCAGGAGCTAGCCATGCCGTACACATTGGAATTCGCCAGACAGACCATGGCAATTGCAGAGAAAACGACGGCCATGGAAGGTTTGGCCATTGAAGCAGAGATTTACGCTGAATTAGGGTTGCTCTTAGATGATTTTGACGCATTGCTGTGCCCTACCAATGCGATCAATGGATTGGTTGCCGGAGAAGACTACGTCGATGTCTTTCCAGAGATAAGGGGTACAGAACTGCGGGACTACTTCGAAGGGCTGATGACGGTTCCGTTCAACATTACCGGCCGCTGTCCGGTTCTCAGTGTCCCCTCTGGCGCTGCCAGCAATGGCGTTCCCACGGGCGTACAAATTGTCGGTCCCAGCTACGAGGAGGAGAAGGTATTCCGCATAGGCAGCGCGTTGGAGAGATCTATGCTGTGGTTCAGCAGTGAAACCTGGCGGCCGGATTATAGAAGGAAACCATGACGCTAACGGCTCGTGCGCAAATAGCTCTGGAGCTTCCGATATCAAAGAACCCTTAGGTTCCGATGTCTTCGGCTAAGAAGAAAGAATAATCTCTGATTTTAGAGTGGACCTGGATATGGTGCAGGGCGCACACTCCCTCATTCCTCTCGATATAATGCCAGCATTCTTGCGCATTTGCCAAATGCTCGAAATCCATACCGATGTAATACTTTGTTGAAGGCCGATTGGCGTCATAGTTTTAATTTGGACTACGTCGCATCACTTTATGAGATGAAATCAACTCGCATTCCTTCAAATGACATACAAAGTCATCAAGTGCCCTTTGGAATTCCGGTTCAGATGTCTCATCCTTGAGATCGAAGAATCCATGCATGGTTACCATTGCGCTAGTACCTTTCGCCGACCATTGGGCGGAACTGAAGGGACAGCCCTTACGACCAGCGCGAGTTGGCCAATTTTATGGCCGATCGCGTGTGTATTGATGAAGACCGGATCATGGCTATGACTGGATGGTCGAACATCAGGCAACCACAGGACTTCTAGCACCGGACATTATGAGCTTAGTAAAATCTCGCCTCGTTATCGACGTTGATGTTTTGTCAAGGATTCTGGCACAAATCAATTAAGGAAAAATAAAATGGATATAATCGCAAAAACATATTGTGGAAAAATAAGAGGGCTAAAAGTAACTGGGAAGGTACTTCGCTTTACCGGCATCCCTTATGCGAAACCACCTGTTGGTGCGTTGCGCTTCAAGGCACCTGTTGATCACGAACCGTGGACAGAAATAAAAGATGCAACCGAGTTCGGCCCTACCAGTATTCAGCCTTATGATGAATGGGAAGGAGCTTCAAAGGGGCCGCAAAGTGAGGATTGCCTTTCGCTTAACATCTGGACACAAGGGATAGACGACAATAAAAGGCGTCCTGTCATGGTGTGGATACATGGCGGCGGATTTTTTACCGGCGGCACAACTGATCCCTTATATGATGGCACCTTTTTTGCGGAACGGGGTGATGTGGTGCTGGTGTCTATTCAGTATCGGCTCGGTGCTTTAGGTTGGCTGTATCTGGATGAACTGGGGGGAAAAGAATTTCACTGTTCCAAAAACAATGGCCTACTCGATCAAGTTGCTGCGCTGAAATGGGTTAAGAATAATATTACAAACTTTGGTGGAGATCCGGATAACATTACGATCTTTGGAGAATCTGTCGGGGGTTCAAGTGTATCTGCGCTGATGGTCACGCCTGCAGCAAAAGGTTTATTCAACAAGGTAATTGCCCAGAGCGGAACATTTCATCATTCACGAACTCAGAAAAAACGAGGACCTCATTATAGAAAAGTATTTATGGCGGCATGCGGTGTGGACGATCTCAACGGATTGATGAACTTGAGTGAAGAACAGATTCGCTCTGCCACGTATGAAATCACCGAAGAAGCCACTTTTATGGCTGACCGAATGTTTATGCCAACCTTTGATGGTGATGTGCTGCCGGATGATCCTTATAACTATATTGCTGAGGGCAACACATCGGATATCCTTTTGATGCATGGCAGCACAAAAGAGGAATATCACTACTGGCTATATTATTATGAAGAGATTATGCGTAATACTCCCCGTGAGGCCATGATGGGGTTATATAAGGATGTATTCCAACTATCAGATGATCAGATTGATGAACTTTATCAGTGCCTCACAAAATATTATCCTCACAAAAGTGAATCGGATAAATATATTGATATTGCTACCTGGGGTCACTTCCGCTCTTCGCATGCACGTTTATCAGCAGCCCAGTCGCAACATAGTCCTACTTGGGAATATCTGTTTGAATGGTCATCTCCGGTTGACCCAGAAAAGGGATCTTGTCACGCTATTGAACTCCCTTTTGTATTCTATAATAAAGAAAATGAAATTTTTGGAGAAAACCCACCGATAACTTTAATAGAGCAGGTTCAGAATGCGTGGATCAGTTTTGCTCGCAATGGTGATCCCAACCACTCTGATCTTCCGGTATGGCCACGGTATAACATGGAATATAAACCCAAAATGGTTTTTAATGTAAACCCACGTGTGGAAAATGATCCGGATGGGGTTTTGCGGAATAAGTGGGAAGAGGTTATGGGTTAAATCGGATAGACATATTATAAAGCCCAACCATGGCGTGGAGCAGACGCCTAAAATGTTATTGGCCGGTCGAGGCCCAGGTGTTTTCTTTCTTCAACGCTCAATTGAGAATTTTTACTTGTTTTGTTCCTTCTTTGCCAGAAATTACTGTCCTCTTGATACATCCTTCCTCCGTTTCAAAAATGAGAAGTTATGAAGATTTAGCGGCCGCATTGGCAGATTCTTGATATCCATTAAGGCATTTTTGGCAAACACAGGTTTTTCGGACTGCATCGATGGGGATTTGATCGAGAAGCCCACGCGGAAAGGTTACCGATTCACACCAACACTCGTTAGCAGATGGATCGGTTGCTAAAGCGCACTGGTTAGGACCGCCACAAAGCGGGCAAATGGAAGTGTCCCAGGGAGATATGGCCGTAGGTTTGGCAGACGAAGTCATTTTCCTAACCAAATGTCCCCCATATCCACTTAACGCCTCTGCCAAACACTCCGCGTAATCTCGTTGGTCCGGCATAAGGAATCTGGTGATTTATCACATAATGGTTGGTAAATTCATTCGATTCACCAGTCATCAGGTCTGCAATGATACGACCAAATGTTTGCGTGGTAGGAACACCTTCACTTAGCCCAACACCATAATTAATATTCTGATGATCGCCCATAACTCCCACAGATGGCGTTTCGCTCAAGGTGTAGGTTGTTGTTCCTCCCCAGGCATGCTCAATCCCTAGGCCCTCTAATTGAGGGAAAGAGGTGAAGAGATCATTGATGACGCTGCGGGTAAAAACCTTGTCGTTTCCGGAGCATAAGGCATCGTTATCGTAATATGCAAAATCCGACCCGCCCATAACGATGCGATTGTCCTTGGTCAGTGTCAAATAGCTGAATAGGGTGCGCATATCGGATAAACCTTGCCGGTTCTGCCAGCCGATGGACTCTAGCTGTCCTTCCGTGAGAGGCTCGGTTGCTATTTGAAATACACTGATGGGGAAAACGCGGTTCTTGAAGAAGCCAAGTTTATGAGCATAGGCATTTAGTGCAAGAACCAAATCGGGTGAACGGATTTCACCCAATTCGGTATCCACATGGTTCATTTTGCCAGGCGTTATGCGGGTTACAACTGTCCGTTCTCGCACCTCAACACCGACCTCTTCAACCACCCTCTTCATCTCGCGCGCAAGCTTTGCTGGGTTGAGTATTGCGCCGTGTGGGTTTCTCAACCCAGCAATGAATCGAGGAGATTTTATTTCGTCTTTTAGTTCTTCGCCTTGAAGGAGAGTCGAATCGAGTCCAAAGGAGTTTAGATAGCTCTGAAACTCTTCCAGCCCTCGAACATGCTTATTGTTCAATGCGACTTCCAACATCCCATTTTCTTCCAAGTCGCAATCAACGCCGTATTCCGAGATCATTCTCTTTATGAAATTGAGCCCATAGAAAGAAACATCCAAGTTCTTCTGGCGAGATCAGGATCTGAATCCTCGATTTTCCGAGTAGGTCAGTCCCTATGCAGAAGCCACCGTTGCGCCCGCTGGCGCCATATCCACAACAAGCGCCCTCCAATAAGACAACTTGCTTTTCGGGGTATTTTTGCCGAATATGGTAGGCAGCCGACAAACCCGTATAGCCTCCGCCAACAATGACAACATCGGCCGTGTGGCTGCCGCGCAGCGGCGCGTTGATCTTCTGATTCTCGAGATCGACAGTTTTGAACCAATAATTGTCGACAAAATACTCGTAGAGATCAGGGGGTCTGAGATTCTGGCTACGGTTTCTGAGAACGCGAAAAGTATTTCATCTTTTACTCTCCTGTAATCGTCAACAGAAGGTTTAACACAGTTTCATGAAGAACTCAAGAAACTACGTCAACTCGCGATTGTGGAAAAGCAGGCGAAGCATGTTGGCTTGAGCAGAATGGTATCTTGGCTCGTTTCTGCTGATCAGGAGAATTAACTCTAGGTGTTCTGGTCGTACCACTTTCGGCCGGCCGTTGTGCGGGTGAATCCAGCTAAATGGGATCATGTTATCCATTGTAAAACGAACCCCAGCAAAGCTGCCAATAGTACAACCCAGAGTGAGCTGAGCTTGAAGCGGAAAATAGCCACGACCGTCACCAACAGAATAAGCATCGTTTGCCAATCTACCAACGTATCACGAGCCAGTAGAAATAAGACAGCCGTCATTAAACCAACACTGGCAACATTCACCGCATCCAAAAAGGCTGACAACCATTTAGACTGTCGCATTTTGGGTATCAAAGGGTTGAGAATGAGCACAAATAAAAATGAAGGTAAGAAGATAGCCATTGTGGCTACGATAGCACCTGGAAACCCAGCTACTAAAAAACCGACAAAGGTGGCCGTTGTCAAAACAGGACCGGGTGTGAACTGCCCAATCGCAATTGCATCCAGTAGCTGCGTTTGACTAAGCCAGCCAAGCTGTTCAACTAAGCCACCTTGTAAATAGGCGACCAATACGTAGCCACTACCATAAAGAGTGATACCTACCTTTAGAAAAAAGAGGGCTAGTTCCCAAAGAGAAACGGCCGTTTCCTTTTGCTGACTAAAATTGAGTTGTAAGGCAGCTGGCCACCATACCAACATTGGCAGACCACGCCACTTGCGCCACAGTCCCCAAATGAGCATTCCTAGCAGCCCACCAACAAGAAGGGCTAACACTTCATCTATCCCTAGCATTACGGCCGTGAAAACGACCGCCCCTAAAACAGCTAACTGCCAACTCTTTACCGCCTTCTTGCCCAATTTCCAAAGTGCCGACAAGATGATGACCAAGACGGCGGGTTTGATGCCCCATAATAATGGTTGCACCTGAGGCAGCTCACCGTAATGAACATACAACCAAGCAAGAATCAGAGTAATAGTGGCTGCCGGAAAGATAAAGGCGCTGCCAGCCAGAAATAAACCCCGCCAACCACCACGTTCAAATCCAACATGCATTGTCATTTCGGTAGAATTTGGGCCAGGAATCAGATTTGTGGCTCCCACCAATCTAGAAAATGTGTTCGTGATAACCATTTGCGTCGTGTAACAACTTCATCATCCATCATACTGATGTGGGCTGCCGGGCCACCGAATGCAATGCAGCCCAATTTAAAAAACAGAAGGCCAATTTCTTTGAGTGATCCTTGCTTTGATTTCTCTTTTTTGTTTCCATAATGTGTAAAATACCCTTGATTTGTGTGTTTCCGAAGAACTTGGATCTTCATTTTCTATAAGGTATGTGTCTAACAAATTGAGCGAGGTTTAAGCTATACATCAAAGTCGAGCCAAAGCGGGGCCGAAGACGAGGGCCGCGACTGGCAGGCAAGGACGTAACCGCGCTCAATATTGCGTTTTGACAGTGCCCGAGTGGAGTCCATTGATACGTCTCCATTCCGCAGCCAGGCCATGCAAGTACCGCAGCGTCCTCTAGTGCAAGAATTGGGTGCGTCAATTCCTACTGCCAACGCTGCTTGCAAGAGCGTCTCACCAGCGGCAATTGGCACGATGTGGTTCTCGCCATCGAGGGTTAAACGAAAACTCTCGACTAAGGCATTTACAGATGGCTCTGTGCCGCTAGCGTTCCCCTTGCTCTGACTCATTTCAGGTAGATTCGATCACCCTTGTTGACCCGCCCCCTTTGCAGGACCGCAGCGAACACACCGGCATCGCCACCATGTTTACGTCCGAGATGCTGCAAGAGCTTAGGTGTTGCTTCGGCGGTGTCGGGATCAAGCGTGATCATCGTACATCGCGGATCGCGCTCAACAATCATCACTTCCAGCCAGTCTCCGATTTTTAACGTTTTGCCGACAAGCGATAATTCGTAAAAAGGATCGTCCTGATTGTCCCACTCGACATAAAAGTTGGCCCTGAATCGGCGTTTGTCGATGTGCATCTCAAGTTCCTCGCCTAGCTTGGCAACAGTAGAAAGAGAAATAAGCGATACCGGACGGGCGTCAAATTGGCCCCTCTGGGTTACGTGAACCCGGAGTGACCGGTCGGTGAGTCTTTCAAGGTCTGCGATGAAGGCCGGGTTTTCGATGTCGTTGTAGGTCGTGCCCTCTGGCGTCTCCACGCTCACCTTGAACGCGTCTGAATCGGGATAAATAGGGATCGATGCCGGGTGCCCATTCACTATATGTAGCGTCCAGATTCTTTGGGAGCAGTATTTCCTCGCCCGACTCGTAGCTGGCTTTGTAGAGTACGAACTCTTCCTGGTCGCGCCCAGTATGCCACGGATGCCCAGGATCCCCATCAGCTGCAACCACCCCATATATCCGGTCACCCATCAATCCGGTAAAAGCAGTGTAAACGTGTGGAATCTCCTCACCGCGCATCCCTTTGACCGGATAACGCCAGATGCTTTCGATTGCTCCTATTTGCATATAAGTGTCTCCTTAATCCGTACTTTGAAAAACTATGATGTGCAGGATTTGAAGCCAGAAGAGGCTGCCCAAGACCTTCCTCAGCAGAACCGGCTCCCGGGACTAAATACGATGAGGTCGATTAGTGCCGGGGCAGCACCCCAGTAGGGTCTCTTCAATTCACTCTCTTTGCACTATATGAACCGTGCTGCCTCTGTCTCAGGTTCAGGACTCGCTCTCAAAGAGTTCGCCGAACAAATCTCGCACTTTGCTCTTGGCGTCAGCAAGTGCGGCGCGACCCAGTGCGGTGATAGTGTAGAGACGCCGCGCGCGCTTGCCAGGCCCCTCCTGCCGAACCTGAAGATATCCTTTGCGTGCCAATCCGTGGAGCATTGGGTAAAGCGTTCCCGGACTTATTTCGTAACCATGCTCGCGAAGCTCCTCAATCATCCAGCTGCCGTAGATAGGCCTCTCAGCAGCGTGATGCAAGACGTGTAGGCGGATAAGCCCCGAATAGAGATATTTATCACTGCCGCTCATGGATGTGTTCACCACCTGAGTAGATATGAATAGATTTATATATCGAAATTCGATATCGAATTTCGATTATAATATGTCCGTCAAGCATGCAACTCCGGTGGTACTTGGTATTGAAGGCTTTAGGAAATTGCGTTATGGGATCTGTAAAGATACTTTGCGTTATTTACTCCAGTGTGACCCACAGAAAGGGGGCACAGAATTAAATGAATCCAAATGACGGCTCAAACTCTAGGGAGTCTGGTAGTTGAGAGCCGCGTGGGCTCGTTGACGATTGTAGAAGATTTTTATGAACTCGAAGATATCGGTTATGGGTTATTGTCGAGTACGGTAGCGACGAAGATGGACCAAATCGGTTTTCAAGGTGGCAAAGAATCTCTCCTTCGGCGCGTTGTCGTGCGTGTCGGCGGGATTCAGTCAGATTTCGGATGTTCCAAGGTTGGGCGACGTCACGAGTTCCTGCACTGTATGGTAGAATTGGGGGAAATTGAGTGTCTATACTTACAATATTTTAGAGAGGAATATGTATGAGCATATGACAGCCCAATATCCTTCTGATCTTCGTTGACAACCAGCCTGCGAGCATGATGGGTTGTTATGGAAACGACGAGATCTTCACACCCCATCTTGACGAATTGGCATCCAGGGGTGTGCTCTTTCACAATGCCTACAGTCCCAATTCCATGTGCTCCCCTTGCCGGGCATCCATGCTCACCGGGCTCATGCCATCACAGCACGGAGTTCACACCTGGCTCGATGACTATCTGATGGATACATGGCCCGAAAATTACAATGCCATCGCCGAATTTGAAACACTGCCAGAAAAACTCGCTGAGGCGGGCTACAACACCGCCCTGATCGGGAAATATCATCTCGGGTTTGCAGATGAACCCCAAAACGGATTCGAGCATTGGGTTGCGATGGAAAAGGGAACGATGGAATCGTTCTATAACGTCCCAATGATCGACAACGGTCGACGCCACACGGTACCCGAACATTCGGTCGATTATTTCACCAGAAAATCGCTTGACTATCTCGACAAGCATGCCAGCCCAAACGAGCCGCCTTTCTTTCTTTGTTTGGCTTATAACGCCCCCTACGCAAATGTCCCGGATCCGGACCATCGATACTCCCACCTGTATGCAGATTTACCGATGAATTCGGTTCCACGGGAAGGGTTGAGTCCGGAACTCATTGATTGGATATTGTTGTGTAAAGAGAAATTCCCTGCTGAAGATTTCGCATGGTATAAGCGGCTTGCAGACCAGCCTAACAATTTACCGGCGATGCGGCGATTCTACGCCCAGGTAAGTATGGTGGATGACGGCGTCGGGCAGGTGTTGGCGAAGTTGCAAGAGAAAGGTGTATTGGAAAACACCCTTGTTATTTATACAGCCGATCATGGTAAGTCGGTGGGCCATCATGGATTTTGGGGGCACGGAGAAGATACCTGGCCATCGAATATGCACCATTCAGCGAATAGTATCCCGTTGCTGATCAGTTATCCGGGGTTCGCACAAGCTGGCCTGGAGGTAGATAACCTGGTAGGAACAACAGACATCTTTGCGACGATTCTTGATCTTGCAGATTGCGAACTCGAGTCTCCTGAGCCTGTATTTGGTCAAAGTTTTAGACTGCTACTAAGTGGCGAATCCACGGAGTTTCGAGATGAGGTTTTTATGGAACAAGAAGAGACCCGTGCAATTCGGACATCAGAGTGGCTTTTCATGAAACGTCTGGAAAATACCAAATATGGATTCAAGGATGAGTTATATGATTTGGTGAATGATCCTGATGAACGCAAGAATCTCGCGCAGCAGCCTGACTACGTCGATGTGGTTGCAAAGTTAATTGACCGTTTAGACGACTTCTTCTCTCAACATGCCAACCCGCGCTGGGATCTATGGAAGGGGGGTACCGTCAAATCTAACTCCACGCGTCCCTTCCTCTGGAAAGAAGTCTGGGGAGACGATTGGACGCCCGAATTCTAACTACTTCATAAAGAAAATAACAGGATTTGAAGGAATGTAAATGGCAACAGAAAAACCAAACATTGTGCTGATCTATGTTGATAATCATCCCGGTGCTGTTATGGGCTGTGCTGGAAATGCCGAGGCTTATACTCCTAATTTAGACCGTCTTTCACAAGATGCAACACTTTTTACAGAGGCTTATTGTCCCAATGCAATGTGTTCACCCTGCCGGGCATCGGTTCTAACGGGACTAATGCCATCGCAACACGGAATTCACACTTGGATTGATGAGTATTATAAAGATGACTGGCCCGATAACTGGAATGCCATTGAAGAATTTGATACTTTACCGGAAAAACTCGCTCGTGAGGGATACGATACAGCCTTAATTGGGAAGTACCATCTGGGCAATGCAGAAAGCGCTACTGATAAATTTAAAAAATGTGTAACGATGCAGATCGGCCATGTCCAGTCATTTTATGAAAATGATATCATCGATGGCGATGAGAGATATAAGCATCCCGGACATTCCGTTGACTTTTTTACCGATAAAGCCGTTGACTATATCGATCAACGCAGTGAGGAAAAGGAAAAGCCATTTTTTCTCTTTCTAACCTATCCCGCACCATACGGTCACTGGCCTTCGATTCAAGGAGAACCGGTAAACCGTTTTTCAGACCGGGTTTGTGACAGCCCGATGCTATCTGTACCGCGTGAAGGGATTAGTAAGCAGGCGATCGATTGGATATCGATTCTAAAAGAAAAAGGTTTAGGAGATGAT
>PVMK01169887.1_pt1 | contig 14870 bp, 6 predicted proteins | sample 1853481 | NCBI WGS metagenome assembly PVMK01 (sample SAMN08533507, study PRJNA380276) | Marine sediment metagenome, whole genome shotgun sequencing project.
TGGTGGTGAAAGCTTTACAGGACTTGTCTAGCTAAAAGTGTCTGTTTGCAGACACAATAGTTTTGCTTTTTCCTGTTTTATGAAAATACAGTTTTGGTAATTGTTTAAATGTGGAATGAATGATTTGGCGTGAGAAGTAAAACGGAGATAGGGAAGGTAAAGTAAAGGTTTTATGGGGCAGGGGCAAGTAATGTTGTGTTAATATGTATAAACAGTCTGGAGAACTAGATTACACATAAAAGATCATTCCTATAATAATTAATTAAGGAGCAGGAATATGGGTAAAATAAAACAGGAAATTGAAAAGTATTTAAAAAAACACAAGTACTGTGTGCTTTGTACCAGCAGCAATGATGATCCTCGTGCAACTTCTGTGAGATACGAGGTCGGCGAAGATCTTACAGTCATTATCTATTCTGAAAACTATACTAAAAAGTTTAACCACCTTAAAAAGAACAAAAAAGTAGCGCTTGCGCTGCATAACCAGCGCATGCCCTACAAAGGTCTGCAGCTATGGGGAACTGCCGAGATAATTTCGCCGGATGATCCGAGGCATTTTGAATATCTTCCCAAAAGGGCAAAAAAGAGTGAAAAAATGATGGAGGCCTGCAAAGTTTTAAACCTGATAATTGTAAAGCCTGAAAGGATTGTAATGCTAGGGCAACTCAGTTCGTCAGGTAGATATTTGCTCTGGACAAAAGATAAAAAGGGAAAAGAAAAAGAGCGTGTGGTTAAGACGGCAATTGAAATGAGTAAGTTGTAGATAGTTCGCAATATAATCTTCTTTTTAGGGTTTTCTTATGAAGCTGCTGCAAAAGTGTCTGCGTCAATACCTGAGCTCAGATAATAGTCTTTTTCGTATTTTTTCATGTATCGTGAAAAGAGACGCTCGTTATATGGTTTATAGTATTCAATAAGTTGATTCCGTTCTTCTTCTGAAAAGAGTTGAAATGAATCGCTTTTTGCTTTTTCAAAATTATTTTCAAGGAATTTCCTCATTAACTCCCTTTCATCTTCACTTAGAAGCGGATTACATGCTTTTGCAACTTCAAGCCCCTTTTTTGACAGACTTGGATTGGGTTGCGGCCAGTCATTTATTGAGCCCAGTAGTTTAATTCTAAAGAGGTTGAAAAATTTAAATATCCCGTTCATCTTTTCCTTTATTATTGATTCATATGGAAACACATGCATTTTGTTTAAGCCGAAAATCTCAGCATAGTTATCCAGTAATTGATCCCATTTGTAAGCGTGTTTATCAATGAGCTGAAGATATTGATCAAACGATATGGTTTTGCCCCATTTTATCATCTGGTGGTAATAGGATTCGATCATTGTGTCCTGCTTTCTCACAAAAGCTACAATATGAATATCGTGTCCATCGAATATTGATCTTAAGTTTTGGGCTGGTACGTCGATGTTTGAATACCCTTCCATGAAATTACCGAAAAGGCCTTCAGCGCTCATGACAACATGTTTCGCAGATGTAGACATGAATGCACTGTTGAACATTCTGTTAAAATGAATGATTCTGTCCTCCGTTAAAAGTTCTCTTCTCATTTCTGCAGAGAATACTCTGGATATTGGTATATATAATACAGAAGCACGTAGCAATTCGCTTTCGCTGATTTGCAATAAATTTTGAAGAAGGGTTGAACCTGTCTTGTGGGCACCGACATGAATGTATAATCTTTTTCAAAGTATTTTCCTTTGTAGTTGTATCGCTCCGGAGAGGAGGTGTATTCTTGTTTATGGGCGGCGTTGTAGATGCCCATCATTTTTGATAAATGATAAAACTTAGTTGATAATTAGATTTGATGATTAAGTTATGGAATGTTGAGTCTTATGCAGCGCCTTTGATTTCAGCTTTATCAGACATCAATGCAAGTGCAGCCTCAATAATCCTGTCTGTGGCCTTTCCATCATGCTTATTTGTAAAAAGCTGGTTTGTATACTGTTTTCTCTTTGCAGAGTATTTATCTGGGTTGACAAGACTTCGTTTTACTGCATCCTTCATCTCTTCTAAGTTTGTTACCTGAATGCCGATATCTCGCCATTTGAATTCAATATCATCGGAATTATAATTTTGATATGATTCCCAGTTCGGGTTGTTGAAAAGAACAAGAGGTTTGTCAAGGGCTGCAAATTCCATCATGGCAGAAGAGAGATCAGAAATCATAACATCGCACAGCGCAAGGAAAGGTGTAATGTCATGTTCATCAGCGAAAATTACACGCTGGTCCTTTTGGACCAGGTTCTTGTACATGGTTTTATATTCATGCTTGGCTGAACCGTGAAGTTTTATGATCATTATTGTATTATTGTCAGGTATGACCTCATTTATTTTGTCCATGACAAAGGGAATAGCAGACAGTTCATCATTAAATGTGGGGGCAAAAAGAATATACCGGTAATTTGCCGGAAGGCTGAACTGTTTCAATGCGGTCTCTTTAGTTATGGTTCTATTAAATACGGAATCAAGCTTTGCCATGCCGGTGGCAGTGACAGGTGTAGTTATGATCTGCCGCATGATCCTTTCATGATGTGAGCCGGGAACACAGACCAGATCTGCCTGTTCTTCCCGCTGGGCAGTTTCCGTATTTGTATAATACTGTCCTTTAGAAAGCACACCGTGGCCTACATGAACGAGCTTTCCGCAGTCTTTTACCCATGGATATACCGAGTCTGCAATAAAGGTGATGTCAGGATTAAAGTCCTGAGGAGCGGCATACATTTTTTCACCAAAGTTTTCGAGGATCTTTAGCTCTTCACCTGTAAATCCTGCTCTTATTTGCGGTGAATACTCCATGTAACCAAAAGCTATTTCTACGTCAGGATATTTTTGTTTAAGCCTTTTATAGATTGGAACAAGGATGGGTATGTGAACGTTTTTAAAAAAGTAGAACAGTATACGGTAATTATTTTCATTTTTTGAGGCATTCAGGGAACATTTGTTTATATTGCCTAGCCATTTATTGGCAAAATCGATATTTACAAGATCTAAAGGAATGCGCAGTTGGTTTTTTAAAAGGTGTTTATTGTGGTCTGTAACATTTCTATAGCATTCTTGATTTTTTTGTATCAAGAGAAGTTTTGTTTGGTATTCATTCTCAGCAATTGCTTGTAATTTGTTGTTTCTTGAGAGTGGTTCCTTGTTGTAGATGAATAGAATTTTTTGACAGAGTTTTCCTTTGGCTCCCATTTTGATAGCGGTAATCCATAAGTTCCAATCTTCATAGCCATGATGAAAGTCGGTACTGAAGCCTTTAAGCCTCTCTAATAGGTCTCTGCGAATCAATGAAGTGACTGGCTGAACGTTACGTGTTAGGTTATCGTTAATATCAAATTCAGTAAAACTCCAAAGTCTGTTAACCTCGCCTATTTGCAAAGTAACAGGATAAATCCATTGGGCGTCTGGATTTTCATTTGCAACTTTTATCATTTCTACCAAATAGTCTGAGGTTATTTCATCGCCGCAGTCAAGAAAAACGATGAATTTACCGCTTGAAATATCAAATCCGGTATTACGTGCATGAGAAACACCATGATTTATGTCTAGTTTATGAATGGTGATTCTCGGATCTTTTTGATTAATGGCACTAAGTAAATTCCATGTTGAATCGGTTGAACCATCGTCAACAATAATTAATTCCCAGTTTTTGTAGGACTGGTTTAGAACAGATGTAACGGTTTTGAAGATTTTTTCTTTCCCGTTAAAACAGGGAACAATAAAAGAAATTAATTCGTTGTCATTAGTATATTTTTCTGTATTTTTTCTTTCTCTTAGTTTGTTATAAATAAAATTCATTACTATTGGGCTATTGTGGAATTGTGCTGAGGCAAGTGACATTTGGAGAAAAGGTCTTGAATGAAGTTTTTCTAAAAATTGTTGTTCGCGCAGTTTTAGCCACTCTGAAGGACTATTAATTTCAAGTTGTCTAAGAATACTGATTGTTTTGTAATGCAGAGGATCAAGCGTTTCAAGAATGTAATCAAAATCCTGTATGGCACTTTCGATATTATTGCTGTTATTTATTTTATACATAGCTTGTGAATAAAGAATGTCGGGGTTAGCATCAGGGGAATGATTTGAGTTTTGTGACACAAAAAGATTGTTAAGGTTACGCAACTCTTTAAGGTGACTATTTAGAAATAATTTCGATTCGGTCGGGATGATCTGTTTGAGCGACAGTATAATTGCTTCAAATGGGTTGTGATACTGGTCAATGTGGGTGACAATATCCGGATTTAGTCCTTTCAGTGCTTTGCGGTAATAGAGGAGAGTTTTTACGGTATCCTGCCAATGTGCATATGTTTTTGCAATTTCAAGTTCTGACAGTATAAGTGAGTTTTTGCGATCCTTCCAGTCAAGTTGAGGGAAAAGTTTTTCAAGTGAATGCCTCTTCAAGTGGGCAGACAGAATTTTTGATTCAAAACAGCGATCAATAGCAACGCTGTCCGAAGACATGTTGCTATCATGCCAGCGATAATGGAGCGTATATCTGCCCAAGTGACGGAAAACGCCAATATTAGCTGCTCGAGTCCAGAACTCATAGTCATGGGCTCGGGTAAAAGATTCATTGTATGTCCCTGTTTTTTTAAACAGACTTTTTTTAATGAGTGTACCGGGGTTTGGAATACGGTTTCGGGTCGTTAGAGCGGAAATGAGAGCAGCATTATTTTGATAGTAATTTTCATATCGATATTCGGTTCGGCCGGTTTTTGAATTATCGCCAAATACTCGGATGTCGCCATAATGAACATCAACATCCGGGTATAGGTGGGTTGCTTTACAGTGAGCAGCTACAACTCCATCCTCTAGCAGATCATCACTATCAAGCCATAATATATATTTCCCCCCTGGCTTCCTGGATGCATCTATTTCGGGTTTGTGGTGCGCCTTCATGTGCTTTTTGAATATATCTTATTTTGTCAGATTGAAAGGACTGTACAAGTGCTTTTGTATTATCTGTGGAACCGTCGTCGACAATTACAATTTCAAAGTTATCATAATCCTGGTTTAGAGCGTTTTGAATTGTTTCTTTTAGATACTGTGTTCGGTTATAGGTGGGGATGCATATGGATATTTGGGTTTTTAGTTTATTGCTCTTCTGGAGGTTTTTGTCTTTTATGTAATTTTTATATAATAGTAGATCATTACGGTGTTTGAGTTTTGTCCAGCCTTGTAAAAAGTAATCATAATCCGGAAATTTCTTCCTTTGTCGTCTTCTTGATTTCGCCTGTTTTGATTTTTTTATTTCAAGATGGTTTTTGTTTGTTGCATAATCGTGCAAAATAATGGGTTCAGGAGAATATATCTGTTTACGCATGTCAGGTTCAATATGGCATAGTCTGCGTGAAAGGTCGACGCCTCCTCCTCCAAAGATGATTTCATCATCCCAGCCTCCAACTTTATAGAAGATGTCCGCTCTATAAGAAGTGTTGCCCTCAAGATCGGCATAGATTGGAAATGGTTTAGGACCCAGATAGTAATGCTTAACATTACCATTTTCGGGTTTGTTGGGATCTTTAAATTGATATACCCCGCGAACAGCGATTACGTCATATATTTCGTGACTAATTAGATGAGCTTTTACAAATGTCTGGTTAGGAATACCGTCATCTTCAAGGAAAAGAAGGAGTGGTGCATTTGCAAAAACAGAACCAACGTTTCGGGCAAGGTAAGCTCCTGTGTTTGTGTTTAATTTAATGTATGTATCGATAAACGGTTTTAAGGTGTTAAATTCTCCAGGTTTTCCACCATTATCAACAAAAATAAGCTCAAAATTTTGATTGCGTTGTTGAGACAAAATTTCGAAGTTCTTAATTGTGTCCGGATGAAGTCTCCATGAAATAACAATTATTGAAATGGAAGGGGTAGTTCTTTTGCGAAGGGATTCTGCGTGTTCGAAAACATCTTTATACAGTGGCTCTTTGAATGCCCAGCCCTTGTCAAGAAGGGCTTTAGTCAGAGTAGTTGTTTTCGTGCTTAATTTACCAATTTTCATTGATTTGTTTTTTTATTTTTTCTTAAGGATGTTAACGTGGGTTTTGAGCTTTTGGAATTATACCCACTTGTATTTTAAGTAAACTCTTTAAAGTTCGTTTGCCACCAAATCTTTTTTTTGCCATAAGGAGGCCTTTTCAAGGTCCCCTGTCTTTTTATAAACCATTGCTATGTTTCTTGCGATGCTTGAGTCTGAAGGATCAATTTGATGCGCCTTTTCAAGCAGCTTTATAGCTTCTTCAATCATTCCCAATTGATGTCCCCGGTTTTTTATTTGATGGGCTTCTTCAAATTGCTTGTTTGCATAATTTATTAGTTCAAATTTGTTTTCCAGGCTGTACGGTAAATTTATATTCTGCAGGTGGATGTTTTTGCAGACATGTCTTGTTCCAGCAACTTCTTCATATTGATGAATTAAAGATCTAATCTTATTAATTTGAATATTTTTTGAAAAATGTGTCTCTACAAATGAACGATATTCTTCTGAGGAATAATCGTCTGAGAATATGATCTGTTTAAATTCTTCTATGTCGCTGAATATGTATTTTTTTGGATAGAGTTCTTCCGCAGCCGGAAAGTTGTGTATTACCGGTTTTAATCCCATTGCCATTGCTTCCAATAGATTAACTGCGGTGCTTTCACGAATACTGGTTGATATGATATAGTCTTTGTCCTTAAGCCAGCCGGAAATATCTTTGACCTGACCGTAAAAAATAACAGAATTAAGAAGGTTTAATTTGTTGATTATATGCTTTATGTAAACATTTAACTCGTTAACTTCCAGGGCGCTGCTTGTATCCATGTAGTCACCGGCAATATGGAGACTTAGTGACGAATCCATATCATATGCAGCTTTAAAGCACTGAAGCAGAAAGGGGAGGTTCTTTGCGTGCCTTATTGCTCCTACAAAAGCTAGTTTAGAACCGCGGGAGTGATTGTTGAATTGAAAATTATCAAGGTCAACACTGTTGTCAATGATATGCAGACGTGTTTTTTTGTGAAGGGAAGGAACCCTTGATACAGCAATGTCCTTTATATGGTTTGCCACAAAAATGACATCATCGATATTTCCCCAAGCGATTTTCTGCGGAAAGTTGTCAAAAGCTTCGAAGCTGTGCAGGCGTACGATAAGTTTTCCTTTGCGCGGCATCATAGAAACTTGAACGGCAATCTTGGTTGCCCATTCTACCCAGACTATATCGGATTCTGCAAGCACCATTCTTATCTCTTCCTGATTATCGACATTTGCTATATGTAGATCAAAATTCTCCTTAAACCAAGGGATGATGTTGTCCATGAAAGTTATATTGTTTCTGTGGGCAATGACAGTAAGCCTCTTTTTTAAAAAATGTGATTTGCTTGAAGTAGATAGATCGTTCGACTGTTGTGACTCTTGAATGTTAGGCGATAAATCCTCCGTGAATTTAGAAAGGTTTAGGGTGTCTGTCTTATTAATTACCTTCATTAATTCGTTAATATGGTACTGTATCGTTTGGTTGCTTGAATCGTACGGTAATGCATGTTTGAAACAGTAGAGGCTAAACTCAAGGTCAGAAGTAAATGTTTCCTCCCAAGGTTTTTTATAGTTTAAGGCAAGAAATCCCATTTTGTTAAGTGCGGTTGCTTTCTCCTGTGAGGTTTTTATTTTAAAACCTTCCTTTTTGTACAGCTGGAGTATTGTTGATTCATTGCGAAAGGCAGTAAACAGATTCTGTTTTTCCTTATGTTGGTGTCTGTAAGAACTTGTTATGGAATCATCGTGTTTATAGAATAGTCCGAGAACCTTGGGAATAAGTTTTGCGCGGCACTGTAATGCAAGGCGAATATTAAATTCATAATCACCGACAGCAAAATAAGAATCGTCAAAATACCCGATTTTAGCATGAATGGTTTTGCGCCACATGGGTTGTGGCCCAAACTGATAATGAAGAAGACTTCGTGGTGCGAAAAATGGCGGATAATCATAGATTGTATTTGCAGGCGCTTCTGCGAAAAGCTGATGGGCAACAGATGTTTCTTTACAATTAGAGTATACAAGGTCTATAGACTGGTCATTATCGAGTTCCTTAGCCATTATTTCCAATGCTTCAGGATGATGTCGGTCGTCGGTGTTTGCATTTGTTATGTATGTGCCTTTGGCAATATTTATCCCTCTATTCCATGCCGCATAAAGGGTTTCTCGCTCTGTTTGGAGATAGGTAATGTTAATATGCTTATTTTGAAAATCCTTTACGATAATTTCCTCATTTTGCTCTGATCCACTATTTATAACAATGATTTCAAGTTTTCCCTGTTTGTAAAGTGTCTGATTAACAAGGTCCTTTAGACACTCCGTAATGAATTCCTCTGAATTATAGGTGGAAATAATAGCAGAGACACGATAGACATCACTGGTTTGTGCATGGAGTGTATGTTCATCGTGCTGTAGTTCTAGGGATGAATTCGTCCGGAATTGTGCTGCCTGACTAGCGATACCTGCTGAGTTGCGTTCATTATAGGTTTTGTGGACACTGATTGATTGGTCTTCTGTGTTCTGGGTGGTTGCAACTTTCGATATATTGAGTAGGGCTGTTTTATTGTTCGGATCAAGCTGAATTGATTTTTCGAAACTTTGTAGCGATTGTTTATGATTGCCTGTGGCCGAGTAGGCAAGCCCAAGATTGCTGTATGTCGTAGCATTTTTCGGATCTAGGCTGCATGCCTTGAAAAAGCTTTTGATGGCTGCGGCTGTATTGCCGTTGGCAAGGTGCTTTTCTCCATGCGCGTTGATCAGGCAAGCATTTGAATTGATTCTGATGTTAAACATTTCATGTGTGAGGTTGTTGACCGTTTCAAAATTGACCGGATTGGGAGCAGGCATAAGCTCTCGTGTAGAAGAATTTTCGAAATGGTTGATTTCGCGGTCAAGGATGCTGTCCGCTTCGCTAATATATATATCCATATGGGTTTGGGCTTTTTGTCCTGGATGAGATCGATAAGAGGCCAGAAGGACATCAACACTATGCAGTTGGGCATGTCTGAAGAAGCGTGCCCAAAGTTCCAGATCTCCGGCCATCTGTAAGTCCGTTTGCAATGTCATTCCTGCCCGATCCCAGAGACTACGTTTCCAGAATGTGCCTTCTTGCTGAATGAAGGGTTTTCGGTACTCTTTTTGTAAATATTTCTGACGGTGCCACAAGGGCAAATCTGTCAGCACCCATGGAATGCCCTCAGAGTTGATGCCGTTTGGCCTACACATGATCCAGGAAATATCTTGCCTGCTATTAAAGATTGCTGCGGCAACTTTCAAGGCATCTTTCTGAAAGTAGTCATCAGAGTTAAGCCAGGTCATTATATCTCCGGTAGTCCTTTTGAAACCTTCATTAACAGCGTTGTATTGTCCTCCATCCGGTTGGCTTTGCCAGTAAGTGAGATGTTTTTCATATTTTTTAATTATTTCGACGGAACCGTCTGTGCTTCCGCCGTCCATGATAATGTATTCCAGATTTGGATAGCCCTGACTAAGAATTGAGTCAATACATTCTTCAAGATATTCAGCTTGGTTGAAGGAAGGCGTTACAATTGATATTTTAGGAAACTTAGTTGCAGCTTTTATTCCGTTGGGATTATTGCTTTTTCCTCTAGACCATTTGTTTGTAAAGTTATTGATCTCAGCGGTCGTATAAAAATGCTTGCTGTACTTTGTCTGATAAACTTTCTTCAAATCATTAGCTGGTATGACAATGTCTTTCTTTACCCGTTCGTAAAGATCATGATGTTTTTTTTCTGCGCCGATATTGGATTTAATTAAGGTAAGGTCATCTATGCCGAGAAATAATTTAAACGCTTTCTTGTAACACCGGTTAAGGTCTTCAAGTCTCAGGAGAAGGATATCGGCATTTTCAGTGTGGTAGATTTGATATCCTCTTGATTTATCAAAGTTGACGTTATACACATCAAAATCAAAAACGGTTTTGAGCTCATTGTCAAACCAGGAGGCTGCAATATCGGTATGCTCGTCAAAAGCATTAAAATGATACAAAATCCTGTTTTCCAGGATTTCTAAAGCAGTGTTCTTGTCAGATGGGTTGAATCCTTTTAGGAGGTTTGAATTTTCAAATATTGATGATATCCGCTGTGCTATTGGATCCCTTACGAGTGTGATGATTTTCCACTTAATCCGTCTTGATTTGTTATCGATTTGCTGTCTGACAGATACGCTCTCTTTGAGATGTTGAGGTGTCTTCGGGCTTAAGGATTTGCGTATTGCTTTTTCAGTTCGTTTAATATTTATTTCTGATAAAAAATGAATATGGTAGATATGATTTTTGAAACCGCATTGTTTCAATGAGTTTAATATAGTTGATGATCCGACTTTTCCCATTTGATATATTAAGACAGGAGGTTGGTCTTGGGCTTTGTTTATGGCTTGTGCCGATTTTTGCCACAAAATGTTGTATGAAGAAGGTTTTCCGAAATCTTCGTAGTTTCTTTTAGTTACTTTTTCCCAGTGTTTTTCATACGCTTTTTTCGATAACACGAATAACTCAGGATCATCCTGTAAGGATTCTAATGGGACAAAAGGGTTAATGGTTTTTACGTTGTTGAATAAAAAAGGCAATAACTTGTTTGTCCAAACCGAGCCATTCTTTATAATGATGTCAAAGCAATGCAGGGAAAGACCCCCAGGTTTTAAAACTCGGTTAATATCATTTTTAACGTCCATTAAATAGACAGGATTATCGTCAGGAACATGCTCAAGTACTGAAATTGAGAAAACAAAATCAAAATAATTATCCGGAAGATTTTTATTGAAATATCCGATATAATCTTTTACCAATCGACAACCGGATGAATCGATAGTTAGAGGGCCTTTGCCAAGCCCTTTGCTGGTGTAGTCAAAGTTTGCTTCACCAGATAATCTATCCAAGTTCCAGTATTCATAGTCATTTTTGAGTACTGTTGAAAGTCGTGATTTGCCGCCTCCGATTTCCAAAATGCGTGAACCCTTAAGGATTTCTTGTTTAATAAATGAGAACACAAGTGGATCCTGATATCGTTTCAACGCGCAAGAAGCTGAGTCAACTGGCTGCTTGTATAATTCATCGGAATATTCCTTGAACAGTTCAAAGTGAGCCTTCTTTGCATAGGTGAAATCCTTAAAATTGTTTTTAGTATATGTGTTTGCTACCAGGTTGTTAGGAGGAATGCTTTTCATGTACGTTGATAAAGCGTCGGTTGTTGATGTAGTACTACTACTACAACAATGAGATCTTGTGGTATTTTTTATTTCAACCACTTGGTGGTTGGGGTCTGTGTTTATGTATGGTGCTTTACAAGTCGTTGTGAAAAATCCCTTATCCGAAGGGGTAGTGGCAGTGGTATGTAGTTGTGTTTTTTCAAGGCAGATGATGTGTCTTTTTCGGTCTACATTTCCGTAATGCTTATTGAAAATAAATCCGGGGAACAGCGTTTCCAGATAGTTTGTAAGCTCACTGATGGAGCTGAAATCCCACTTGTTTGTCGGTTCCCAGGTATTGTTTACAGCTTTATGTCCATTCTCCTGGAGTGCGCATTCGATAATTATGCGTCTGCATTGCTCCGCAATATTTTTAGCTGCCTGCTGCATGTTTTTTGTATGGTGTATCACCGAGAAAAGGCAGGCCGTGTCAAATTTTTCTTCTATCTTTCCGGAATCAAGATCAAGGTATGCATAATTAATGTTTTTGCCAAGGATATTTGCTACCATTTTAGCGCCAAGAATAATTTTCGGATCCATATCAATACCTGTTGGAGAGCATCCTCTGTCATGTAGATAATGACATAACAGTCCCATATTACAACCAACATCAAGAACGCGTTCACCCGGATTGAAATTGATTTGGTTCAGTGAATCTAGACGTTCCTGAAGATTGCGGGCTCCTTCGATAAACAAAACATTAGTTCGAAGATCGTGATAAATGCCTGTCTCTGTGTCAGTTGTTACTTGCTCGCTAAAAAGTTTTGAATATGCAAGATTGAATGAGCCGTTATTAAATAATCCAGCAACTTCCTCGGGTGTTGTTTTGAACATGGTGTATATGTCTGGGGCGTTAAATTCTTTCCATCGACCAACAAAATAATCATTAAACCATTTGATGAATGATTGCGTGTCCATCGTGATAAAATTATCATCCATAATGGCTTGATCATAGTCAATAATATAGCAGCAGCCGTTATTGCTGAAGATCAGGTTCTCCGGTTTATAGTCTCCCTGACAGACACCAAAACCTTTTTGTTCGATAATAGAAAAGACTGTGTCTGCTATAGTTCCGCCTTTGGCAGGATAAATCCTCTCCTGAATATAATACCGTTCGCCGCTGTTTAGCTTGCCTTCTGTGTTAAGTTGAGGGCAGGTAATACATCCTTTGCCATTAAGGTACTTAATTATTTCTATTTCCTCTGAAAGTGATCGAAGTTTAAGTGGGTGTTTTGTGTGCTCTATCTTTACAACATACTTGTCAGAGAAGCCGATTGATGTGTTTTTATTTTTTGTCTGCTGTATGTTGTTGAATTTAATCCCATCGATAGTCATTGTTTGAGGGAGTAGTTTAATGTACATATGTTTTCTCCAGAGTTTCTAATCTTTAGTATTTTATCATAATTGAATAAAATGGATCTATAACCGGGAGGTCTATCTCAAGTACTTTTGAAAATTAGTTTAAAGCACCAGTAAAGTTACCTCTTTCAAAAAGATTTTTCCTTCCTGATTAATAGAGACTGCGTCCAAGCCTTAGTGTGTTTGCCGGAAAGGTCTGGTCAGGGTTTTGTTTTATTGTTAATGTCATAAATACACTACAGATTCTTGGTTATATAATTAACCATTCACTGTTAATTTCTCATTGGTAGTTATTTCTTTTTCAATCGGTTTCAATGTGTCACTAAGTTCTTTTATTTTATTAATCGATTCCTGCGCATTTTCATAAATTCCATTGATCTCTGTAGAATATGAGTCGAGGAATGCTTTTAGTTCTTCACGTCCCTTGGCAGTCAGGTGGTATTGTTGAGACCTGTTTGTATTGCCGCTTACGGTTATCAGCTCGTTTGCAAGAAACTCTTTTATATAGTTATTGACCATTGAACTGCTCAGGTCAGCGGCGGTTCCGATTTTGTGCTGACTGATTTTAGAGTCATTGCAGATCACAGACAGGATTGACAGTTTTCGAAGCTCCTTGCTTGGAGTCAGGAATTTTAATTTTATTGATGTAATCATAATTTATTTTTAAAATTGATTTTTTATTGGCGAATTGAAGGCCCCAAATACCATACTTATTATCATTTAGTGTGTTCTTATCCATTCATTGACTAAATGGTGAGCAATTATTGGGCCAAAATAAAAACATATGTAATTACAGAATGTTAGTGGGTATGAATGATGTGGGCTGGTTAAAACCAGGAGGGAGATATATCAAAAAATCGGCAAGAATTGCCTAAGTATCTTGATGAGTTTTAGAGGAGAAGATGGTGAAGAGCATAACTTCAGTTAATTAATAATAGCTTTCATTAATCCTTATGAGATTTTCTGCTTTGAGGTAGCAAGTATTAAAAGTCCGATTACAGATACCAGAACAATTGAAACAAAGCCCAGAAAAGTAAAGATGCTTTCGATGCCAAAAGAGGTTTCAATTGCTTTAATGGCTTTTACAGACAAAGCTCCCACACCAAAGGTGAAGATGAACTTTAAACCGTAGGCAGTTGAAAGAAATTTTTTAGGGGTTAACTTCGCCACCAGGGTATTTTCTATAGGCTGGGTTCCCAGAAGAAAAAAGAAATAGGCCATGGCAAGAACAATGAGCGGCAGGTTAGCCGTTTTTGCCATTAAGAATACAACGGGTATGATAATGAGATGCATGAAGATATAGCAGAACCGAAGATCAAATTTTTCCGCCAGCCGGCCGCCAAAAAGCTGACCGAGAATTCCTGCCATTAGTATTATGGTGGTTGAAAGAGTTGCCACCAGGTTCGTGGTGAGCGGTAGTCCTGTGATTGATCTACAGAATGAAAAGATCTCATTGTTTTTCAGCTCCAAGTAGGCCGGAACAGTCAGGGTCGATCCCCGGTAACACACGCCTGCAAGCATCATAATGCAAAGTAAAATTATAAACGGTGTAAGAACAGAGGTGATGCTGTTTTGCGGTTTTTGATCAGTTTTGGTTGTTGGTAAAGGCTTATATCCGGCAATCAGAACAAGTCCGGAAAGGTTAATCAGCCCCAGCAGAATAAAAACTGTTTGAAGGCCAAAATATGAATTAAAAAAACCGGCAAAGATTGCTGCGAAGGCAATGCCCAGACTGCCGAAAACTCCGTTGAAGGCCAGTTTTCTGCTGATCTTTTTTGTTTCTTTTGAGATCAGGCCAAGTCCCGCAGGATGATAAATCCCGGAGAAAATACCCAGGCCCATAATTGAAAGAGCAAGGCCGTTTATAGACTCTGTATAAAGTCCGGCAGCAAAGCAGCTTAGGGCTGATCCCAGAAAAAAGAGGCCTAAAAGCGGTTTTGCGCCCCATTTGTCAGCAGCCAGACCCCAGGGAAGGGCGGTCAGGCCGTACATCAAGTACATCCAGAAAGAGATTTCAATGGTCTGCCCGATGGATATGCCCAGGTGTGCGGACAGGGGTATGACCAGTGCGGGAAATATCAGCATGTTAAAGTGACTTAAAAAATGGCTAAAACAGGTGAGAGCCAGAATCTTCTGTTCTTCTGTTTTTGTTGAGATCGTATTGTTCATATGATTCCGTAGTGTAAAAGATGCACAACTGTATAATAGTAAAGTACTTAAAAGATGAACGTCCAACGTAGGAGACCTTGAACTTCCAACATTGAACATCGAACGTCCAACGTCGAATGA
>PVMK01127619.1_pt1 | contig 14869 bp, 13 predicted proteins | sample 1853481 | NCBI WGS metagenome assembly PVMK01 (sample SAMN08533507, study PRJNA380276) | Marine sediment metagenome, whole genome shotgun sequencing project.
TAGTTCTGGGTCTCGACCATTTCTTCCAGGCGATTCAGGATGCTAGAAATACGCGTGACTTCCCGGCGCATCCCATGGAGGCGTTCGAATTCCACGGAGCTGTCTTGCTCACCTGCGAGTTCGTCGATTTCCCGCTCGAGCAGATCCACCAGGTTGAGGATGACCGCGAGTGGATTGTTGATCTCGTGAGAGAGGCCGACCGCCACCTCGCCGAGTGTCGCGAGCTGGTCCTTCCGAAGGATTTCCCGCAGATCCTTCGCATAGCCGATCGTCCCGTCCGGTTCACCGGATTCGCCGTAGGTAATGGTCGCTGACATGGCGACCGGGATGTGCTGGCTGTCTTTGGAGAGAAAAGTCGTCTGAAACGTCTCTACGATTCCGGCCCCGCCGTGGTCAGGGCCGCGCATCGCCTGCATGACACGCTTGGCTTCTTCGACATCGGGATACACGGTCGCGACGAAGCTGCCGAGAATCTCGTCATGGCTGTACCCCAGGCTTCGGCTGGCCCCGTCGTTGTAGTAGACGATGCGGCCCCTTCGGTCGGTCGCGACGATGATGTCGGTGGATCGAGAGATCAGGCCTTCGAGTTTCTCTTTGGAGAGCGGCATCGCGCAAAAAGCGTAAGTCGGCCATCGCCAACGGGCAATAGCAGGCGCCAAAGCGCTAAAGACCGTTCCCGTACCGAGGAGGATCTGGCTACTCGACCCCCTGCTCGGCGAGCCAGCGCTCGGCGTCGATCGCCGCCATGCAACCGGTTCCAGCAGCCGTCACGGCCTGTCGGTAGACCGGATCCATCGCATCGCCACACGCGAAAACACCCTCGATATTGGTCTGGCTCCTGCCCGGAGCCACCGTGATGTACCCGACTGAGTTCAGATCGATTTGATCCCGGACGAGCTTTGTATTCGGCTCGTGGCCGATCGCGATGAACACCGCTTCGACCGCCGACTCCTGGGTCTGATCGGTCTTCACGTCGCGCGTTCGCACTCCGGTAACAAACTCTTCTCCGAGAACTTCGTCGACAACCGAATTCCACACGAATTCGATCTTCTCATGGGCGAGCGCTCGCTCTTGCATGATCTTGGATGCGCGCAGTGAGTCCCTGCGATGAATGACGATTACCTTCGTCGCGAAGCGGGTGAGGAAGAGCGCCTCCTCGAGAGCTGTGTCACCGCCCCCCACGACGGCCATGGGTTTGCCGCGAAATAGCGCCCCATCGCACGTCGCGCAGGCCGAGACACCCTTGTTCATCAAGCGCTGTTCCGATTCGATCCCGAGCCACTTCGCAGAGGCACCCATCGCGAATATCAGGGCATCCGCGGTAAACGAGCGATCGGCGACCTTCACCCCAAAGGGGCGCGCAGAACAATCGACGACGGTGGCATCTTCCCGGATGATCTTCGTTCCGAAGCGCTCGGCCTGTTTCTGGAACAGCTCCATCATTTCCGGCCCCGTCACACCCTCGGGAAAACCCGGATAGTTCTCGACATCCGTGGTCAACATGAGCTGCCCGCCGAATTGGAGGCCCGCGATGACCAGTGGCTCGAGTTCCGCTCGCGCGGCGTAGATGGCCGCCGTGTAGCCAGCGGGGCCGCTCCCCACGATGATGACGCGATGATGCTCGGCCACTTCACCGGCTTTCTCGACGGGATCGCGTGTGCGACCGAGAAGCGGATTGAGCTCACCGGCGCTCTCCATCGCCGAGAGGTCGTCGAAACCACCGACATGTGTTTCGCCGATGAAGATCTGCGGAACGGTCATTCGGCCACTCCGCTCGATCATTTCATCGCGGCGCCCCGCTTCGGCCTCGATATTGATCTCCGTCCACTCGACGCCCTTGGATTGCAGAAGCTTCTTGGCCATCGCGCAATACGGGCAACTGTCCCTTGTGTAGATCACGATCGACATCAGGCGCACCTCCTCGGGTCGCATCCAGGCATATCCGCTTACAAACCCTCGGGGGGTTCTCTTTCAATAGCGCGCGTACTCGATCAAGCGCTCGAAGGACCTCTCCCACTCACCTTCCCAGCACTCGAGTACAACTTGTCCGGGGCTCTTTTCAAGTGTTAGCTGCGCAAAAATCGGATCCAGGAACGCTGACTCATCGGGCGCGCTCGGGCCAGCATGGCCGATCCGCTCGAGACCCTCGCGAGCGAGCTCCGCGAGTTCTCGAGCCAGACCGAGAACGGGGCGCCCTGCGTATCTGGCCGCCAGGCCCTGGCGTGAAACCGCCTCCATGGCCGCTTCGCGTTCGGCCTGGGTGGCATCGACCAGGTTCGCCGCTGCCTCGCGGGCGCCTTCGTCGTACAGAATGCCCTTCCAAAGAGCGGGCAGAGAGCAGGTGAGGCCGGGCGGCACCGCGTCGGCGCATCGAACCTCGATGAACTGCTTGACGCGAACCTCGGGAAACAGGGTCGTGAGGTGGCGATCGAAGTCCGCAAGGGTGGCGCGCTCACCCTTGCGCCCGTTTTCGAGAAACTGGCGGAAGGTCATGTCGTAGGCCGGCTCGAAGCGCCCCTCGCGCACGACAAAGAACATCGGTACGTCGAGCGCCCACTCCACGTAGCGCCGGTAACCGAAGTCGGGCTCGAAAGCGATTGGCAACATCCCGCACCGATCCGGATCCGTATCCGTCCAAGCGTGCATGCGCCTGGACACGAAACCGTTGGCCTTGCCATCCGAGAGGCTCGAATTCGCGAAGATCGCCGACACGATGGGTGCGACCACGAGTGCCGTGCGAACTTTGTCCACCATATCCTTTTCGGATGCGTAATCGAAGTTCGCCTGGACAGTTGCCGTCGCGAACATCATGATCGGCCCGCGCGATCCCCGGGTGGGCAGATAGCGGCGCATGATGCGATAGCGCTCCTTGGGCATCCTCGGCAGCTCGTCGACCGAGTGGATCGGGTGGATTCCCAGACCGAGCCACACGATATCCAGCGGCTCGGAAACGGCGCGTATCAGTTCGAGATGGGCGTGAAACTCTGCACAGGTTTCAAAGATCGTGCGTAGAGGTGCTCCCGAAAGCTCCAGCTGTCCGCCGGGTTCGAGCGTGATGCTCGCGCCATCGCGCTGCAACGCGATGAGTTTTCCGTCCTCGAAGATGGATTCCCAGCCCGCGCGATCGACGATGCGCTCCAACAGGACGCCGATCCCGCAATCGCCCTCGTATTCGACCGGGCTTCTATCGGCTCCGTGGAGGCCAATTTTTTCGTGCTCGGTCCCCACCAACCAGCGCTCCGGCGGCTTTTCGCCGGCGCGGAGAAACGCGACGAGATCGTCGACGGATTCGACGGGCTGCTCGGAGGTCGTTGTCCCGCTCACACCGCATCCTCTTCGAGGCCGTAGAGATCGGGTTGAACAAACGCGACGAGCGCGCAGAGCACGCCGTGGCGCGCGTATTCGGCGCGGGGCAACACGCCGTTGCTCAGCCGACCGATATTTCCTGTGCTCAGCGCCGAAGGCTTCGCTGCTGAATCGCCGCGGTGGGCTTCCCAGAGGCGATCGAAGGCCGCACCAATCGGTTCGCGATCGCGCACCGCCGGAATCGAGCACTCGGGTGGGTATCCGAATGCCGAGGAAAAACCGATCGAAGTCCGCTCGCCGTCGGTGATGGCCACGCAGCCGATATTCAGATGCACGATCCCGCCCTCCGGGCCGCCCGTCGGAAGCGGTACGAGTCCGTCCTCGATTCCGATACCCAGATCACAGGGGGACTCGCTCACGGCTCCGGCGGCGCGGTTGTGCGCACCGCGAATGATTTCTTCGAAACCGACCGGGTTGCTCGGGAAACACCACTCGCGACCACGACACCCTCGATTTTGGCGTCGGGCGCGTAGGCGCCGATTGCGCTGCGAACCGCGGCCAGCTTCGGTTCGTTGACCGAGCCGACCCTCACCCACCGGACACCTACCAGCGGTTGCTCCCGCGAAAAGTCCGTCACCGAGTGGGGAGCCTCATCGACCCGAATCCGACGCGGGAATACCTGAGCACGAGTGGCAGCCCGATCGACCCGAATGCGGAGCGGGGAGGCTTGGGCGTGAATCGTCTCGAGGTCCCGCGTAAGCCGGCTCTCGCTCGCCGGGGGCCCGGCCGAGGATTTCGAAGTGCGCGGGGAGGCCGATCGTAGGGGGGGAGTGCAGTCATCGCTGTGGGAACTTACCCGCGTGCAGCCGAACAGACCACACCGGATCCGAATCGAGCACGGCCGAAGTACGACACGGGAAATCTCGGGTCTAGAGGGCCTCGTCAGCGGCGACGAGCGTACCGGAGTCGAGTGAAGCGAGCAGGGTGTCGCGATGGGCCTCGAACTTGAGAGTGAACTGCTCGGGAAGCGCGGGTCCCTCCGGGGTCGGCAACTGAATTGGATTCACGTATTTGCCGTCCTTGGCGACGCGAAAACAGACGTGCGGACCGGTCGACAATCCCGTGCTTCCCACGTAGCCGATGACCTGTTTCTGGCTGACAGGCTGCCCCACGCGAAGCCCGTCCGAAAATCGCGAGAGGTGCCCGTAGTAGGTCACGTAGCCGGTGTCGTGTCGGATCTTCACCAGATTGCCGAAACCGCCCGCCCGGCTGCTGTAGATCACTTCGCCGGCGGCTACCGCGAAAACCGGAGTTCCCGTGGCTGCGGCGTAATCGATCCCGTGGTGCGGGCGCGTGATCTTGAGAATCGGGTGACGCCTCGCAGCTGAGTAGCGTGAAGTCACGCGCGCATAGCGGACGGGAGCCATCAAGAACTCGCGCTGCACCGTGCTTCCATCCGGCCGGTAGTAACCGCCGTGCCCCGTTCCGGATTCGAAATATACGGCTGTGTGTTCGCCGGTCGTGCCGGCATAACGAGCTGCGAGGATTCGGCCCGGGCGAACGAAGACTTCTTCTCCGTTCTCGCCGGTGCGGAACAATTGCTCGTAGAGGATCCGAAACTCATCGCCGGATCTGATCATGCGCGAGAAGTCGACGTCGTAGGCGAAGACGTCGGTAAAGTCACTCGCGAGTTGTGGTCCAGCGCCCAGATCCGTGATTGCACCGTAGAGACTGGAGGTGACGATCCCGGCGACCATCGTCTGGCGCGACCAGAGTTCGGCCTCGTCTCTCACCACCGTGTAGCTGCCATCCACACCGAGGCTCATTTCGTAACCGATGATCGGCGAGATGCGATAGCGGAAGGATTCGATCTCACCCTCCGTATTCTGTACAAGCCGATAGCTGTGACCGGGCTGCGAGTGGCGGAAGTCATAGTACCCGATCATCCTTCTCGCAATCTGATCGACGGCTCGCACACTGACACCTTGTACGGTCAGTGAGCGCGCGAGGGTGTCGCCTCGTTCGAGCACGCCTTCGGTGACCCGCGGCGAAACCGTTTCGGAAATGTCGGTCGACACTTCGCGCTTGGCCTTCGCTTCAGTTTCGACCTCCGCTCCAGGGATGGGTGCGGGCGCGGCGGCAATCGAAACCGCGGCGTTCGGAATCGTGTTGGTCGGAGCCTCGATGAGGGGAGCTTCGGCGATCGAAGCGACCGGGTACCGGAGGGTCGCGTCTTCGGCTTGAGCGATCTCGGAGGGCCCCGCTGCGCTCGATGAACCGAACGGCGACACGCCGACCAGCATCCCGAACGCCGCACACACTCCGACGCCGAATAGCGATAGCGCGAGCATGGGCGACCGCCGACTCGGCGATGGATGGTTCATACGCATTGGCTCGGACACTCCCCTCCCACCGCGGCGCGATACCGACCACCGCCCCCCGCTAGTTCTACCGGGCCTATAATTAGCTTTCGCCGGCCCGCGATGCACGGTAATTACCTCATCCCGGGGCGACGTAGTGGCGGTCATCCAATGAGTGTCGAAGCAAAGCGATTCCCCCAGGGGGGGGATTCTTCAGCACCGATTTTCGATTTGACGCTAAGTGGCCAACTTTGCTGGTTTTCATCGATGTCCAGGAGCCGACTCCAAGTTTTCGGCAGGGCTTCTTGGATCATCGCCGGGGTGATTTCACTCCTCTTTTCCATCCAGGGATGCGCGACGCACGGCGGTGACTTCGCGCGGGGCGGGGGCGATTTCGGGCGCGCCAAAGACCGCGTCGCGGAACTGCTCGCTCAGGCGATCCAGATCGAGACCGCCAACCCGCCGGGCGACGAGAAGCCCCTCGCGACATTTTTCTCGAAGATTCTCTCGAAGGCCGGAATCGAAACGCGCGTGATCGATACGCCACCCGTGGACTCCAAGGTCGGGCGCGCTGCGGTCTGGGGAGTGGTGCGCGGTAACGGCGAACACCGACCCATCGTCCTGCTCTCCCATCTGGATGTCGTCCCCGCTGATCCGGATGCCTGGCGTAGCGATCCCTTCGCCGGTGTTCGCGAGGGCGATTACGTGATCGGTCGCGGTTCGCTCGACGCGAAGGGCATTTCAGTCATCCACCTACTCACGCTGCTCGAATTGGCCAAGCGCGAACCTCCGCTGAAGCGGGATGTCATCTTTCTCGCAACACCCGATGAGGAGAGTGGCGGGGTGAACGGGGCGGGCTTCATCACCCGCGAGCGACCGGATCTTCTCGGCGGTGCCGAGTACCTCCTCACCGAGGGCGGTGGAATTCTGGCCCGGGGCAGCGACGAACCGGCACTCTGGCGGGTTGGGGTCGTCGAGAAGAGCCCGTGTTGGCTCCGAGTCGTGGCACATGGAACGCCGGGGCACAGCTCCGTGCCCCCGCTAGACGCCGCGGTTCCCCGACTGATTGCGGCACTAGAGCGCGTGATTCGAATCGAGTCGCCCGTTCGCGTCGTACCCGAGGTCGCGCAGATGTATCGCACGTTGGCGAAGCTGGCTCCGCCCGAAGACGCCGCCGGCTACGCGGACCTCAGCCGCCACCTCTCGGAAGATCCGGCATTCCGGCGCCGCTTCATGACCCTGCGTTTTCAGGCGGCGTTGGTGACCAACACACTGACGGTCACGGTCCTCGAGGGCAGTTCGCGCACCAACGTTCTTCCCCCGGAGGCCGTTGCCCACATCGACGCGCGCCTGTTACCGGGAGAGAGCTGCGAGCGGTTCAACCAGCGCGTGCGGGAGGCCATCGCGGATCCGGGTATCAGCACCGAGGTGCTGCTCTCCTTCGAGGAACGCGGTTCCTCCGCGGATACCCCGCTCTACGCAGCCATCGAAGCGATCGCGGCAAAATCCGATCCGCCGGCCCATACGGTCCCATCGGTCACGATCGGTTTTACCGACGCCCACTACTTTCGTGACGTTGGAGTCACCTCTTACGGTTTCGTACCCCGAGCGATGCGGCGCGAAGATTACAGCGGCGTACACGGCCACAACGAGCGCGCAGACGTCGGATCGCTCGCAAACGCGGTGACTGCGCTCCTCGACATACTGGAAGAACTCGACCGCCTGGACTGAGCGCGTCGACTAGAAGACATTCTGTTAAGCTGAACTTGAATAGAGGCAAAACTACCCCATGTCGGGCTGTACTCGCCGCTGATCTTCGGCCCTTTTCTGCGAGGGTCTTGACTGTAGGCTCGTTCGCAATCGGCGGCCGCCGACCGGCAAAACCGGTCGACGCGCTTGCGTCAAAGACGACCCCCACGATAGGCTGGTTGCGACCAGAGTTCCCTCGAGGACCCATCCATGAGGCTTCTGGCGGCGCTTCGACTGCTCGTCATCGTGATCTCGCTCGGGGCCTGCACCCCCGCTGTGAAGCTCAACAATCTGGGCAGGGAACTATCCCCCAGGGCTCTCGACTGTTCCCTTCGCGTCTACGAGGTTGCGGAGCTGGTCGACCGCGAGTACGAGGTGATCGGGGACATCTACATCCACGACACGGGCTTCACGGTCTCCCGCTGCGGCAAGCAGGACGTCCGCGCCCGCGTGCGCCGGGAAGCCTGCCAGATGGGAGCTGACGGAGTGGAGATCTACCGGGAGAGCCATCCCGATTGGCTGTCCACCTGCTATCGGGTGAAGGCGCGCTTCCTTCGCTTCACCGACGGCGCCGGCTCGTAGGGAGCGCACTGTGCCCCTCCACGGACCGCTCAGCCGGATTCAAAGAGATCGCAGGAGTCGTCCTCGCGCGGCGTCCCGTCGGACGGGAACGTGCAGGTCAGCCGGATCGTCTGGCGTGTGTCGAGGATGGCTCGCAGGATCCGGTAGCCCGGGGTCGCGGCGTTCGCGCGCCACTGGCAGCGGCGTTTTTTCGGCCCCAGCTCGGCGCAGAGGTCGGGACCGGATCCGAGCAGCAGACTCATCTCCGAGATGGTTCGGGCGGCCTCGAAGCGAGCCTGCTGGGCGGCGCGGAACTCCCGCCAACTCGGGCTCCCCTTTCGCTTGACCTTCGATTCGCCTGGCAATTTACGAACTGCCGCAAAGACCGTACACGACTTCGGACCACGCGCGCCGCCGTCCATCGGGAAGAAACAGACGAGGTGCACCCGCTCGTCCGTCGGCACCAAAGCGGCGATCCGCTTCCAGCTCGGTTCGCGGTTCGAGAGTTTCCAGGTGCAGACCTCCGCACCAGGTCGCATTGGATGGCAGACCGGGACGAGCTGGCGGATCGAGTCGACGACGGCCTCTTTGGTCTGGAGATCCTGGAGAACACCGCGCGCCACGTTGGGGTCGGCGCTCGCTGGTAAGCCAACGCCGAGGAGGAGCGCCATAGCGATTCTCACGCGACCAGCCCGAGGACGGACCACAGCCTCTCCTTTCATACCCCCTTCGCATCGCGCTCTGCTGTAAACCTGGGCAGCGGTGAGGTTTACGAATATCAGGCTGACCTGCAATTGCGTCAATAGGAAAAGAAACTGCGTTTTCGGCATGTCCGATAAAAGCAGGTAGATTCAATTAGTCTACGCAGCTTTAGTTGCCTACCCTCGCTCGGCAAATTCCGCCACGATGGCTCGATATTTTTCGTTCGCTGCGGCGAATTTCGCGTCGACTTCGGCGAACCGCGCGGCGATCTCCCGCGAACGCTCTTCGCTGAGCGCCTCTTCGGCCATCGGATATAGAATGTTGTCTTCCTTGTAGATGTGCTGCTGAAGAAGCTGTCCGTAGCCGAGGGCGTTCTTGCATGTCTTGGCCTTATCTCCGGCCTCTACACCAGCTTCGAGCCCACGAACAAAGTCGCGACCCATCTCATGCTCCCGGAGCATCTGCTGAGTCGGATCGCAGTGCATCTGCACATCCGGCCGGCCCAACTCCTCAAAGAGAATGTCTTCTTCTTTGGCATGATGATACGTGTCCGCATAATTGCGAATAAAATCGATCGCTTTCGCAAAGAAATCCTTATCGATCTCTCCCCCTGCTTCGAGAGCTCCGCATTCGCGGCCCACAGCTCCGATCACTTCAAGGATGTCTTTATGTTCTTCCGAAAGCTTTTCCGTTAGTCGCGCCATGATTATCTCCCCAATCTAAGACCAGACCAACACCAACACCAACACCAACACCAACACCAACACCAACACCAACACCATCTTGAACGCCTCGACCAGCAGTATTCGATTGTCACGAAGCAGGTTGATTGCGCTTCTTCGGAGTCACCAGAAATCATCACAGCAAAGAGAGGCCGAAGGATTCGCCAGCTAGGAGCGCGATCTCAGAATGAGATCGTGTAACGCCGCGAGCGAATCCGAAGGATTCGCCCGCTAGCGCATGTCCAGGATCGCCTTGTGGAGATCTTCGAACAGAGGCTCGACGTCTCCGACCTCCAAACACGAAAAGGCGATGCGGATATCCGTCGGGCCCGTAGCGATGACGCCGATCCCATAGGTGTCCAGCAGCTGGAGCCGTACCTTTTCGGCTTCGACTCCCTTCACCGCCACACACATGAAGTAACCGCTGTTGAAGGGATAGACGTCCCAGCTTTCCGCAAAGCGCGGCTCGTTGGCGACCTCGTAGACCTTCTCGGCACGAGCCTTCAGCGTTTCGAGCTTCTGGGCGCGTTCGGCACCGATGGTCGGGGACTCCAGGGCCTTGCGGATGATCGACTGCGAGAGCTGCGGGATGTTGGAGATCCCGCCGCGAATCGCACCGCGCAACTTGGCGTCGAGCACATCGTTCACTTCGTCGGCACTTTCCGCCCGGCCCGGTCCCATCGTGATGAACCCGCAGCGCAGACCCCAGACGAAGAGTTCCTTCGTCGCCCCATCGAGTTTGACCGCGAGCAGATTCGGATGTTGGTTTGCGGCCATCGCGAACAACGACTCCGTCAAACTGGGTCCGCCAAGGTGATAGAAGAGCCCAAAGTAGGCATCGTCGAAGACCGCGACCACCCGGGTTCCCGCTTCTGCCTGCGCGATCAGCGCTGCGACGAGGGCCTCCCCCTCGGCGACTGTCGGCATGTAGCCAGTCGGATTGTTGGGAAAGTTGAGCAAAGCAATGAGCTTGTCGCGGCCGGCCGCGTTCTCCGCCAGGGCGCGCGCGAAACCCTCGGTGTTGAAACCTCCCTCGGCGAAAAACGGAAAGGTGACGATCTTCGCGCCGCGCTTGATCTCGTACGTCAGGCGGTAGTTGCCCCAGAGTTTGTCTGGCAGCAGGATGCGATCTCCGGGATCGACGAAAAGATCGGCGACGAGACTGATGCCGTGGGTGATCGCACTGGTCACCACGGGTAGGCTGACCCGCTTATCGCGGAGCGAAGGATTTTCAGCCAGGTGCTTGTCGCGCCAGTGCTCGCGGAGCGCGAGCTGACCGCCGGGCGGCGCGTAGGGGAACGCTTCGGCGGGGCTGATATCGCCCAGATGCTTCGCGGTGGATGCGAGATGCATCGGCCCACTGCCCTCGGTCGCAATACCGATGGTCGCGTTGAAGCGTTTTGCCTTCTGCTTCGCTTCCGCGGATTGGGAGAGAATGCCCTTGGGGAAGTAGAGCCGGCGCCCCATCGACGAGAGCATCGCCAGGACTTCCGGCGCTGCCGTCTCGAGTCTCTCGTTGAGGCCCTTGGCGAGGGGATTCAGGTCGGCGTTTGCATCGTTGCGATTTTGATCGGTCATGGGGGTTCCTGATTTCCGTCAGGTATTGGTTTCCGAGAATCTACAACCGGCGCTGCAGAACGTCCATCAAATCACCAAAACCGATCGATCGCCAGAAGCGCTGACCTTCGGTGTTTGCGCCCGCGACCCGAACTTCGCAGCGCTCGACGCCCCGCTCTTCCACCCAGACGAGCGCGCGCTCGGCCAGGGCGCGACCCACGCCTAGGCGGCGCTCTTGCGCGCTCACCATCAAATCCGTGATCTCGGCGCGCTGGACTTCGATCTGGATGGGAGGGGCGCGGTCGATCCTGGCGGTACAAAAGCCCAGCAGGGCGCCATCGCGTTCGTAGACGAAGATCGCCGAGTCGGGATCGCGGCGGGTCGCCGCGAGCAGACGCTGGATCTCTGCACCCGCGTCGGGGCGCAGGGCAAAGAGCGGGTCCACGGACGCGTGATGCTCGCTGAGCGCAATCCAGAGCGCCACGACCCGATCGAGATCGCGTGGTTGCGCGCGGCGAATGCTCCCGCCGTCAGTCTGCGTGACCGTGGACTCCGGCAGCTCGCGTCATCGTAAATGTCCCGTGCTGCCTACCATTGCGTTCAAAATCGCCGCGCAACCAGTTCTGGAATCAGATGGTCCGCGCAACTTCCGGATACGACTTCCATACCGGAACCCCACAGAAGTGCGAGCCTCGGTACAGCGCGGGCGCACGACTCCTGTTCGCACGAAGCACGGCGGCCCGATGTGGCGAGTGAGGCTCGGGTGCACGACACCGACCTGTTCGATCTCGTCCATCGACGCCTGCCAGATTTCACGCTGCGCGTTCAAACAGGTCCGCATCGTCCATTTGTGGAGAAGATCGAGCAATGCACCCGACTCTTCGAATCGAACTGCGACCGCGTTGGGAATCACGTAGAGCGCGAGCTCGGGCTCGACACCTTCGGCGAGAAGCCGATCGCGGGCGTGCCACGCTTCACCAACAGCATCACTGAAGAGTTTGTGGGATTCGGGGTCGTTACGAATCAGTTCCGGTTCGATCACATCGACATGTCCGGGAACCGTTCTCGATAGGAGAGGGCGCGATCCGGGCACCGTTCTGTGGCGCTGATCCTGGGAGTCCGCGGTGTGCGACAATTTTTTTCGAAACGTGTAGTGGGCGTGCGCGAGAGTTCGCATGATCGGCGCGTGGGTCGAAATGTTCAGGGTGTCGACCCGATACTTGTTCTTTGCGGGGTCGAGCACGAGCTGCAGCGTCGCTTCGTCGTCAAGGTCAAAGCGGCCCAGCACGTGGCGAACCGCATCTGCGATCACCTCCGGCGCTCGCACGCTGTAATCGATCAATCGCGAAATGCGACCGTTGAGCGATTTATCGAAAGACTCGGCTCCGCCCGCATCGCCGACACCGGGCGGTGCTAGCTGACTTTCGATCACCTCTTCGAACTCTCGGGGCGGCTCTCCGATTCGCTCGAAAAAATCCACGTCGATGCGCTCGACAGCCGCGATCATGCGGCCCACCACTTCGGCGGCCTCCCGCGGCACATCGCCGACACGAATCATCCTGCGAAGCCGGTGCAGCACGATCCCGGAGACCGTGTAGACCATTGCGGTATGGCACGCGATCGGAATCACGTAGCGCGCGGTTTCGATCGCCCGCTTCCCGGCTTCTCGCTCAATGTCTTTTCCGAAGGTCGTCGATTTGCGGTCGGGCAGTCGCCATAGGTCCGAGAGAACGCGCTGGGTGATCGGCGTCAAGCGCTCGGTCAGTTCGCCGTAGGCGCGCCAGGATCGATCGATCGATGCGCAGAAGATTTCGCGCCCGCGCCCTTGCAAACTGGGTGGAACGTGGGCGGTGATCTCGTTCAGCTTGACGTAGCGCTGACTCTGCTGCTCGGTATTGTAGAAAGGAAAGCTGTGCAGAAATGCCCAGACCAGTTGTCGCGAGATCCCGGAAAGTCCGAATTCGAAGGTGGCGTGTTGATACACGGTGTGGTGGCCGCCTTCGAAACACAGCGGGCCGATGTTTTCGCGCTGCTGCTCGGTCACCTCTTCGGAATCGATGACGCGAGAGGAATAACAGGTTCGCGCTGCCGAAATCGCGTCGTTGTACGGATCGTTGAACCAGCTGCGAAGATGGACCTCAGGCCCGCTATCAACGATCGTCACAGTCCCCCCGAACCATCTACTCTGGCAGAGAGGCAACGTCCCGGCAATGATTTCGGCGGTGGGCAATCTTTTTCCCAATTTGAGTCGGGCCGCCGGAAGGCGGCGTGCAGCCGGCAAAATCGGCCCCTCGCGAGTCGAGCGATTCGGGCGCGATCTCACGGGCTTGACGAGCTATTTGCATAACCGGATCGGTTGGCACGGCACTTGCGCTAAGGCGATCGGGTGAGTGTGTGCGCGATTTGGAACAGCGATGGATAGCTGCGTAAGCGAGAGAGCCGTTCGATGACCACCCTCTGGATCGTCCATCGCGACCCGCTGTTGCGTTCCGCGCTCGTCCGGGCCGCCGGAGCTCCCGAAGGCGCCGTTTGTGGCGCTCCCGGGGATCCGATCTTCGCCGCGGCGCCGCTGGCCGACGTCGTGCTGCTCGGCTTGGGCGGAGATCTCGAAGCCGAGCTGGAATTCGCTCACCAAACGGCGACTCGCGCACCCGAAATACGCTGGATCCTGGTGCCCGAGCACGGCCTGGCCGACGCCGCTCGAGAACTATTCGACGGGATCGAAGCCTCAATCCTGAGCTATCCGCCAGACACGCGCGCGCTGCGCGCGCAAATCCGGATGGACCGCGCGGGCCCACGCGTGGCCGCGCCGAGCGGCCGCGCTCCCATACCGCTTTCGCAGCGCTCGACCCGAGACTCCCTCGCGCAGCGTTTCGCGCGCTGGTTTGCGGATCTCGAGCTTCCCGATTTGCTGCGCGCACTAGACCCCCACCTGAGTGATGTCCCGCTGTTGATCCTGGGTGAAAAGGGAACCGGGGGGGGCCTGTTGGCCCATTACGCCCACCGCTTCGGCAGTGACCCGGGCAGTGAGTTCGCTCACGTCCTCTGTGAAGATGGGATGTCAGCGGCCTTGCTGCGGACCGCACTCGCCGAGGCCATCGGTGACTCGACAAACCGCTGCACGATCTGGCTGGAGAGCGTCGATGCGCTTCCGGCAGCGACCCAGCGTTAGCTTGCGCGCTGGATTGAATTCGGCCCTCCCTCGCGTGTCGTGCGCGCCCGCGTTGCACGCTGGCTCGGCACCAGCGGAGATGAACCCGGGGTCGGATCTGCGAGCGCGCTGGATCCGGCGCTGCGCGACGCACTGGGTGGGATCCCGATGCGAATTCCAACCCTACGCGAGCGCTCCGAGAGAATCGCCATCTTCGCGACGGATACGGCCCTCGCCTGGTGCAGCGCGCGGCGGCAGCGGCCGAGGCGCTTTGCGGAGGATGCGCTGACGGTCCTCACCGAATACCCGTGGCCGCTCAATCTGCGCGAACTCGAAGCCGTCGTAATCCAAACGCTCGCGGCGAGCCGAGCGGATCCAATTCGAGTCGATGACCTTCAATACGACGGCATCGCGTTCGCGCCCATCGACGCGAGCGAAATCGGGACCATGATCGACACCGATTCCGGCGACTCGGGTGCCCGACTCGCGGATCCGGCGCACGCTCCTCTCGCAGCGCCCCGCGCGCGAGAGGCGGATTTCGCCCCAGAACGTCGGCCGGCGTCTGCGAGCAAGGCGCGCGATGCGATCGCCGGCGAGAGTGCCTCCATCCAACCGCTCGTCGCGGCCATCGCGCACGAGATGCGCAATCCACTCTCTACGATCCGGACTTTCGCGGAGCTGTTGCCCAGCCGGTACGACGATCCAGAATTCCGTTCTCGTTTCGCCGAACTGGTCGGCCAGGACACGCACCGCATCGAAGC
>PVMK01121733.1_pt1 | contig 14868 bp, 12 predicted proteins | sample 1853481 | NCBI WGS metagenome assembly PVMK01 (sample SAMN08533507, study PRJNA380276) | Marine sediment metagenome, whole genome shotgun sequencing project.
TCACGCGCGGCGGCGTTGGTCTGCTCGAGAGTGTAGCCCTCCGGCGCGTCGATAATCACCTGGATTTCCGATTTGTTGTCGAAGGGGAGCATCTTCACGGTCACGAACTTGGCCGGCACCGTTGCCATGGCAAGGAAGAGGAGCGCCACGGTGCCGATCAGGAACCCGTACCGGAGCACCCGTGACGTGATGAGGGGGGTCATGACACGGGCATAGATCCGATGCAGGCGGGTTTCCTCCTCGGTCTCCTGGTCTGGTGTGGCCTCGAGGTTCTCGAGCTCGGCCTCGGCATGGCGGCGGAAGAGCTTGAAGGTGAGCCACGGCGAAATCACGAATGCGACCACGAGCGAGAAGAGCATTGCGGCCGACGCGTTGACCGGGATCGGTCGCATGTAGGGTCCCATCATCCCGGAGACGAAGGCCAGCGGCATCAGCGCGGCGATGACGGTGAAGGTGGCGAGGATGGTGGGGTTGCCGACCTCGTCGACCGCGTAGATGGTGGCCAGGCGCGGGTTCGCCCACTTCAACTCATAGTGCCGGTGGATATTCTCGATCACCACGATCGCGTCATCCACGAGGATGCCGATCGCGAAGATGAGGGCGAAGAGGGTCACCCGGTTGAGGGTGTAGCCGAAGAAGTAGGAGGCGGCGAGGGTGAGAGCGAGGGTGACCGGCACCGCAACCGCCACGACGATACCCTCGCGGCGTCCGAGGAAGAGAGCCATGAAGATCACGACCGCAAAAGTGGCGATCAACATGTGCTCGATGAGCTCATTCGACTTTTCGTTGGCGGTAAAGCCGTAGTCGCGGGTCTTGGTGATCTCGATGTTCGATGGCACGAGCCGTCCCTTGAGCGACGCGATGAGCTCGTCCAGATCCTCGACCAGCGCCACCGCGTTGGTGCCCGGCTTCTTGGCCACCGCCAGGGTCACGGCGGGAGCGTCGATCCCAGCATGTTCGATGCCCTTTTCCAGCGCCGACGGCCCTGAGCCCATCCACACATAGGTGCTCGGCTCTTCGGGGCCATCGACAACCTGTGCCACGTCCCTGAGATAGACCGGGCGAGCGTTGGAGACCCCGACAACGACGTCGCCGATCTCATCAGCGTCGCGCAGGAACGAGCCCACATCGACCTGGTACTCCTGGTCCAGGCTGACGGCAACACCGGCGGGCAGACGCCAGTTGAAGCTCCGGATCGCCTGGTAGGCCTGGAGCACCGAGACGTTGAAGGAGGCCAGTCGGTCGCGGTCGAAATCGACCCGAACCACGCGCCGCTGGCCGCCGAGGACCCACACCTGGGCCACTCGAGGATGGCGGGTGAGCTCGACCTTCAGCTCGTCAGCGACCCGCCGCAGCTCCAGGGGTGTGGCGTGCTCGCTCCACAGGGTGAAGGCGGCGACCGGCACATCGTCGATCGAGCGCGGCTTGACGACCGGCGGCATCATGCCGTCGGGCATCTCGTCCAATGCCGACTGGATCTTGGCGTGAACCCGGACCACCGCCTGGTCGGGGTCGGTCCCAACCACGAAGCGGACAATGATAATGCCGCCGGACGGCTGCGAGGTCGAGTAGATGTAATCGACGTTGTCGATCTCATAGAGCAACTTCTCGAGCGGGGTGATGATGCGGTGTTCCACTTCCTCGGCGGTGGCGCCTGGAAATCCGACCATGACGTCGATCATCGGCACCTTGATCTGCGGTTCCTCCTCGCGGGGGGTGATGAGAACCGCAAAAGCGCCGAGGAGGAGGCTAAAGACCACCAGGAGCGGGGTCAGCGTCGACTCGAGGAATGCCTTGGCGATTCTCCCCGAGACGCCCAAGGGACGTCTGGTCATCTTCAGACGCAAGGCCTCGCGGCGGGCGCGTTCGATCTCCTCTGCCGACACAGTCGCATCGGCCTCCTCGGCGACGGGGTCGGTGTCTGGGGTCAGATGCTCGCGGTCGTTCATGACGAGATCTCCAGGGGAGTGCCGTCGGCCACCGGACCGGGGGCATTCACCACGACCTCAGAACCGCCCTCGAGCCCGGACAGTATTTCCACACGACCGTCGGCCAGGACTTGACCGGTGGTCACGGCCCGGGTTCTGGCGGTGCCGTCCGCGGCCCGCACCACCACCAGCTCGAGACCACCGCGGCGATGGACCGCCGAGGTCGGGATGGCGAGATACTCTGTTGGGTCACCGGGAAGCAACGCCCGCCCGGACAGGCCCGACCTGACGTCGAGACCTTCCAGCGAGACCTTGACTATAAAGGTGTGGGTTGCCGAATCGGCCGAGGGCACGATCTCGACGATGCGGCCGATCACCAGACCGATGTCGGGGCGACTGTCGAATCGCGCCTCGACCTCCTGCCCGATTTTGACTCGGTGGTTGTCCGCTTCACGAACCGTGAGCCACAGCTGTTGGTCGTCGAGCGACTCGAGGCGCACCAGCGGGCGGTCGGGCGCCGCCAGGTCGCCGACCTCGACCATGGTTTCCATCACGCGCGCCGCGAACGGGGCGCGCACGATCGCCTCCCTGGCCACCGACGAAGCGGAGCGCACCGCGCCTTCGGTTTGGGTCACTGCGCCTTGGGCCTGCCCAAACTGCATCTTCGCCATGTCGAGCTCGAGGTCGGAGGCTGCATTTTCCTCATGGAGGGCCTCATATCGCTGGTAGTTGCGTTCGGCGAGCGACAGGGCCGCATTGGCCTGAGCGAGAGCGCCCTGGGCCTGCGCGAGCTGACCTTCGCTGGCTTCGGGCTGGATCTCGAGCAGCGTCTGGCCCTCGGCAACGATCGCGCCGGCGCGCACCTTGAGCGCCACAACCGGGCCCATGACGCGGCTCGACACCTTGGCCTGCCGCGCGGCCTGAACGGTGCCGCGGACCTCGATCGCCTTGGGTCCGGTGGCTCGTTCGACCATGACGACGTCAACGTTCAAGGCTTCGAAGTTGGCGCCGGTGCGGTGCGGCTCATCGTGCCCGCAGGCGGTGGTGAACAGAATGGCGGCGATCGGCGCCAGGACAATTACGGGTAGATTCCGAACCTTCATTTGGACTCCTCCATATTGGGACCTAAGATAAGTGGTTCTTGCCAGCGATCTGCACCAAGCTCTTGCGCCCTGCCCGCTTGCGAAAATGCTCCACATACCAGCGGGTATCCGTCCGCTTTTCGCAAGCGGCAGAACATCAAGAGCTTGGTACATTTCATCCGGCAGAACCGCTCATCTTAGGTCCGGCATGAGGGTTGCTCCGGACACGTACTGAAGCCGGTGGGTGTCGAGCGTTATGTCGTAACGGGCAACCAGTTCGCGCATCTCGGCGTCACGCAGGGCCGTCTCGGCGTCAAGCAAATCGCTCATCTTGTCCAGGCCCTGCTTGAAGCGGCTCTCGCGGACGCGGAGAGCCTCCTTGGCGGCCGCCAGCGATTTCCGTGCGGTGACGTGGCGAGTGCGGGCGGATGCGAGGTCGAGCCAGGCCTGCTGGACCTCGAGTCTCACCCCCTCTTCGAATCGGTGGATGTCAGCCTCGAACGAGGCGGTTTCATGACGAGCTGCGGCACGCGCGGCAGTGCCCGAGCCGCCGCCCAAGAGGTCGATTTTGGCCACCGCCATCACCGAGCCTGAGTGGCCGTTGGCGCCGAAGATCGTGTTGTCGTACAGGTCGTAATGACCGAGCACGGCAATTTCCGGGAAATAGCCGGGGCGAGCCGCTTTTTCCTCGAGCCGGCCGGCCTCGAGCTTGAGCCGTGCCGCCGCGAGGTCCTGTCGGTCCTCGAGGGAGGCCGAGATCCAGCTCGAAAGATTTCCCACCACCGGCATGGCCGGGGGCAACGGTGTCAGCGCTCGTGGCAGGGATTGGTCCGCACCCATTTGGAAGTTGAGAGCCGCCTGCGCGAGTTTGGCGCCGTTCGCAGCCTGCATCTCGAGGTCGTCCATCCGGGACAGATAGACCCTCGCCTGGAGCACGTCGGCTCGAGGATCACCCCCTGGGCGGCGTATTGCTCCGCAATCCTGACGTGCTCGGTGGTTGTGGCCCGTGCCTTCTCAAGCAGCGCCTTGTGTTCGCGAGCCTTGGCGAGATTGATATACGCCGTGATCGTCTCAAAGGTTATTCTCTCAAGTGTATGGGAGAGGGAACGCTCCTCCGCGGTCGCCATCGATTCGGCCTGTCCGATTCGGGCCGACAGCTTGCCGCCCGTGTACACGGGCAGCACCAGATCGACTCGCGTGATCCAGGTGGACAGGGGGTCGGGGTTGTTCGGATCAGAGAGAAAGAATCCCTCCATGTCGAACCGGCCCTGGTTGAGGGTCAGGGCGAAGACCTCGGCGGGGTTGTTGGTGTAGAGATAGGTTTCGCTCAATCCGATCTTGGGCAGGCGGTGTCGTTTGCCGCCCTCGAGGCGTTCGGCCGCCGCCGCCGAACGTTCGCTCGCCGCCCTGATCTCGGGATTGTTCGCGAGAGCGGAAGCCACCGCCTCCTGTATCGTCAATTCGGCGGCCGGAGCAAAATGTGCCGCGAGCGAGATGAATATTGAGATCATGATCGAGCGCATGCATTCCTCCATATAACTATTTAGGAATATACAGAAATCCTTCGTGGTGTCAAGCCCTCGGGCGAAAAATCACCATGATGGATTGAAGCGCCGGATGGCGGTCCTGCTTCCGGGACTGATGTGTCCGTCGCTGTCGCAATTGCTATCGCTATCGGTATCGAAACCTCAGATCAGTGACGTCCATTTCGATGGCGATAGCAATTACGAATCTCAGGATGCACCCCCCCTGAACCCTGAGCCCTGAACCCTGCCACCCAGGCAGCCATTAACCCCAAAGGAAAACGCCCGAGACGTGTCTACTAGATCGGTACCCGAATCTCAGGATTCGTGGCCTCGTGGTCGGTGGTGAACTCCTCCAGGATGAGGCTGGCAGTCGCCCCGCGGCCGGCGCCCTCGCTCGTCAGCTCGAGGGTGCCGCCCATGAGTTCGGCGAGGCGGCGCGAGATGGTGAGCCCGAGCCCGGTACCGCCGCGTCGGCGGGTTGTCGAGCCGTCCACCTGGTAAAAGGAGGAGAAGATCCGCTCCAGCTCATCGGCGGAAATCCCAATCCCGGTGTCCGCGACCGAAAAAACGATCCTTCGGTCGCGCTCCTCGCAGGACACGGTGATGGATCCGCCGCGGTCGGTGAACTTCAAGGCGTTGGAGAGAAGATTTGTGAGTACCTGTGAGGTGCGGTCGGAATCGGTCCAGATCACAAGCTTGCTATCGGCGCCTTCGATCCGGAATACCAGACCCTTGCTCTTCATCTGATGCTTGAACAGCGTCTGGACATCTTCGAGGACCGTGCGCACCGGCACCGGAGCAAAGTGGATCTCGAGCCGCCCGGCCTCGATCTTGGCGAGGTCGAGGACATCGTTGATGATGTTGAGCAGGCTCTCCGCCGATTCGTGGGCGATCTTGAGGAACTCTCGCTCTTTCTCGGGATCCTTGACTGCTCCGTCCATGATGAGGCGCAGAAAACCGAGGATGGCTGTGAGCGGGGTCCGCAGCTCATGGGAGGTATTCGCGAGGAACTCGGACTTCAGCCGCGACGCCTCGAAAGCCACGGCCCGTTGTTCGTCCAGCTCGCGCACCAGGCGGGACAGGGAGACCGCGCCGCCAAGAAGAAAACCGACCTGGATCAGGAGCTCGATGTTGTTTGCGGCGAGGTCGAGTTGGCTCGAGGAGGTGGCGAGCAACACCCCCTCCGACCGACCGGCCGCCGTCAGCGGCAGATAGCTCAGGTGCCGAATCTCGTGCTCCGCAGCCAACCACTCGGCGAGCTCCGAGGGCAGTGCGGTCGAGGCGGGTGTTGTCTGTGGGGCGCCTTCGTCAAACGCCGTCCAGCACGGGATGGTCGCCGGCGGTGATCGGATGAAAGCGATCCTCCTCGAACGCTTCGATGCCCGGTCCGGTGCCGATTTCGAGCCTCAATCCGCTGCCGTCTGACAACGGTCGATACAGCAGCAACGATCGCAGCGGGAGGAGCTCTTGCCCGGTCTCGAGAAAGCGCTCGAGGATCCGATGCTCCTCGACCTCTCCGGCCAGGGTCTGTGCAAGCTCCGAAAGGAAGGCGAGTCGAGTCTGCCGTCCTTCGGCCGCGCGCCGGGCAAGGTGGAGGTCGGTGACATCGGTCGCCACGATCTGGATCAGGGTTTCGCCAACCACCGGATCGACCACCGGGTGCATCTGGGTGTTGAGCCAGTGAACTTCGCCGTTCGCATCCTCGACGCGCACTATTTCTTCCCACTGTCCCTTTCCGCCCTCGAGCACCGCCGGGATGGCGGCATAGACCTGTGGTCGGTGGTTGGGGTGGATGCGCTGCATCCACGCGGGCAGGTCGTCGGTGTCGGCTGTTCCCTCAGGGACATCGAAGAGGCGAGCTGCGGCCCGGTTGGCGAAGCGAATGTTGCGGTCGCGATCCACCGACAAAACCAGCACCGGCAGCGAGTCCAAGAGAATCTCGACGCGATGACGGAGGCGTTTCAAGCGGTCCGAAAGTGCGGTCTGAGACTCCAATAACGTGACGTTTTCAAAGACCGCACCGACCGTTGGCGCACCCAGGCTGAAGGCGAGGAGCACGTATCCCCACATGAAGGGACTGTCAAACTGCTCGCGCGACCATGAGAGATCGATGTGGGCAATGGCGGTCAGGAGGAATGCGGCGCCGAGCCAGACCTCGCGCGGTTGGCGTTGTTCACGCCCGCCGAGCATGGGTATGACCGCGGCGAGGAGAAACACCGTTGCCAGACCGGCCTCTAGTGGAGCAATGCCCTGCACCAACTCGTGGTCACGCAACGAGGAGAAGATCGCCCACACGACGCCCGCAAGCGCGAGCGCAGCCGCGGTGCGTAATACGCGGGTTCCTGAGCTGTCCTCCCTGCCGCCGCGGAAGGTGAAGAGAAGAACCGCAGCCGCCAGGGTCTGGGAGATGACCCATGAAAACGCAACGAACGCATCGACGACATCCTGCGATGGGACAAGTGCCTGAAGGGTCAGCAGCAACCAGAAGTGACAGGCGATCGGCAGATAGACGTTTTTTACCTGGCGATCGAAGGGGTCATGGAGGAGTTTCCAGCGGATGTGGAAGAACCAGGTTGCGAGAGTTGCCAGAAAGGCGTTGATACCTGCAAGAAGCAAATACTCGGTGCGGTCACCCTGCCACAGGACGACGGCCTGGAGCACCGCAATACTGAGACCGGTGGCCACCGCGGCGAGCACCGCCACGAGACGCACTCTCGGTCCGGCGATCTCGGTGGCGACAAAAACTCTACCGGTTTTCATGGTCGCCTGACGATATTTCGATTCGCAGTGGGCACGTCAAAAGTATAACCCTTGGCGAGCATCGATTCATCATCGCCGCGTTGTGGGCCGCGCGAGAGAGGAGCCTAGCCTGTTCCCATCCGGAAACTCCGGAGGGGACAGCGCAGTTCTCGATGCGGAAACGAGCGATTTTTGTGCAAGTTTTAGGAAGACAAGGATTTCCGCGGAGGCGTACTCGAGTACGCCGCACAAGGGAATCCGCAGTCTGACGAAGAAATTGCCAAAAAGCGCCGTTTCCGGACGAGAACTAGCCTGGATTTCTCACCACGTCGTGTCGCGAGACCCGCGAGATGTCGTGAGATGTGGTGTTTTCGACCTGAGGGGCGCGGAGTCGTACTTGACAGTACGTCGAGCACCCCGATGGGAGAAAACGCCGCAGATTGCGGCATATCGCGGGCTGTAGTAGCGACGTGGTGAGAAATGCAGGCTAGTTACCGGTGGAGATCGAGGCCCGGTAGTCGTCGAGGACCTCCTGCGCGTGGGTCGACGGATCGACGTCCGGGTAGGCCTCGATCACGACCCCGTCGGCCCCTACGAGATAGGAGATGCGTTTGGCGAACGGGATCAGGGTGCGCGCGGCGCCGACCGACTTCGCCAACTCGTGGTCGCGATCGCTGAGCAGCCGGAAGGGCAGCCCGTTTTTCTCTGCAAACTTTCGATTCTTTTCCGGCGTGTCGTAGGAAACACCGAGCACCTCGACTCCTAAATCCTGAAGCTCGGTCCAGCTGTCCCGCAGCTGGTTGGCCTCGAGAGTTCAACCGGGGGTGTCGGCTTTCGGGTAGAAAAAGAGGAGCCAAGGTCGTCCCGCAAGATCCGCGCTCCGGACGATGGTGCCGTCGTGGGCCGGGAGATCGAAATCGACAAACGGTTTCCCAACGGGAATCATCTCTCCCTCTCCTTCGGCGTGGGCGATTGTCGCGGCACACGCCATCAATGCAAGTGTGATCAGGATAGCCGATTTTATTCCAATGTTCATGATGCCCGGTGCAACGCGAATTGTGGTCCCAGCTATTCCGTCTTGACCCACTGCCGGGGTACACTGGCGCTAGAGTGTTGGAGGAGATGCTATGGCGGGCAAGGCAGAACTGGTGGAACGGGTCGCCGAACTCACTGGATATCCCAAAACCCAGGTGGCGATGACCTACGATCTCCTCTTCGAACTCATGAGCGAGGCCCTGGCGGAGGACGACAAGGTGACGGTGCCAAACTTCGGCACCTTTCAGGTCACCCAGCGCCCGGCCCGCGCGGGCCGGAATCCGGCAACCGGAGAAGCCATCACCATCGCGGCTTCGAAGAGCGTACGCTTCAAGGTTTCAAAGAATCTCAAGGAGGCGCTCTGACGAGCGCAGCAATTAGGTATTAGCTATTAGCTGTTAGCCCATCGCAAGGTCCGGCTGACGTTTTAATTGGGTGCCTTTATTGATACCTCAGTGCGTCCTGCCTGCCAGACATTCGGAGAAGCGGCGAGTTTTTGCGGTGGTCCTAGCTAATACCTAACTGCTAATACCTAATACCTATCGACTCCCCGTGAGGCGACGCCCCAACAGTACCGAGAGCTGCTCGTCGAGTGCCATCACCGGCTCCTCCACGTCCTTGCTCCACGGCCAACGAATGACTGCGATCCTGGATTCGCTGATGGCGGTGCTCGCCTGCATCGTGGCTGCCAGCAGGTGTATGGGAAGACCGTTCTGGACCTTGACCTTGACTGCGAGGCCCTGGACCCGTTCACCGCCGGGCATGGTCCCCGCATCATCCACGCCTGCTGTTGGTTGAAGTGATGAATCAGGCGGCCCATCGGCGAGTTCCACTCGGCGAGGCGCGCCTCTTTCGGGGATCGGGTCTCGGCGCCACGGGGGTCGTGTCGAGGTTGAGCGAGAAATCCACATCCGTCGCCGCCGCGAAATTCGCGGCGATCGTCAACATGATGATGGTGAGAATTCGTCGCACAATCAATTCCATTCTCTAATGTAATGCTTCTCCGGCCGGTTGGCCAGTCCACTCGGGTACACTCCTTCGGTGGGCATTCGATCATTTCATTGGCCCGGCTCGTTGTTTCTGGTGTTCGTTGCGGCGGCGCTGACCCTTGGACCGATTGCGGTGGCCGACGCCGGGATCGCCGACTACGAGATCGAGGTCAGCCTCGATCCGGACACCCACCGCCTCCAGGCCTCGGAGCGAATCCGTTGGACCAACACGACCGCCACGCCGACCGAAGAAATCTACCTTCACCTTTACCTCAACGCTTTTTCGAGTTCCGAGACCACCTTCATGCGCGAGCTCGGAGGCAACTCGTTGCGCAGCCGGGTCGCACTGTCCGATGGCTGGGGATGGGTTCGCATCGAGCGCATGGTCCTCGACGACGGTGTCGATTTGATGCCGGGTCTGGAGTTCGTGCGTCCGGACGACGGCAACGCCATGACTTCACCGTCGCCCGGGTGGCGCTTCCGCGGGTCGTCGAGCCGGGAGGCGTCGTCGAGCTCGAGCTCGAGTTCTCGGCTCAGCTGCCGCGGATCATCGCCCGCACCGGCGTCGAGGGAGACTTCCATCTCGTCGGTCAGTGGTTCCCGAAGCTCGGCGTTTTCGAGGGAGAGGCGGGGTGGAACTGCCACCAATTCCACGCCTCGTCGGAGTTCTTCGCCGATTTCGGCGCGTACCGGGTGTCGATCACCCTCCCTGAGAGCTGGGTCCTCGGCGCAACCGGGGTCGAGGCCGGGAGCGCTCCGGCGGATGACGGACGGCGGACGGTCGTGTACCGGGCAGAGCGGGTGCACGACTTTGCATGGTGCGCTGCGCCGCCGGATCTGATGGAGGTCGTGGAGACCGACTTCTCACCGGGCCGCGATGTGCCGATACAGTGGCTCGAACGGGCGCAGTCTCTTCTCGGTCTGAGCGCCGCCGAGCTCGAGCTTCCGCCCATGCGGCTGCGCCTCATCGTGCCCCGTGCCCAGCGGGTTCTCGCCCCGCGAATGGTGCGAGCCGCCCGTCTCTCGGTCGCATGGTTCGGTCTCTTCTACGGCCCGTATCCGTACCCACAGGTGACGATCGTATCGCCGCCCGAGGGCGCCGAGGAGGCCGGCGGGATGGAGTACCCCACCTTTATCACAACCGGCGCCGACCGCCTCGATGCCTACCCTCCGTTTTCGTGGTCGTCGGACATCGAGGCGGTGACGGTGCACGAGTTCGGCCACCAGTACTTCCAAGGGATGCTGGCGTCGAACGAGTTCGAAGAGGGGTGGCTGGACGAGGGCGTCAACACCTTCGCCGAGCTCCAGTGCATGACCGCAATCGCAGCCGACGGACTGGTGCCGGAGATCCGGCCCTTTCCCTACTGGGGCGCCGAGCGCCTCTCTCTGTTGATACCTCAGGTGCCGGTCAAGGTGGGCGTGAGGGCGTGGGACTACCGGCGGCGTTGGACCTACTACCTCGCCTCGTACGCCAAAACCGGGGTCATCCTGCGCACCGTCGAAGGTCTGATCGGCCCCGAGGCGATGGCCCGCGGCCTGCGGTCCTACTTTGACCGCCATGCCTTCGGCCACCCGTCGGGTCGTAATCTTGTGTCAGCCCTGAGCGATGCGGCGGAGCAGGACCTGGGCCCGTTCTTCGAGCAGGCGATCTGGAGCGACGCCGTGGCCGACTGGGCGGTGACATCGGTGCGCCAACGCTCGCCGAAGACCGCCGGGGGGTTCTCCTGGGAAGGCGGCGAGTGGCGCGTAATTGAGGAAGCTGAGACCGACGGCGCCGATGATGGGGAGAACGATGCCGATACGTGGCTGGTCGATGTCGAGCTGGCACGGCTCGGTGATTTTATCGGTCCGGTGGAGGTCGAGCTGACGTGGGCCGACGGCGCCTCGGAACGGCGCACGTGGGTGGGTGAGGAACGCTGGGTTCGCTGGAAGCTCGAGGGATCCGAACGGCTGGCGCAGGTGGTGGTGGATCCCGACGGCGTGTGGGCGCTCGAGGCTCGGCGCGCCGACAACTACTGGCGGGATGAGCCGGCCCGCGAGGATCATCCCCTGTGGTGGGTGCGAGAGTTTCTCGGTGTTGCCGGCAAGATCTTTCTGAAGTGGAGCTGAGAGTGGCCGATACCCCATCCCCGGGCTCCGGATTTCGCCTCGCGCTGCGGCTGCGTCGATTGGTCGGGGCGGTGTGGCTGGTCTCGATGGCAGTCTTCTTGCCCGCGCAACTGGTGGTGAATCTGGCCACCGGCGCAACCCGCGCCAACCTTCCGGGTCGCCCCATGCCGGCCGGCGACAGCACCCTGATTCTGGTCGAGCTGATCCGTCCGGTCACGGGCCCGCTCGTCCTCGCGCTGATCTCCGGAGGTCTCGCCCTCCTCGCGTGGTCGGTGCTGTGGCACGGGGGGACGGTGAGGTGGTGGTTTGGCGCCGGCGCCGCGCGCGTCCGACTGACGGAGATCCTCGGCCACGGGGTCGTCTGGTGGTGGCGCTACGCCCGGCTCGTGCTGGTTACCGTGACAATCACCGCGGCCATGCTGGCGGCGATCTGGCTTGCGCTGAAGCCCCTCATCCACATCGCCGAGACGACCGGCGGCGGGGGACGTTCGGGCGTCCTCCTGGCGGCGGGCGTTGTGCTGACCGCGATGGTGGTATTCGTGTTCTGGCTCGCGACCCTCCGCGGCGCGTGGCTGCTTGGAGAGTCCGGACGCCGGTCGGCGGTGGTGGCGTGGCTGCGCGGTTTCGGCGCCACCCTCCGGCACCCGATCCGCTCAGTTCTCACGCTTGTGCTGTGGGCCGTGCCGGGCTTCGCCCTGCTCGTGCTGCCGGTGTTCGTGGAGGGTCCCGTGGCGGGACTCGTGCTCCTGCTGGCGTGGCTCGGCAGCGCTTTCAGCTGGGTCGCGCTCTACCTCTCCTTTGCACCGCAGGAACCGTCCGAGGAGTGGTATCGGAAGATGCAGGAACGGGCCGCAGCGCGCGCGGCGAAACCGCCCGAGCCATCCAAAGAGTACGCCACGCAGCGTTTCCCGACGCAGTCGCCGGAGATTAGTGATCAGTCATCAGTGATCAAGTAATCAGTGATCGAGTGATTTCAGATGAACTGCTGATCACTGATCACTGATGACTGATCACTTGATTACTCGACGTCCTTGAGACGTTTCGGCGCCGCAGCCAGCACCTCCGGCGGACAGCCGTCGGCGAAGAGCTTGAAGTTCTCGATGTATCGTGCGGCAAGGGCGTCGTAACGCTTCCAGTACTCGTCCTTACTGCCCCAAGTGGTCGAGGGTTCGAGGACATCCTTGGGCACGTCGGGACAGGTCAACGGCACTTCGAAGCCGAAGAGCTTGTCCTTCCGGAACTTCACCTTGTCGAGCTTGCCCTCGAGGGCTGCGTCGAGCAAGTTGCGGGTGTGGCGGATCGAGATCCGTTTACCCGAATTCCAACCGCCGCCGATCCAACCGGTGTTGACCAGCCAACAGGTGGCGCCGTGCTGGAGCATCTTGGCGCGCAGCAGGTCGGCGTAAGTGAATGGGTGGTGGACCATGAACGGCGCTCCGAAGCAGGCCGAAAACGCGATCTCGGGCTCGATGCCGAGGCCGATTTCGGTGCCGGCGATCTTCGAGGTGTAGCCGGATATGAAGTGGTAGACCGCGTGCTCGGGGTCGAGGCGGGCGATTGGGGGCAGCACCCCCTGTGCGTCGCAGGTCAAGAGGATGACGTTCTTGGGGTGCGACTGGACCATCGCATCGGGCACCACGTTTGGAATGAAATCAAGCGGATAGGCGGCACGGGTGTTCTCGGTGAAGCGATCGTCGTCGAGATCGAGCCGGCGCGAAGTCGGGTCCATGACGACGTTCTCGAGGATTGTGCCGAAGCGACGCGTGGTGGCGTATATCTCGGGCTCGTTCTCGGCCGATAGGCGGATGACCTTGGCGTAGCAGCCGCCCTCGAAGTTGAAGACGCCGGTCGACGACCAGCCATGCTCGTCGTCGCCGATCAGGCGGCGCTTGGGATCCGCCGACAGGGTGGTCTTGCCGGTTCCGGAGAGACCGAAAAAGAGGGCGACATCGCCGTCCGGGCCGACGTTGGCCGAGCAGTGCATGGCCAACACCTCTTTGAGCGGCAGGAGGTAGTTCATGACCGTGAACATGCTCTTTTTGATCTCACCGCCATAGCTCGACGAGCAGATCAGCGCCAGCCGCTCGGCGAAGTTGAGGATGATCGCGGTCTCCGAACGAGTGCCGTCGATCCGCGGATCCAACTTGAAGGACGGGGCCGCGATCACCGTGAACTCGGGAACGTGATTCTGATACTCCTCCTGGTTCTTCGGAAGGATGAACATGTTGCGTGCGAAGAGCGAGTGCCAGGCATACTCGGCGATCACCCGAATCGGCATCCGGTACTCGAGGTCGGCGCCGATGAAGCAATCCTGGACAAAGAGCTCCTCGTCTTGGAGAAAGGCCTGGACACGGGCAAAGAGCGACGAGAACTTTTCGGGCGAATAGGGCCGGTTGTACTCACCCCACCAGATCCTGTCGGCGGTTGAGGGCTCCTCGACGATGTACTTGTCCTGGGCGGCGCGGGCCGACCATTTGCCGGTGTTGACCACCAGCGGGCCGCCGTGGGCCATGGCGCCTTCCTGGCGAAAGGAGGCCTCCTCATAGAGAGCCGGCTCGGGGAGGTTCCAGTAAACCCGGTCGAGGTGGACGAGACCGTGATTCTTCAGCCCGTAGCGGCTTTTGAGGTCCCCTGCCTGGGCGGCGGCGGGCGTCTTGAACTTCAGATACTTGCTCATGTCCAGTCCCTCACCAGCTTGCGCTCACCGATGTAGAGCTCGTTCGGGGCATTGGGATCGAGCGCCCACTTCATGCGCTCGATGCCAGTAGTGATGTCCTTGATGGAGCCGCAGAAGGAGATCCGGAGGTGGCCCTCCTTGCCGAACTCGATCCCCGGCACGGTCACCACCTGCACCTTCTCGAGAAGGAACTCCGACAGTCGGATGGAGTCCTTGTCGTAATGGCTGAAATCCGGGAATGAGTAGAAGGTGCCGTGGGGCTCCTCGAGGCGCACGCCGTCGAAGGAGCGCAGCTGCTCGACGAGGACGTTGCGGTTGTTCTCCAGGGTAGTGCGGAGGCTGTCGACCGACGACTGGATGCCGTTGATGGCGCCCGCCGCGGCGTGCTGGAGGACTGCCGATGGTCCCGAGGTTTCGTGGCCCTGGATATTGGTCATGGCCTCGATCAGCCGTGTGTTGCCGACCGCCCAGCCGCTCCGGAAACCGGTCATGGCGTACTGCTTTGAGACCCCGTTGACGATGATCAGCTTGGAGTTGTCGGTGCGGTCCTTGGCGTAGTCGTAGACGTTGACCGGCTTCAAGCCGTCGAAGATCAACCGGTGGTAGATGTCGTCCATGATCAGCCACAGACCGCGCTTCTCGCACAGCTCGACGACGTCCTTGATGAAGTCCGCCGGGTAGACCGCCCCCGACGGGTTATTCGGACTGTTGAGGATCACCGCCTTGGTGTAGGAGCCGATGACCTGCTCGATGTCCTGGATGCGCGGGATGAAGCTGCCGTCC
>PVMK01120705.1_pt1 | contig 14867 bp, 12 predicted proteins | sample 1853481 | NCBI WGS metagenome assembly PVMK01 (sample SAMN08533507, study PRJNA380276) | Marine sediment metagenome, whole genome shotgun sequencing project.
TTCTGAATATTGAGCTGAACAACACCGAAACGGTCAATCCTGTTCCGCAATACATTATAGGAATTATCAATGGCATCTTCTGCCTCTACCTTTAAAAAGGTGACTACTTCATTGTTGGTAGTATTGAAATCTATTTCACCGCGAGTTTCAGGAGTCATAAAAAACTGGGCCAGTTGTCCCCCGGGATTCAATTCCTCAAAGGCCTCGGCAAACAGATTGACAAAGTCGCTCTGGCTATCTTTTTTCTTCTCATGAGCAAGTGCCATGGTCTCGGTGAACACAGGATCTGTGAGAAACTGATTCGCAGCCAGGGAGCGGATTATATCTTCAACCGCGATCTCCAGAATGACGTTCATTCCACCTTTAAGGTCAAGGCCAAGGTTGACCTCTCGTTCCTTACACTCCTGGTAGGTATATTTTTTAAACAGGACATTATATACCACTTCACCTTTCATCGAATCCAGGTAAGATCGTTCTATGCGGACATCACCGTTGGCAATCTCCCTGGCATCGCGCTCCACCTTCTGTGTAAATACAGTAAACAGAAGCTGGTATACACACACTAGCGCCAGAACAATCGTAAAAAACCTGATAGCACCTTTATTTTGCATTTTTAACTTGTTTATTAGTAGTTACTTGATTGTCTTTTTCGAATAGGCCGCAAATATAGCACTATTTTTTTGCACTTCGGAGGCTAGCCTTAAAAAAATGCGTAATCGGCACTTAGGCCAATAACGCATTTTATAAAACTTATTTCTTTGAGAATCTGATGTTTAGAACTAATCCTCGAACAGTTTCATATCATCCAATACCGTCATTACCTTTTTAACACTTTCGACAGAGGAGGTAAGCAATTTCTTCTCGTCGTCGTTCAGACTGATCTCGATGATCTCTTCTACCCCGCCTTTACCCAGTTTTACCGGGACTCCAAGATAGAGTTTTTTCTGCCCGTACTCCCCATCAAGGTAAGCACAAACGGGGAAGATCCTTTTCTGATCATCCACAATGGCTTCCACCATTTGAGTTACAGCTGCACCCGGGGCATACCAGGCGGAGGTACCCATCAAAGCAACCAGTTCGCCACCACCTTTCCGTGTCCTGGTCACTATTTTGTCAATCACATCTTTCTCCAGCAATTCTGTCACGGGAATACCGCTCACAGTAGTATACCTGGGCAGGGGTACCATGGTATCTCCATGTCCACCCATTAACATGGCCTGGATGTCATTTGGAGAGCCATTCAGCGCATCGGCCAGAAAGGCCTTGAAGCGTCCCGTGTCAAGAATACCTGCCATTCCGAACACTTTATGTGGGTCTGTATTGGCTGCCAGGAAAGCTGCATAGGTCATCACGTCAAGAGGGTTCGAAACCACTATGATGATGGCATCGGGCGAGTACTTGATCGCCTTTTCTGTAACCTCCTTCACAATGTTCGCATTGGTCTTGATAAGGTCATCACGTGACATTCCAGGTTTCCTTGGAATACCGGATGTGATTACAATGATCCCTGATCCTTTGGTTTTCAGGTAATCATTGGTGGACCCGGTAACCCGGGTGTTGAAATGGTTGATTGAGGAAGTCTGCCAGATATCCAGCGCTTTTCCTTCGGCCAGTCCTTCTTTAATATCAAGAAGAACCACTTCCTTGGCCAGATCCTTATGGGCGATAACATTGGCACAGGTGGCACCCACATTTCCGGCACCAATTACAGTGATCTTGTTCATAGTTTAGGGTTTTAATATTAGATGTTGTTGTAAAATTTAGGTTCAATTCTAATTGTAATAGAGCATGGACGGATCTATTCCTTGACATTGGATAGTAAATATAGTAAATTGAGGGTGAACCCCTTCTTTTCGGCACCATGAAAATCGATCTGTCAAAATACCTGGACAATTGGTACAAGGAGGATTCTGCTAAAAATATTTTCCCAGGGCCGGTTGTGACCCTGTCGAGAGAAGTGGGATGCCCGGCGAAAAAAATTGCAGCTGAACTTTCAGAAAAATTGAATACATTAAAAAAGAAGCACTCCAAAGATCACCCATGGCGATGGATCGATAAGGAGATTATGATGGAATCGGCCAAAGAACTCCAGGTTGATTCAAGCCAGATCCAGCATATCTTTGATTACAAAAAAAGGGGCATACTTGAAGATTTGCTGCTGGCTCAATCCAAGGATTATTACAAATCGGATATGAAGATCCGTACTACCATTGCCAAGGTGATAAGAAATTTTGCAAATGCCGGCAATGCCATCATTGTAGGGAGAGGTGGCGTGGCCATCACCAGAGATATTCCCAGGTCACTTCACATCTACCTGGAAGCACCCCCTGAGTGGCGGGCCCTGCGGGTAGCAGATAAACAGAATTTTTCCATTGACCAGGCCCGATCTTATGCACAAAACATCGATAAAAAAAGGTCCACCTTCAGGGATTTCTTTCAGGGTAAAGGAAATGATTATACTCGTTTTGATATCAGACTGAATTGTATGACCCTGGAGTCAAATGAGTTAATCGATATCATCATTGGAGGCATGAGAACCCGTTCGATGATATGAAAGATTTCTTAAATTTACTCTCATTAACTCAAATCCATTCTATGTTTCGACATGTGTTTCGAGCCATTATCCTGAGCTTCCTTCTTTATGCTTGCAATCCATCAGGCTCACAGTCAGGCGATACCGATTTTATCCCCGATTCCGAATATCCTTCTGCCTTCTCCCAGAATGGAGAGATCATATATGCCCTGAAAATTCCTACGGATATTGTCAACTTTTTTGAAGAGACAGGAACAGGATTCGATCCTGATATAACTTGTCCGCTCGAAAAGATCCCCCTCTATGAAAACCCGGAGCATATAGCTCTGCTACTGGGTGTTCTTGGAGTAGATTTGAGCTACTGCACTCTGTTTGAAAGAGTAAGCGAATCGGCAGAGTACTATTACCATATTGAATTACTAGCTGATAAACTGGACCTCCCCCGGGAAATTTTTGAAGATTCCCCCGGAGAACAGCGATCCAACCTGGAGAACCCCGACTCCCTGAAGAATCAGATCTATGAAATCTACACGGAGATGGACATTCACTTTCAGGAGAGTGAACAGTTATCGCTTGCATCTCTTTCCCTCCTGGGAGGGTGGCTGGAGACCATGTATATCGGTGTGGTTATTTACAAAGATAAAAATGTACTGGAGATGGGTGATCGAATTCTTCAGCAGAAATACTCCCTGAACAGCCTGTCGGGAATACTTGCCAATCAACAGGAATCCTTAATGGTGAGACGCTATATGCACACCGTGAATAAACTAAAAGATGTTTACGACGAAGTGGATATCCGTTACGATACAGAGGGATTTGAAATGGATGATAACGAACAGGCTTTCCATGGAAGTATTGCAGAGATTACCTATAAGCCAGAGTCTCTGGAAGAGATCTGTAGGATTATTCTCCAACTACGGGCAGATATCCTCCCGATGATTAATCGCTAGGAGATGTACCTTCCCTAGGATACCAATACCTTACCGGTCATCTTTTCCGGTTTTTCCACCCCCATGATATGAAGTAGGGTCGGGGCCACATCAGCCAGGATTCCTTCACCAACCTTGGTGTAGTCGTCGGTGACCATAATACAGGGTACGGGGTTCAGGGAGTGAGCGGTATTGGGTGAACCATCAGGATTCACCGCATTATCGGCATTTCCATGATCGGCAATAATCATAACATCATAGTCTTTAGCCCTGGCTGCTTCCACCACTTCGCCCACACATTGATCCACGGTGGTCACCGCTTTTTCAATGGATGCATAGACACCTGTATGACCCACCATATCACCATTGGCAAAGTTGAGACAGATAAAATCGGGACTGGTCTCATTGATATCCTTAATGACTGCATCTTTAACCTTGAAAGCACTCATTTCAGGCTGGAGATCATAGGTAGCTACCTTGGGGGAGGGAACCAGGATCCGGTTCTCATTTTCAAATTCAGCTTCCCTTCCTCCCGAAAAGAAGAAGGTCACATGGGCATATTTCTCTGTTTCGGCAATTCGTAGCTGCTTCAAGCCGGCTGCGGAGACCACTTCGCCAATCGTATGGCTTACATTGGCCTTATCGTAGATTACATGCAAGCCCTTGAAAGTGGCATCGTAAGGGGTCATGGTGCAGTAGTGCAGGGGAATGGTATGCATATCATGTTCTGGCATATCCTTCTGGCTGAGCGCAATGGTCAGCTCTTTGGCCCGGTCGTTCCGGAAATTGATAAAGACCACCACATCTCCCTCCTGGAGAGTCCCCAGGGGTTTGTTCTCCTCATCAACTATTACGATGGGCTTAACAAACTCATCTGTCACACCTTTATCATATGACTGCTGGAGAGCTGTCAGCACGTCGGTAGCGGCTCTTCCTTTTCCATGTACAAGCAGATCGTAGGCATCCTTGATCCGTTCCCAACGATTGTCCCGGTCCATGGCATAAAACCTTCCCACAAAAGAAGCGACCTTCCCCTTGGAAGTGGCCAGGTGTTTCGTCAGCTCTTCCATATAACCCTTTCCGCTCTGTGGATCGGTATCACGACCATCACCAAAAGCATGTACAAACACATCCTTGATCCCGTATTCGCCAGTCATATCGCAAAGCTTGTAGAGGTGCTTGTCAAGTGAGTGAACTCCACCGTCGGAAAGCAGACCTATAAAATGCACCTGCTTCTGATTGTCGCGGGCGTAACTGAAGGCCTCCACCAGGGCAGGATTCTCGCTAATGGATCCATCCTTCACAGCCCTGTTGATCTTCACCAGGTCCTGGTAAACCACACGACCCGCACCAATATTGAGGTGTCCCACCTCCGAATTACCCATCTGTCCGTCGGGTAATCCCACATTCTCGCCTGATGCATGAAGTTGTGAAGAGGGGTACTCCTTCTCAAGCCTGTCCATATTTGGGGTAGCCACCTGGCTGATCACATCGGCAATGTCGCCTTTTCCAAGACCCCATCCATCGAGGATCATCAGAAGTGTTTTCTTGGTGCTCATATCTTATGCTATTATTTCCTGTTAGACACATTCCCGGAGCATTTGTTTGTCCGGTGCTGAATTTAAGCGCACAAAGATAGTTGATTTTGCCTGTAAGCAAGATATTTCCTAAATTTCACTCCCATTGCGTTTAATCAAATCAGTATGATAGAAAACACCAGGCTACCAGGAAATTTGATTACAGTAATTGGTTCTGAAAGCAAAGATTTCGCTGTGAAGGCGGGTCGGGCTCAACCCCGCAGAAATTCATATGCACTAATTATATTTGGTGCTTTCTGGACTGCATTTACAAGTATTTTTGTAGTTGCCTTTTTGGGTCCGCTATTTCTTGGAAATGAAGTCCACTTTGAAGCGAACGGAGTCCCTACCGTTGCAAGTCCAGACAATTTAGGACCTATCATGTTTCCATCGCTTATTATCGGTTTGTTCGTACTAATAGGTCTTGCTATGTTAGCAGGAGGTATACGCTCACTATTCAGAAAAGGAGGCTATTTCGTAGGCACTTCAACAAGATTAATACATTCCTACAAGGGTAAGATCAGATCCATTGACTGGGAACAATTCTCAGGAGATATAGAGTTGAGTGGCGATACCCTTACAGGTAGTATTTCATTACAGATGAGAACCGGCAGAATGGTAAGTAAAAAAAACGGTCCGGACAGGTATGTCCCAGATGTTATCCATATTTCAAAAATTCCCTATGTATTCGAAATTGAGAAAATTTGCAGACGAAGAATCAAAGAGAACGATCCGACTCCAGCCATTAAATGACCCTAACTGAAGAAAATGAAAAACACAAAATACATTCTCATTGGAGTTGCCATAGTGCTTATCATTGGGCATATCTCTGTTACAGATTTTGGAGATTTAAGCTGGTCAAACAATGCCGGAAGCTATCTGGGCATAATCGCCATGATTTTACTGGTCATTGGCATGGTAATCTCTCTTTTGGAAAAGAAAAAATAATCATTCATATGAAATCGATATTCTTTATCCTATTGTCCTTTGCGTTGACAAATGTGCTTAATGCTCAAAGCCATTGTGCCTGTTGTATGGAATCACATAAGCAGTTTGACTTCTGGGAAGGCGACTGGAATGTTTTGGATACACTTCTCCAAACTGCCTTTTTGGGAATATACCATCGAAAGAAATTACACCACAACTAAACTTATTTACAGGCAAACTGACTAATTGAAATCCCCATGAAAAAACACATTACTTCCCTGTTTCTGCTTACCCTATTTTCCACATTCTTATTGCAAAATTCTTGTACGAGTTCGGGGATTCCGGATAAGGAGGAAGTAAGAATAAAAGTAGGCCAGTTATTCCTTCTGGCATTTACAGGAGAAGAAGCTGATATCGTTCTACCCTTTATTGCTGAACGAGGGATCGGGGGACTGTACCTGAGTAATGAAAACCTAAGGGAGCCAAGGCAATCGGCCCTCCTGATGAATGAGTTGCAGGCTGCGGCCATGAACGGGATTTCCAAACAGCCGTTGCTGACTGCCTGTGACCAGGAAGGTGCCTGGGGAATTATGGTTCCATACTCAACCACGGGGCCAGGCAACATGGCTCTGGGTGCTTCGGAGGTGGCCAATACGGAGGAGATGTATACCATTTTTGCCAAAGAGCTAACATCCATTGGGGTTGTTTGCAACCTTTGTCCGGCAGCAGATGTAAATTCAAATCCACTGAATCCCATTATTGGAACCAGATCCTTTGGAGAAGATCCACAGGCAGTTGCTGACCGCGTAAAGGCGGCCATCGCAGGGCTTCATAGCAATGGCATCATCGCTGTTGCCAAACACTTTCCAGGACATGGCAACACCAGCACAGATTCCCACAGGGGAATTCCAAGGGTAACCCGCTCCCTGGAGGAAATTGAATCCATTGATTTACTGCCTTTCAAGGCGGCAATAGATGCCGGGGTGGACCTGGTGATGACTTCACACATTATATTTGATGCCCTGGACCCTGATAATCCAGCCACTCTTTCTTCGAAAATCCTCATCGATTACCTGAGGGATAAACTGGGATTTAAAGGAGTGGTGATTACAGATTCGTTCAATATGGGGTCGATTCAAAAGAGTTACGATCCACCTGAGGCTGCCATCCTTACCATATTGGCCGGAGCCGATATGATCATGCTTGCCGAAGAGCGCTATGGAGAAGACGTAGGCGATTATATTAAATCCCAGAATGAAATGATCGACAGGGTTGAGCAGGCGGTGATGGATGGAAGGATCCCCATGGAACGTCTCAATGAGGCTTACAATCGTATTATCTCCCTGAAGGAAAAATACAAGCTTGCAGAGAAACTAACTGTAGACGCTGAATATGCCGGTTCATTTGTGGGAAATCCGGAGCATCGGGAGGCTGCGCTCAGGGTAGCTGAATCTTCGTTGTACATGGCCTATGACAAGCGCTCTTTGGTACCTCTAAAACCGGGGAGTTCTGTATCGGTCATTAGGCTTACCAAGGAAAATGTGGAGGAGATTATCACAATCGCAGCCGGAATCGGTCCGAATTATTACACCGCTTATGCAGATTTTGTTACCGAAATGAAAGAAGCCGGATTTGATGTAAGTGAATACAACTATGAAGATGAGATTTCTGGTAAAGATGTAGTAATTTGTGTCAGTGAAAACTATCCTTTCCCTGGCGCCTCGCTGGATCTGGAAGAGCAGCGAAGAAGGCTGGCCGTCGTAAAGGAGAAGACTCAAGCACCCCTCATAAATGTGGCACTAAAGGATCCATATGATGCTCTGATTGTCCAGCCAGATGCTTATATAAGTGCCATCGGATCAAATATTTCCAATGTAAAGGCAACGGTAAATTTGTTGTCGGGAAAGGTTGAAGCCAGGGGCAAACTGCCAGTAACACCTGTAGCTCCAGATTAAAACGATTTTGCACTGTACTTTAGAGCTTCAGGATAATTTTCCTCCGAGTAAGCAGGGCGGCTATTCCAAGTATAAACAGGGAAAAAAGGATCGCTCTCACGATACCTAAAAGACCGTTGTTGAACGCTTCGCTCAGGTAGCTTACAGTGAAAACAGCGTAAAACATATAGGGCAAAATGTAGGTAAGCAGGGGATTCATTCCAGCCGGCTTCAGGAATTTTGCCCAGCGGGAATAGCCTTTTACATCAACCAGCCAGTATATCAGGGGGAACAGGAAGCAGCAAATGGCAACACTGTAAAGCGCCCAGGATGGGGTGGCATAGATCTTTGAGATGCCTCCCACCGGTGCCAGGAAAAAACCTGCTACCAGGAAGAACAGGGCGATGATCAACATACCGGTAATCCGTTGATTATGGGTAAGCTTGCTGCCCCTTTGAAGGAACAGCATGGTGAAAACGATTCCCGCAAGCGTCATGGAGGCGTGTGTTAAATGAAATACCTGGGAATCGAACCAGGAAAGAAAGGGAGGTAGATGAAAGGCTTCACTCTGCAAGCCGGTAACCATAACAATAAAGAGAGCTAAAATACCAACCAGAGCTGCAAAACTACTTTTGAAAAGAAGATAAGCAAGCACGGATAAAAGATAGGCCCAGCCAATCAGTCCCAGTATGCCCCAGTAACTAATCTTCATCCCGATCAAAAAATCACCTTCGCCCCTGGGATAAAGCAGTGCCAGGACAAGCAGAATAGCCATTCCAAGAAACTGCAGACCGATATATAGTTTCTTTCTTGCGCCATCTACTTTTGGATACTTGTTCCAGACCAAAATTGCACTCAGGTATAATAAGATATCCCACCACATCTTTGAAATAAGGGTTGGTCCTTCGGGCCACTCCCAGGAATTGACCATAAACAGACCCAGAATAATTAATCCCACAGTCCGGATAAAAATATGTTTCCCAATTTGCAAAGAACTCTCACCTCTGGCCAGGCGTATGCCCATGGCCAGGGGAATGGAAATGCCTACAATAAAAAGAAAGGCAGGGAACACCACATCCACAAAAGTCATGGAATTGGCGTCGGCACTGGCATGTTTCAACCAGGAGGGAATTCCGGTCACCGGCATCAGGTCATTTACAAATACCATTAGAAAAATGGTACGGCCCCGGAATACATCAATCGAGAGGATTCTTTTACTTTCCATAAATCTGAGTTATAAAACAAATATCGCAAAAAAGTAAATCCTGTAACACACATCTGACTTTTGCGTCTCAAGTAAAACGAAGTAATGGTATTCGTATAACAGTAATTGAACCCCAAAAAAAATAATTGATATGAAAAAAATAACATTTTTAAGTTTGATCATTCTTGCAGTATCGTTTGTAGGATATGCACAAAATAGTAATACCGGTAAATTCCTTAAGGCGCCCTGCCCCATCGATGTACCTGAAGGTCTTGAAGAGAGTGGAAAATTCTCTTTTGGATATATGAAGGTACCTGAATTCCATGCTTACCCCGATGGAAAGACAATTGAACTCGCAATATCAATTCACAAATGTCAGGGCGATTCTGCAACCCACGAGCCAATGGTTTTGGTTACTGGCGGACCTGGAATGTCTGACATTGATGCTTTTGTTCCTGATTTATTTGGTGACCTTGGTGCCCTATTTCTTAACAATCGTGATATTGTTATCATAGAATTAAGGGGATTAAAATACTCGAAACCCAATTTACTGTGCCCTGAGATTGACAATCTGCAACTATTCCTTGCCGATAAACACCTGTCCACGGAGAAGACCATTGAGTTATACATGGATACATTGCAATCTGCATATAATCGTTTTGAACAGGAGGGGGTCAACCTGTCAGCATTTAATGACTACGAGATTGCAAATGACATTGATTTTGTCATGGTGCAACTTGGTTATGAGAAATTCTCAGTATTTGGTTCTTCATTTGGAACGCTGGTAACCCAGCACCTTCTTTTAAATCACTCTGAGCACCTGGTAAGTGCTTCAATGAATGCAGTTGTGGATTTCAACAGGGGTTTGACGAAGATGCACACCAACAGCATTCAAACATTGGAAGACATATTTCAAAGATGTGAAGACGATCCTGAATTGAGCCAGGCATATCCTGATTTGAAAAACAGGTTTCTTTCCACGCTGACAAGGCTTAATGAAAACCCGGATACTTTAGATATAAGATATGAAAAAGATGGGAAGATGTATAAGATCCCACTCAACGGAAATAAGCTTTCAGTATGGATATTCGGTCAAATGTACTGGGATGCTCAAATTCCTTCAACCTTGCATAAAATCCTATCTGGCGATTACAGCCAGATCATTAATGATCCTGGAATGATATTTCCTTTACATGAATTCAGCAATGGATTATCATTGAGTATCATTCTATCTGAGTACTCAAATTTTGAAGAGGCAGATATCCCTGTCGACAATGAATATGTTGATTTTGTAAAGGGTTGTGGAACAATGATTTTCACTCCCTATTTTCTGAATCAAGCAAAGGAGGTATGGAAGGTAAATGATTTGCAAAATAAGAACATATCCCTGGTTTCAGATGTTCCAACTTTAATGTTTGGGGGCGAAATGGACCATGTTTGTCCACCTAATTATGCCATGGATCTATCAAAGAACTTGAAAAATTCATATTTATATATTTTTCCCGGTATAGCTCACTCACCCATCGATGTTGGCTACTGTGCCATTCTGATGATGAAGCAGTTCGTTGATAATCCATCACAAGCACCGGATAGTTCGTGTATACAAGAGTTTAAAAGCGGCTTCAATTTGCCTGAATAAATAATAGAGCTACTCATGGAATCTATCTGATATTCACTACATTTCATTGCCATTTATTAGGTAGAAAATATGAGTCTGTTTTCGCAATGGAGTGGAAATTAGAAGCAGATTTTAGAAAGCAAAAACCAATACACAAAACATCATTACTAGCCAACACTTTTCATATTTCTGAGCCGTTTGCATAAGCATAACTCCTTTGCAACCAACTTTTATGGCATTAGCTAATGGCTTTCATTTTCCAGATGAGAAAGTATACCTTACAATTGCTTCGAGAAGGAATAAGTAGTATTTTGCTTTTCATTAAGAATTAATCCCAAAATTCATAAAACCTCATCATGAAAAAATTTGCCATTTACGCCATAGGGATCCTGGTCCTTATGCTGGTTTCCTGTACCTCAACCGGAAATAAAACAGATTTCTCAATCGATTTTGAGAAATATACCCTTAAGAATGGATTGGATGTGATCCTGCATACCGATAAGTCCGATCCCATTGTCTCAGTTGCTATCCAGTATCATGTGGGTTCGAACCGTGAAAATACGGGACGCACAGGTTTCGCCCACCTCTTCGAACATATGATGTTTCAGCAATCGGAAAATGTAGGTCAGGATCAATTCTTTAAAAAGATCCAGGCTGCCGGTGGAACACTCAATGGTGGAACCAATTCCGACGGGACAGTATATTATGAAATTGTACCCAAAAATGCACTGGAGATGGCTCTTTGGCTGGAATCAGATCGCATGGGCTACCTGATTAACACCATAACCCAGTCTGCCTTTGCCAACCAGCAAAATGTGGTTCAGAACGAGAAGAGACAGATGGTAGATAACCGGCCCTATGGTCATAACTCCTGGGTGCTGGATAAAAACCTTTATCCCGAAGGTCATCCCTACAGCTGGCAGGTGATTGGAGAAATGGAGGACCTTTTCAATGCCACCGTAGAAGATGTGAAAGAGTTTCATGCCACCTACTATGGTCCCAATAATGCCACCCTGGTGATAGCCGGAGACATCAACCCGGAAGAAGCCAGAGCGCTGGTGGAAAAATATTTTGGAGAGATTCCCGGCGGAGATCCCATGCAGGACATGGAACCCATGCTGGTCACCCTGGATGAAACCAAGAAGCTCTATCACGAAGATAATTTTGCCAAGACCCCAAGACTCACCATGGCCTGGCCCACGGTGCAACAGTACACCAATGATGCCTATGCCCTGGATTTTCTCGGAGAACTGCTTTCCAGTGGAAAAAAAGCCCCCATGTACAAGGTGCTGGTGAAGGATAAAAAACTTACTTCCAGGGCCTCAGCCTATAACTACTCCAGGGAACTGGCTGGAAGTTTCAGAGTAACCATCAATGCCAATGCGGATATCAGCCTTGCCGATGTGGAAGACGCCGTATTCGAATCTATGGAGCTATTTGAAGAGGAAGGTATCACCGAGAGCGATATGGAGCGGATCAAAGCTGGTCTGGAGACCGGTTTCTATAATAGCATAAGCTCCATCCTGGGAAAGGGATTTCAGATGGCTCGCTATAACGAGTACGCCGGCTCACCTTCCTTTATAGAGGAGGATATTGCTAACATTCAGGCCGTTACAATCGAAGATGTCCTTCGTGTTTATGAAACCTATGTGAAAGACAAACCTTATATCGCCACCAGTTTTGTACCCAAAGGATCCATGGACCTTGTGGCGGTAAACTCTATAAAAGCAGACGTAGTGGAAGAAAGCATTACTGATGCCAGCGAGGTCGCACAGGAGGAGGCAGAAGAGGAAGAGATTGCCAAAACCCCCTCCTCCTTCGACCGTTCAGTAGAACCAGAGATGGGCCCCGATCCGGTTGTAGTTCCCCCGGAGATATGGAGCGATGAATTGTCCAATGGAATCAACATCTATGGAATCGCTTACGATGAAGTGCCCCTGGTCAATTATTCCCTGATCATCAAAGGGGGACATCTGCTGGATCAACCCGAGCTACCAGGAGTCGCCTATCTTGTTGCTGAGTTATTGACCGAGGGTACTGCCACCAAAACACCTGAAGAACTTGAAGAGGCCATTGACATGCTGGGCGCCAACATCAATGTTTATGGAGGTGAGCAATCCATATCCATTAACGTCAATACCCTGGCCAGAAATTTTGAAAGCACTGTGGCCCTGGTGGAGGAGATCCTCCTGGAACCCCGGTGGGATGAGGAGCAATTTGAGCTGGCTAAGATCAGGGTTACCAATAACATCAAACGAAACGTTGCCAATCCCAACTACCTGGCCTATATTACTTTCAATAAGCTGGCATTTGGAGAAGAGAATCCGCTGGCCGTTCCTTCTTACGGAACCCTTGAGAGCATCGAGGCCATTACCCTGGAAGATTTGAAAAACTACTATGAAACCAATTTAAGTCCATCCCTGGCATCACTGCATATGGTCGGACCTATTCCTTCAGCGGATATTACAGCTGCCTTTGAAGGTATTAACACCCGATGGGAATCAAAGGATGTTGTTCTTCCCGAGTTCGAAATTCCAGAAAATCCCGATTCACCGGCCATCTATTTTGTTGATGTTCCAGGTGCAAAACAATCTGTTATTCAGATCGGGAACCTGGCACTAACGCGGTCGCACTCCGATTATGATGCTGTACAAACCATGAATTACAAGCTGGGCGGCTCCTTCAGTGGCTTCCTGAATCTGATACTGCGGGAAGAAAAGGGATTTACCTACGGTGCCCGCTCAAGTTTTAGCGGAAATAACATATATGGTACATTCCAGGCCAGCTCAAGTGTTCGCTCCAATGCTACTCTTGAATCCATGGAGATCTTTACTGAGGAGATGAACAAGTACCGTGAAGGGATCTCAGAGGAGGATCTGGACTTTACCAAGGATGCACTTTTGAAATCAAATGCCCGTCAGTTTGAAAACATGAGGTCCTTGCTAGGGATGCTGGAAAGTATAAGCAACTATAACCTTCCCTTTGATTACCTCACAAAACAACAGGAAGTTACTGGATCCATGACCCTTGAAGAGCATAAAAGTTTGGCACAGAAGTATATTCAACCAGAAAACATGTATTACGTGGTGGTTGGAGATGCCGCCACCCAACTTGAGCCCTTGAAGAGCCTGGGAATTGGCGATCCAGTGCTGGTGGAAAAATGACATACCAGGACTTGGGGTATAACGACACCCTTGAAAGCTATAGAATCGAAGAAAACTTAGATTCATTTAAAGTAGGACGTGTTATAGCAGAACATAAAGAAAGGTATGTTGTTAAAACCCCTGAGGAGGAGTACGATTCTGAACTTGTAGGTAATTTAAGGTTTACAGCGGGAAGCAGATCTGATTTTCCCGCTGTTGGAGATTGGGTTGCCTTTTCCGAATATGACGAGGGCAAAGCTTTGATTCATGCTATTTATCCCCGTTTTTCTATCATAGAAAGACAGGCGGTTGGCAAATCAGGACAGATACAGATAATTGCAACGAACATTGATTGTGGATTAATTGTCCAGTCGGTTGACAGAGACTTTAATTTAAACAGATTAGAACGCTACTTAACCATCTGCAACGCTTCTAATATTAAACCTGTTGTCGTCCTAAGCAAGATAGATTTGATCAGTAAATCTGAATTGGAGTCGCTTGTAGATCAGATTCATCAGCGAATTAAGGATGTTCCAATTATTTCTGTAAGCAATCACCCTTCAGGGTACGCTCAACTGGACACTGTTTTAAAAGAAGGGAAGACCTATTGCCTGCTAGGTTCTTCAGGAGTTGGTAAATCTACGCTCCTGAATAATCTTTCGGGTAAACAGCAAATGAAAACAGGCGAAATAAGTTCGAGCGTAAACAAAGGAATGCATATCACAAGCCACCGGGAATTAATTGTATTGGATAGTGGAAGTATCTTGATTGATAATCCCGGGATGCGTGAAGTCGGAATTGCTGACACAAGCAGTGGATTAGAAATAACATTTGAAACCATTCTTGGATATGCAAAGAACTGCAGGTATAAAGATTGCACACATATGCATGAGATAGGTTGTGCGATTCTGGAAGCAGTTGAAAGTGGAGAAATTGATACAGATTCCTATGCTAACTTTCAAAAAATGGAAAAGGAAAAAATGCATTTTGAATCAGATCTGT
>PVMK01118050.1_pt1 | contig 14866 bp, 13 predicted proteins | sample 1853481 | NCBI WGS metagenome assembly PVMK01 (sample SAMN08533507, study PRJNA380276) | Marine sediment metagenome, whole genome shotgun sequencing project.
TGTCAACGGCCGCTATTGGAGACATTGGCTGCAGTGGACTCCAACTTACACTTATTCTAGGTCCAATTTTTTTGAATAGGTTCGAGTGAAGAAATGATGTAATGACCTAAAAATTAAATAGTTGTAAGTTGATGTAAATGTTCATAAATTGAATTAATCTTTATCTTACCAATAAACTTAATTAGTTATGAAAAAAATATTTTCTGCAACTCTAGTGATAACACTATTGTTAATCTATACAGGCGTATTGGGTTTAATTCTCATACGACTATTTACTGCTGATGAATATTCATCCCCTTCAGGAATAGTCGTTTCAACTATCACTACCATAGGAGGTCTAATTTCAGCTTTAGTCGTTGCAAAACTAGCAATTGCCGAACCGGGCACTATTCCCAGTTTAACAGGTTCAGAAAAAGCAACAGATATTGAAAAATGGATAACGGGGCTATACTTTGGATTTTGGGGTTTGGTTGGTCTTGGCTGTTTTGTTATCGGCACATTTATAGAGGATAAAGAACCGTTAGTAAATGAAATTGGAACAACATGGTTTGGTATTGCAGTAGCAGCAGCTTACGCATACCTGGGAATCAATCCTAGCTCGAAATGAATAAATCTGCTTAAAAATAGTTAAGTTGTTCATGTTGCTGCCGGCCCTTAACTCTTCTTGCTTTCCTTCGTGTTGAACGGCCGCTTTTGGCCGAAAGCTGCCGGTCGGGATTAGCAAAAATAGCCGCCTTTTACTCCGCCCTCAAGTTCAAACTCGCTTACTTAGTTATATTTTCATATTTTGTAATACCATGTCCCAATCACGTCAGCTTGCCGCCATCATGTTCACCGTCATCATGGGATGTAGCGCGTGCCATCACACCGACATCCAAAGTACTAATATGGTGGCGTTCACGAACGTATCTATTATCGATGTCACAGGCGGTCCTATACAACACAACATGACTTTGGTGATCAACGGTAACCACATCACTGCATTGGGAGAGACAGCGTCGACCTCAGTGCCGACAGACGCGCTCGTTGTCGATGCAGCAGGCAAGTTCGTAATTCCGGGGTTATGGGACATGCACGTGCACACCCTCTCAACATGGACGGTCGCAGACAGCACAGTGGACCTCCCTGACACGTTTTTTCCTCTCTTCGTCGCCAACGGGGTAACCGGTGTGCGAGACATGAACGGGAGCATTGAGGTGCTCCATCGAGCGCGTGAACGCGTGCAAAACGGTTTGATGGTGGGACCACGGGTTGTCTCGGCAGGTCTGATCGTGGATGGAGCAAATTGGCCGTTCGGATCGATTGCGGTAGCCTCACATGAAGATGGGCGAGACGCAGTGTATCAACTCGCGGAAGCCGGAGCGGAGTTCGTCAAGGTCGGTGGATTGACTCCTCGCGAGGCATACTTTGGCGTTGTTGAAGCGGCTAAGGAGCTGAACTTACCACTCTCTGGGCATGTGCCCTTGCAGATTACCGCGGCTGAGGCGTCTGCAGCAGGCCAAAAAAGCATCGAACACTTGGACGGTATCTTACTCGGATGCTCGTCGAATGAACAGAACCTGAGGCGCAATGCGCTTATTGCCGCCGAGGGTGGGTTCTCCCAACTATGGCTCGCCCGCGTCCGGGCAGAAGCCGGAGCGCTGGAAAGTTTTGAAGCAGAACGATGCTCGACCCTCATCTCCCAATTGGTAGCAAACCAAACCTGGCAGGTGCCGACGCTGGTGCTGAAGCGAGCTACGGCTTTCCTCGATGAACCTGAGGTCTTTCAGGACCCACGGATCGCCTTTATTCCTAACTATCTCCTGGAAACGTGGGGCCCAGATAACGGATTGACAGGCATGTACTCTGTCAAAGACTTTGAGAACGAAAAGCGTGTCTTCGCCCGTCACTTGGAACTAGTGGGAGAAATGCACCGATCAGGTGTGCAACTTATGGCCGGCACGGACGCAGTGGATCCCTACATTTTTCCGGGATCGAGTATTCACGACGAGCTGGAGCTTTTTGTCCAGGCAGGACTTAGCCCAATGGAGGCGCTACAGACTGCTACCTGGAACCCAGCTCGATACATGGAGATTACGGATTCCCTCGGATCAGTGGCCGTCGGGAAGATTGCCAACCTCGTGTTCCTTGACAAGGATCCTCTCGAGAACATTCGTAACACCAGGCGAATCTGGGCTGTTGTGTTGGATGGGGAAGTGTTGGATAGAGAATCGATCGAAGGCATCCTGAATGCGAGCAGAGAGGGAGCGACTTCTGGGAGACCCCGATGATAGATGCACGCCTTATGAACCTTTGCGAAATGATCAGCGCTGGCAGGAGATGCTGGACAAAGTGGGGTTTCCAGAGTGAGTATGAACGGCCGCTTTTGGCCGGAAGCTGCCGTTGGTATCCACCACAAACTCCCTAGTAGAATCATGTATGATTTTTTTATAGATTTGATTGTTGCCACTTTATTTACGTTTAGAGGTATCTAACAATAAAACATTCGTAGATCAACAAGTTGGGGAGCATCTTGGAAAAAATAATTAATTCTTTAAAATCTGAGTGGACTAAATACAGTTCAATAACTCTGGTCGCTGTTGTGGGTACCCTTGTTTCTTTTGGTACGACAGAAAACAATCTTCGATTAGAATGGGATGACGAATACCTCACCATTTTGAGTTCAAGATTGGATTCTGAAGTAAAGGTCCATTACTTAGAAGCATTTGTTCGATCTGGCTCAAACAATCAAGACTGGAGCAAGTCAGTGATACCACATCGTACAAAGTTAATCTCTAAAGCTGAGGATGGAAGTTGGATGCATCTTCAAAGCGAACTCCCTTATGTTACACCTTCCTATTTAATGACATTTCCATCAATGAACAATGCCGAGTCGCAGTCCAAATTAGCTTCTCCAACTCCAACTGTCATAATTGATCATTACATCTCGGCTGATGTGGACGAGGTGACTTTTAAACTTACTATAAAGAATCAAGGTAGTGAGAAAATCGATGTCCTATGGGCGCAGCCATGCATAAGAGTTGGTGAGTTCACAGGTAGAGGTCTAAAATGGTACAAGGAGGATCACTATCTTGACGCATGTTTTATCTTTCTCGATGGTAAGTTGATGACTTTGGATGAAACACCCCGGGAATCAGATGGTTTCTACACTCCCGGCCAGGTCTACGCAGTTGCCAGTATAAACCGTGATAATCTTAACCCGAGGCCAGTCAGTTCTGCTACCCCTTCCAATGGATTGATCGGGTGTTATTCCGCAGACGAGTCGATGTTGTTGGCAACGGCTTGGCAACCGTACCAAGAATTGTTTCAGGGGATCGCTACATGCATCCATAGTGACTTTCGAATTGGGGGTCTCAAACCAGGACAGGACAAGACCATTCGTGGTAAAATCTATATAATGGAAAACGATATAGAAGAGTTGCTACGCCGGTATCATAGTGAATTTGGAAAATAAATGTCCTGTAGAATCTATTATAGATAATCTATGGGCAAAGCGAAAAATTAAAAAAAGACCGTTTGTGAATGGCCGCTTTTGGCCGTTAGCTGCCGGTCATTAATCTCTTAGGGTTCAATACATTTCTGCATCTTGAAGGTAATTTTGTAAGTTGAAATGCCATGTCCCAATCCCGTCAGCTTGGTCAAGATTTCTTGAAAGTGTCTTGTTAGCTGGATCTACTCTAATCACTCCACAATTACAAAGGCTTTGGTTTGGTTTTTAAGTGAGGAAGAATAAAAGTATGCGTATCCTCAATAACTTCATCCAATTCCTGCCCGGTCATTTGGCGTGTCCCCATCCCCCAATAAAAGCCATGCTGGTACCCCCCATAACCAATCGACTTGGCCCGTTTCCCCAACTCCGTCAGTTCACGCATAACATACAAATAGTCGGTTGTACGGAATCCTGTTGGATCGCCATGCAAAAGGAGAAATGGGCAATCGATCCTGTCAAGCAAGGAGCGAACAAAACTTTTCACTTCCTCCGTGTAGTAGCTTGGAAAAACGTCATAGTTGCCGAAGTTGCGAATTTCCTTTCCCTTCAATTCTGGTCCCATCCAGATATCCGATGCAGGTTCTCCACTCACGACCGCAGCGATGGATGTTTGAGCGGCAGTCTCAATGGCCAAACTTCCACCAACGCTTCCGCCATAGATCACGATACTTTCAGGGTCGGCTCCTGGTAGCGTTTTGGCCTTCCGTACGGCGGCAATTCCATCGTAGACCATCCCGGCGGTGTAGCTGCTAGGATTTTCTGTTTTCCGCCACTGCAACTCGCGTCGCGTCGAGGCCACCACCATATAACCTTTCTTCAAGAATCGGGTAGTGGTCGCGTTTTTAAGGAAATCATCCACTACAGATCTCGAAAACGAACGAACTCCTCCGTGAAAGAAAAGCATCACCGGAAACGGGCCCGTACCAATAGGCTTCCTATAGGCCAAAGGAAACTTTTCCCCATCCTCTGAAACAATCATGTCACTAAAAATGGGGTAGATCTCCAGGGATAACGGCAGTCCGTCCATCCGATGCCAAACTGGCTTCGAAGGAGTCTCTTGACCAATCGAATCATTGGCACATGACATTATCAACAATGTGATCAGGGGTACTAATAATTTCATGTGATTCTTTGAGTTAATCAGTAATTCTCTGGTTTTTTCACAATATGCAATATAATGATGTTGATACAATAATGTCACTGTGTATTTCAATAGGGGTTTCGAACCTGAATGACCGCTTTTGGCCGAAAGCAGTCATTCAGTAATCACTGATTATCAGCAGGTAGATACACTTTCTTAGTATTTTTCGTAATTTGTTTTCATGCCTACCCAATCCCGTCAACTAGCCGCCATCATGTTCACCGATACTCTCCAATTTAAAAGCCATTATAGTTCAGTAATCAGAACAACTCCATACCTTCTTCTAATGTTCCTCTTATTTGGATTTTCAATGGTTAAATGGGATAAGCAGGAACAGAAACAAATCAAAGTAATGAGTTATAACATTCATTACGGACTTGGTATGGATGATAATGTTGACCTGGCTAGAATTGCCAAGGTAATATCGGATCAAAACCCTGATATTGTGGGCCTGCAGGAAATTGGTGACTCCATAATGGCAGCAGAACTGGGACGACTAACTGGAATGAATTTTGTATTCGGCCCTTCACTTGATAAGATGGATGGTTATGGCGATGCTGTATTAAGTAAGCACTCGTTTGAATGGGTGAATAATTATTCTATACCAAGCGCTAGCTCCAGCCGTTACCAGGCCATGGGTGTCGATGTAGATTTGTCAAGTATCTATGGCGAAAACGCCAAGGTAAGGTTTATCAACACCCATTTCGACTGGCTAAAGACAATTGGTTCCCAGGAGTCAAGGCTGGCAACTGTGGAGGTCATTGAAAGGGGATTTTTTAGTGATAATAAGAGACTTCCTGCAATTCTTACAGGAGATTTAAACGCTGAACCTGAAAGCGAACCATTAAAAAAATTAAAAGAAAAAGGTTGGGTCGCTGAAACCCTGGGAAAGGACTTGAAGACGATTGGATCAAAAAACCCAAGGAAACAAATTGATTATGTACTAATCAGGCCCGAAACAAATTGGAAAGTAGTTGATGTAAAAGTACTTAATGAGCCAGTGGCATCTGACCACCTGCCAGTAGTTATGACATTGGAACTTGATTTATGAAACAACGAATTAGTAGGGATTTAATCAGAACTGTATTGATCATGGTACTTGCCGTAGTTACATGGTCTTTTCATGGACGGATTGAACACCCTGAAAAAACAAGTACCATAAAGGTCATTTCATATAATATATGGAATGGCTTTGAATGGGGAGAAGATGAAGAGCGCAGAGAAAAACTGATTGCTTGGATGAAGGCTCAAAATCCTGATGTGGTTGCGCTTCAAGAACTTTGTGATTATACCAAGGATAAGCTGCTGAAAGATGCTAAGAAGTGGGGTCATTCCTATGCCGAAGTTCTTAAAACCTCAGGTTATCCGGTTGGTATTACTTCTAAGGAACCGATTGAAGTGAAAGAGAGAATCTTTGAAGGCATGCACCATGGTGCGTTACACTGCAAAACCGCAGGTATTGATTTTATGGTGGTACATTTCTCACCCTTTAGTTATAAAAAGAGGAGACAAGAGGCCGAAATTGTAATAAACAAGCTTTCGAAAATCGCTGAAACACAAAATAAGTATATTGTCTTGGGCGATTTTAATGCAGTTTCTCCATTTGATGCGGACCTATATAAAGACAAGGGTAGTCGCTTAAAAGCTATGCGAGAATCTGAAGCGAAGCACGACCATATCCGAAATTTATTTCAAGGACAACTTGAGTATGGTGTTATGAGCACATTTTTAAGTTTTCCATTAATTGATGTTGTTCAAAAACATACTTCAGGATTGGACCAGAGAACCAGCTCCCCCACGCAAGTTTTTGAAGAAGAGAAAGGGAAAGGAAGACACCCAAATTCCAAGCGCATTGACTATATTTTGGTATCTCCTTCCGTTGAAAGTAGATGTACAAACGCCCAGATACTAAATATAGAGGAGACTTTTTATTTATCAGACCATTATCCTGTACTGGCTGAATTTGAATTTTGAAAAATGGGTTAACTTATTTGCATGCTAAACATTATTGCTATGAAAAATATCATTTTATCAATCTTCTTAGTGTTGATCGTCAGAAGTATTGCGATTAGTCAAAATACCGAAAATGAAAAACTGGATTGGTGGAGTGATATTGATGGGTTCATTAATCAGCAGGATAAAATCACTCTAATGATCGTAGAAGAAGCATTAGAAAAGTATCCTCCATCTCTTGCTGAGCCAATGGAACGTCGAATGGCTATGCTCATGCTCGATGGTGTATTGCATGAAGAAAAGGCGGCACATAGGTTATCTGTGCAGGAGTTTTTGAGTGGAAGAATTACTTTGTCGATAAAGGAACTACAGCAAACAAAAGTAAAAGAAGGGGCCATGATTTGGAAGCTATACAATCATGGTTTTATTATTCGCACTGCCACCGTTACTTTTGGTTTTGATCTGGTTCGTGCGCATTCTAGTAGAGCTGAGGGTTTTGCTATTGCGGATAAGTTGATGCTGCAGGTAATAGATCAATGTGATGCATTATTTATAAGCCACAGGCATGGGGACCACGGAGATATGTGGGTCGCCCAATCATTTATTGACCAAAATAAACCTGTCGTTGCCCCGCCTGAGGTTTGGCAGGATCAGTCCATTCATACAGAGATCACTCATCTTAGAAGGGAAGCACATACTTTGCAAGTTTTGAAAATCCAAAATGGCCAACAGAAATTAACAGTAGCTAATTATCCTGGACATCAAGGTAGTAATATTGAGAATAATGTGCCATTGGTATTTACGCCAGAAGGAATGTCTTTTGCTCAAACCGGTGATCAATCAGGGCCAGTAACAGATTGGGACTGGATTGATGAAGTTGGTGACCGCAATAAGGTGGATGTACTTTTCCCTAATTGCTGGACACCTGATATTCATAGAATGATAAAAGGTTTTCAGCCACAACTGGTAATTACCGGGCATGAAAATGAGATGGGACACACCATTGACCATAGAGAATCCAATTGGCTGACTTATACCAGGTTGAAAGGATCAATAGTTCCATTTCTTCTACTTACATGGGGAGAATCCTACCACTATACACCATAAGTATAATCGGCCTATTTTCATCTGGATTATAAGTTCTGGAGTTAGGCGGCAATGATTTTTTTCTAAACAGGATAAGAACAAAATTTGTGCAGTAGTTCACGACACCAATGTGGTATCTAAAATGTACATGCAGGAGCTTTAAATTTAGTTAAACAAACCCTGGGTTTAATCATAACAGACCTTGGATGATGGAAAGAAGGGTTACCTATTTCAGGTCACGTTTCCAGTTCCTCAAGTAAACCCTCAACTAATTCTAGGAGGTTATTAGGATCAAAAGGCAATTGAATGCAATTACATCCTACATAAGTTTGGTCTTTTTCATTCTTTTGTTCAATCTTATCATGCGTCAGTAGAATAATCGGTAGGTTATTAAACATTTTGTTCCCAATGAGCCAATTACAGAATCTTCGGCCATCGATATCTTTTGTGTTGCAATACACTACCAAATCAGGTTTTATATCGCTTAAAAGTTCCGAGTCGCTGAATTTTTCTAAATCACAAACGTGATAATTGCTTAACTCAAATGCTTCCTTTAAATTCTCCCGAAAGACGCTATTATCTACTATTAATAATATCATAGGTAAATTGAAAGCAAGAAGTTCGCTATTGATATGGACAATAAAAATGATATTTGTTAACCTATATGTGATTTTAAGCAGGAACTTTTTATGGCCAAAAGGATACAACAAAGATTGTTGTAATTAAACCTGCGTTTACGTTAACCAGCCGATTACTTACAGTTCATTCTTGTTCTAATCCTTTGATCCAAATTCCCCACTCAAATTGTGATTTTTGCATCTGCATACATAGCAATTCGACAAGAGTTAAAAAAACTGGTTAAATAAATCAAAGTTAAATTAAGTCTGAAGTGATGAGTTTATTTAACTCTTATAAGACATTATCGACCATTACAAAGTGGTTGTGTCTTATCTTTATGAATGGCCGCTTTTGGCCGAAAGCAGCCATTCACTCAACGTCCACTAACGGACCCAAAGCAGCCGTTGGGAAAACTAGTAAATTACCCCTTGGTCGACTATATTAGTCTACTGGCATAGTGCTAAGTTCCAATGCCTATATACTCTTAATAAAGATTCATGAAAAATCTATTTCTACTTACCAGTCTAATGTTCGGCTTAACCATATTCGCTCAGAACAAAGACACAACATTTATCTTGATCACTAATGCAAGAATTTTCGATGGGGTCAACGAAAGACTAAATGACGGTAGTATTCTTATTAGGAATAATTTAATTCTTGAAATTGGTCAGATTGCTAACGTCCCTGAAAACACTAAAACAATTAATGCTAACGGGAATGTAGTATCTCCAGGATTTATTGATGCACATACCCACATTGCCTTAATCGCTCCATTTGACAAACTTGAGAATGAATATAGTGGGGTTTATGTTGGAGCAGCAGGAGGTCAGGTTGCGGAAGATATATTAATGAGAGGGTTTACAACCATTAGAGATGCCGGAGGTGCTAGCATTGGTATTCAACGAGCAATTGATGACGGGTGGCTAGACGGGCCAAGAATTTACTCGTCCGGGGCTTTTATCACCCAAACCTCTGGACATCTTGACATGCATGACCGAAATGAGCCACATCATCATGTCGGAGGAGGACATAGCATGGCAGAACAAATTGGTCATTTTACATCAGTAAATGGTGAGGCAGAAATGTTGGCAGCCGTTAGAGAGAATTTCAGACAGGGTGCTACACAAATAAAACTTGCCACAAATGGTGGTGTTTCGGCAGTATATTCTCCTCTTGATTTAGATCAATTTACAGATGCAGAATTGGAAGCCGCATTTTTTACCGCTGAGAACTTTGGCTCCTACGTAATGGTGCATGCTTATTATGATAAAGCCGTAGCACGGGCAGTAAATATGGGAGCAAAATCAATTGAACATGGTCATTTAATAACGGAATCTACAATTAAGGAAATGGCAGAAAAAGATGTTTTCTTAGTGGTTGAAGCCTTAATGTCAATATCTGATGCTCCACCATCGTTCACAGATGATCAGCGAGAAAAGTATGACTTAATTAAAAGAGAATTTTTAAAAATGATTGTGATCGCTAAAAAACACAACCTGAAAATAGCATTTGGATCAGATGTATTTTTATCACAGGAAATGTATTCTTTTCAACCATTAGAATGGACTGCCCGATTACAGTTTTTCACCCCTTATGAAATAATGGTACAAGCTACCAGCAATGGTGCAGAGTTAATTTCATATTCAGGTGAACGAGACAGATATAAGGATGGTAAATTAGGAGTTATCCAGGAAGGGGCATACGCTGATATTGTAATAATTAAGGGTAATCCGCTGGAAGATATTAAGCTGTTATCAAGTCCCGAACAAAATATATTAGTTGTAATGAAAGATGGGGTGATTTATAAAAACATGCTTGACCAAAAATGAATATGAGACTCAACATTTTCCTACTTTCAGTTTTGCCCTGCTTGTTCTTCATTCTCGCTGTTGGATGTAAACAAGAATCAAAATTCAAACATGACATAACAAGCGGCTCATTACCCTGGACACATGATAAATTTGATGTGGCAGATGAGAAGTTCACCTTCGCTATTTTTACTGACCTAACAGGAGGCGAACGAGAAGGTATTTTTAAGGTGGCGGTAGAACAACTCAATTTGTTACGACCCGAAATGATCATCAACGTCGGTGATTTGATTGATGGTGAATATGAAAATCTTGATGAACTCAAGGGGCAATGGGATTCTTTTGATCAAAGAGCTGATCGAGCACGGGCGCCCATTTTTTATGTGGGAGGTAACCATGACCTCACCAAGGAAGAAATGTGGCATGTTTGGGACCAACGCTATGGAGAGCGTTATTACCATTTCATTTACAAAAATGTTTTATTCCTGGTCCTCAACTCCGAAGATAACTCCCTGGAGCGGATGCAAGAAATTTATGATGCCAGAGCAAGAGCATTAGAACGGATCAAAGCGGAAGGCATGGAAATTATGGAACAGACGGAATACTTCAACCTTCCCGAACAAACGGCTGGTAATATCGGCCAGGAGCAATCTAGCTATTTTCAAAACGTGATCAATGAGAATCCAAATGTGCTGCATACTTTCCTGTTCATGCACAAAGCGCCTTGGAGGAAGGAGGGCGAAAAGAACTTTGCTGCAATCGAAGCTGCACTCTCTGAAAGACCCTACACGGTTTTTAATGGCCATGTACACGCCTATGAATATGAAAAAAGATATGGTAGGGATTACATTCGCCTGGCTACTACAGGTGGTGTGCAATTTCCAGATAGAGGACGATCGGCAGATCACGTCACCCTGGTAACCGTTGATAATGAGGGGGTAAATATTGCGAATTTGCTGATGGCAGGTATTCTAGATAAAACTGGACATATTCCGATAGGAGGAGATTCTCTGTGTTTTGAACAAGCACTATGCAATCATGACTATTAAATACTAATATGATCCGTTCTTTGCTATTCTAGTGCCAATGGGAAATATGATGATCTTAGCTTTCAAAAGAAAGGTAATACCTAGACCTTGGCGTTTCAAGAATAGCTAAATAAAGGAGGAATCAGGAGAAATCCTGAATGGCCGCTTTTGGCCGAAAGCTGCCATTCAGGGATCACTGATATCCTTATAACATCCTCAGATGAGCCTTTGAACCATGTATTGAAATGCTTAGGGTTTTGGATCTTAAAACCTATAAGTAAAAGTCGTCTTCAATATCCCGGCGTTTGACTGAGTGCTAAATCGGTCGAGATGGTCTATCCAGTTATGATTGTAAACAAAAAAGATATCTGATCCAGGGGTAATAGTGTACCGAAACCGGTTATTCATTCCTAGTCTGTCACTTAGGTCGTCATACTGTAAATTGGTGGAAAACGATAAAAATGGTGTGAAATCAAAGTTACCGGTGAACCGGATCAAATTAGTATCAAATTTGCCCTCCCTAAGATCTACCGCGGAATGGGCAAATTGAGTGATCAGATTGATTCCAGGGAAGGGTCGAATAGTCAGGTCTGTTTCATAGGTAGTATTGGTTCCTGACCAAAACCCGCCGGTGGTAATTTTCATGGCAAGAACGATTTTTCTAAACCCTGCTGTTGTCAATTCGACCTCATGGATCCAGTTGGTGTAGTCTCCCACTGGAATGATCACCGTGCCATCACCTAGAATATCAAAAGGTTCCAGAAGCCGTTCGAAGTTATGGACGAGTCCATAGGACCCTTCCTCTCCTGACTCAAATCGAATTCCAAACGGTTGGATCTCTATATTCTGGGTGAGCTTATTCCAGTTCAAATCCATCAGATGTTCAAACTTCCAACCCCAGGTCAGTTCTCTTATCAGGTTGCTGGTTTCAATAAGCGGTGAATACGTCATTTGAGGCTCAACCCTTCGAAAGGCATTTCTTCGATTAAACCCGACCGCAGGATCATAGGAATTACCAAACTCCCGATAGGACACAGCGGCATTCCAGGGTTCATTGGGAAAATTAAGCCGAATACCCCGGGTGGTGCGGTCCCAGAATGAGGTGCTGTCGTCAAGAGGAGATGCGGGGTTATGAGTTGCCAGGAATGCCTGAAATTGAAGATTTTTGTTCTTGAAAAATTCTGATGTACTTAGATTCAGGTCAGCTCCAAATGTATGACGGTCCTGCAGTGGATCTACTAACGATTCTCCATCCCTGGTGTGGCGACGGGTATATACTACCCCAAAACTACTTTCTTTAAGAAAGTTTCGTTTCAACCTAAATACCGTAAAATCCTCAGCATTTAAATCGTTGCTTTCCTTGGCACGCACATATTGGGCTGCAACTTCATACTTGCCCATTTGTCCGATAATCCTTGCACCGTAATTGATAGGAATTGGGCTTCCCCCTTCTAATCCAATTCTTCGACTAAAGTATGGGTATATCCCGCTACGGGGTGCAAATTGATAGATACTTGACCCTTCCAGAAAAAAATCGCGTCGCTCCGGAAAGAACAATGTAAATCTGGTCAGGTTAATTTGACGATTGTCTACTTCGGTCTCTGCAAAATCTGTATTAAGGGTGAATGACGCTTTCAAACCGGGAGTAAGGTTATAGTTTATATCAAAGCCACCAGTTACTTTGGTATCGGTTTGGTATCCTTCAGCATCCTCGGCCTCCTCTCTTATTGACTCCAGCTTCCCGTAAGGCACCACCTCCAGCCCCAAACCTTGAGAAAGGTCCGTTAATCCCGTAAGTCGACCCGCGTCCTGAGGTCGCAAACCCTGATTTCTTTTATAACCCGTCCACAACACAACTTCATTCTTACGCCTGATCGTTCGCTCAAAGTTTATTCCCCAGCTGTCTACCGAAGGATTAAAATTCAAGGACCTGAAAGGAATACGGATTTCGACAGACCAGCCAAAGTCTCCAATATAGGTCCAAGGTCGCCAAATTCCATCCCAAGCTTTATTTATGGTGGTCCCATGGCCAGTTGTAAGTAGACCATCGCCTATTAAACCTGCCGGATTTATCTCAAAATAGTAGGCATTTCGTCCATCAAGATAGGTATCGAGGATCCATCTAAAGATGTCATCTGTATCCAGTTCAGCGTCTCGTCTTTTTTGGTAGGACTTTATGCCAGCAGGATCGTTATCATACATTATAGCACCGATTATAAGACTGCTAGCGTCATACGCGACTTTAACTACAGTACGCTCGGAAGGAGGTCCCCCTTCTACAGGTTCTCTCATTAGAAACCCTTCGTTCCCAGAAATCTTTTCCCAGAATGACTCATCCAATTTTCCATCAAGCACTAATTCTGAAATTTCAATTTTGTGGGCCCGCATGGACTTTGGGATGGTCTGGCTGAAAACTATTCCGATAGAGTTGAGCACAAAACTGAATAGTATTAGATACTTCACTATTAATGGCTAGATTGATTTGAAGAGTTAGGACATACCATCGATCAATAATATAAGGCAGTTGAGCAAATTAACTCCAGTACCTTGTATTTCAAATCAATTCGCAGGATTTCACAGGGGCAATACCAAAAGGTCATAAAGTATGTCAATGAGGATGATCCTCGCTACCTGAGTTTAATGGAAAGGTCGTGGATTCCTCAGGAGTAAATAGATTCATGAACGGCCGCTATTGGCCGTAAGGAGACAGTCACGATTAAAAAAACCACCTTAATCCTGCACCAGTAACTTGATCCAGACTAGGTAATTGGATATATAACTTAACATACCTTTAATTTTTGCATTATTCTTACTAATCAACTTTAAAAGTAATCTGGGCATTGATCCGGTATTGAATTATTTGGTTGTTTTCCACCTTTGCACTCTGGTCTTTAATATAAATGGACTCGATATTGTTAATGCTTTTGGAAGCATCAACAATCGCTTGTCGGGCTGCTTCTTCCCAACTGGTACTGGAATAAGCCAGTATCTCAATTACTTTATGAATACTCATGATTTAATGGTTTAGTTTTCAATTCTAAAATTAATGTTGCTGATTTTTAAAGTACTAGAAAGAGTGGTAAGTAAACTATGATAGAAATTAGTGCTGCAAATGATCCTAATCAATCCGGCCAGAAATCATCCATCGGTAGACTAAGCAAAAAAGGAATTCCTCATTCAGGAAGCTTTATTCAAGCCAGCTCTGAGTTCGGCAAGAAGTAATGATCTAATGAAAATAATCTATCAACAGCTTAATCAAAGACAAGCTGCAAAGAAACAAGGATTAATGGTGGTGGCTAATCCTGCTTACTATTTATGCCTTATGGAAAAATAATACTGAATATGATCTCAAAAAAAATATACAATCTCGCTTGATTTTGGCCACGGTATGACGTTGAAATACTAAAAATACGACGAATGGGGCTTTATGGAATCAGTAGTGTAATTAGAAAAAAGACGAATGCAATTAGTCCTAAGATTAAGTATGCTCCTAGTTCACCTTTTAAAATTGCTAGTAGTCCCCTCACTTGTTTGATTAATGTTGCAATTGAACTTAATAATATTTACGATAATAACGTATTGGAGTTGGAACTACTTAATCCTGGAAAATTGAACGGCCGCTTTTGGCCGAAAGCAGCCGTTCATTACATTTTTGAAGTATTTACTGGGACCCATTTAGCCTGGATGTTTCTTAGCTTAAACTATTTGTTTCCATTTAGTTATTATCTTGACTTTCACTAGA
>PVMK01122799.1_pt1 | contig 14865 bp, 13 predicted proteins | sample 1853481 | NCBI WGS metagenome assembly PVMK01 (sample SAMN08533507, study PRJNA380276) | Marine sediment metagenome, whole genome shotgun sequencing project.
GCGTTTCTTCACGGCTCTTTCCTTGATGGTTCCTTCTTCCGGGATATTGATCTGGGCATCTTTGTCAGAGGCATGGACTCCGCTGATTTCTGGGATTATGAGGCCCGGCTTTGTCAACAAATTGAAGAGGCGCTTAATTACCTTTGCGTGGTTGAACTTAAGGTGATCAACAAGGCGCCTCTCTCCTTCTGTTATCATGTGATAAGGGGTCAGATCCTGTTTGTACGAGATGAAGGTTCGCTGACGGAATTCATGGTCCGTGTTGCACGGGGTTATCTGGACATGGCCCCCGTTAGGCACAGGTATATGATAGAGGCCATGACATGAAATTGCTCAATATTGATAAGCTGTACGCCAAATTCAGGGATATCAGGGACTCGGTGGAGAGACTGAGGCTCTTTGGGGATATCTCTTTGGATGAGTTTTTAAGAGAGAGAGACAAGCAGGACATTGCCAGTTTCCGACTGATTGTGGCTACCGAAGCGGCCATCGATACCTGTCTCCATGTTGCTGCAAAGGTTCTTAAGGAAGTTCCGGAAGAATATGCGGGCTGTTTTCAACTCCTCTGCGATCACGATCTGATTGACCGGGAACTCTCTTTGCGGTTGGCCAAGATGGCCCGGTTTCGAAATCTGCTTGTTCATCGGTATTGGGAGATAGATTACGCTCGTATGTACGAAATTATCACCGGCCCTGACCTTGATGATCTGGAAGAATTTATTGTTCAGATCAGCCGCTTGAGTGAAGCGTGAAACGGGCGTCGTCCGCGAAACTCAGACAAATCTAAAGGATAGGAAACTTACTCAACGGCGCGAAGTCACTAAAGTTTTCTTGTTTGTTGCGGGCTTTGCGGCTTTGCGTGAGAAATGTAGGACATAGGGTCCTTCGGAGATAGTAACAACCATTTAATTTACGAGGAGGGAACCATGAAAAAAAGCTTTCTTTTATTATCCTTTGTGCTGGTCTTTTCGTGTGTCTGGCTTGTATTAACTCCTTTGGTATCGGCTGCCGAGCCCATTGTTGTTGGTGTGCCTACCTCTTTAGGATTCCTGGAGGGTAAGGAGTCACTGAAGGCCGTTCAAATGGCTGTAGACGAGATAAACGCCGCAGGGGGCGTCCAAGTTGGATCTTCAAAAAGGCCTTTCAAAATTGAATCCATAGACCTGCGGGATGCAGCAGCAGGGGTGCCCGTCCCGGAAGCACTCTTAGGGTTAGAGAAGATCATATTAGAGAAAAAGCCCACAGCCCTCCTGGTGGGGCCCTTCCGATCTGAGGCCTTATTGGCCGGGATGGATATCATAGCAAAATATAAGGTCCCCCTCCTCGGGACCATTGCCATGAGCCCAGGAACAGAGGCAAAAATCAAGAAAAATCCAGAGAAATATAAGTATATCTTCAGGGTTTCCCTGAATGTGATCTATTGGGTAAAACTCTTAGGGGGGACCATGGGCACCCTGAAGAATGAGTTCGGTTTTAACAAGGTCTACCTGATGAATCAGGATATTGCATGGGCCCGCGGCACGGCCGGCTTCATGGCCAAGAAGTATTTTCCCAAGGCCGGATGGGAGATTCTGGGCCACGACCAGTATCCCACAGGTTCGTCCGATTTTTCCTCAGGGCTGATGAAGGCAAAGGGAAAGGGGGCCAATGTCCTGTTTACCTGCTTTGATATGCCTCAGAGCGGAGTATTAGTCAAACAGTGGAAAAGTATTAAGGTCCCGGCTCTGATCGCCGGCTTTATATCTCCCATGGCCGGGCAGGCGGCCTGGAAGACCTTTAATGGAAAAATCGGTGGTCTTATGAACGCTATCTTTGAGATAGGAAACATCCCGTCAGCAAAATACCCGCCAGCCAAGGCCTTTTATGACGCATATAAAAAGAAGTACGGTAAAGGGATTGAGTCGGGACATGGCCCCGCGCCTTCCTACGAGTCTGTTTATATCCTGAAGGAGGCCATTGAGAGGGCCGGTTCATTAGACGCAGACAAGATCGTAGCCGAAGTGGAGAAGACGGACAAGAAGGGCGTTATGGGCAGGATCAAGTTCGACAAGGGCCATCAGGTCATTTATGGCACCGACCCGAATAAGACAGCGGTGGCATGTTTTTTCCAGTGGACGGAAGACGGCAAGAGAAAGATAGTATATCCAGGGAGTCTGGCAGAAGGTAATATTGTCCTGCCTTCTTGGGTCAAGAAAGCCAAATAGGGCCAACCACGGGTCCGTCCTCTCGAAGACCCTTGGGGACGGACCTATCTCGTGCCTGAAGGAAAACTGTCTTTTTTGTCTCCCGCCTCGGCGGGACGTCAGGCTCAAATTTTGATCCTCGAAATACTCAATGTATTCCTGCGGTTAAAATTTTCGCCTTCCTTGATCTGAACAAAAAATCCCAGTTTTCGTTCGGGCACTATCTCATCCTTTTTCCGGAATAAGCAAACAAAGGAATCCCTTTTCCATGCTCCCGAGCACCTTAGTATATGGCTTTGCCAACAGTATAATCCTTGCCTTAGTTGCACTCGGCTTTAATCTGACCTTCGGTATTAGCGGGGTTGCAAACTTTGCCTACGGTGCCCTTTATATCCTTGCGGGGTTTGCTGCTTGGGTCTTATTCAACTCCGCAGGCCTTCCCTATATATTAGCTGTCCTCTTCTCTGTGCTTCTTACGGCCCTTGCAGGAGCGCTTATGTATCGTTTCGTCATCCTGCGGATCAAGGGGATGGTGCTCTCTGAGGTTATCGCCACATTCGGAATCGGTCTTGCTATCCTGGAGTTACTCAAATACTTAGGGTTCATCGGTTATGAATACAACCTGCCCGTTTTTATGGATTTCAGCATAGATATCGGCCAGGTTACCATTGATATGCAGAGGATATGTATCGTGATCATCGGTATCGGCCTGACAGGATTTCTCTGGTTCTTTACCCACCATACCAGGACGGGTCTGCGCTTCAGAGCTATTGCACAGGATGAGAGGACGGCATTGAGCCTCGGCATCAATGCTGATCGGGTGGCGGCCCTGAGCGTATCCTTTGGCGCAGCCTATGCCGCAATAGCAGCCATAGTTATATTGCCATTGGGCACCATTACCGTTGAACATGGCTATGACGTCCTCATAAACGCCTTGGCCGTGTGTATTGTCGGAGGCCTGGGCTCTACAGGTGGGGTGATTTTCGCATCTTTCCTGATTGGCTATGCAGAGACCTTCACGGCGGCCTACATAGGGAGCCACTGGGTAATGTTAGTACCGTTAGCGGCTATCTTAGCCATACTGGTAATCAAACCATCAGGTATTTTTGGACAGCAGAAGGAGTTGGAAGAAAGAATTTAGTTGGTAAGTGCCTAAAGTGCCTAAAGTGAACTAAAATGCCTAAAGTTAAAAGCATTATTAGACTTTATCATTTTCTGGGTCCTTTTGAAGCAGGTGATTGATCCGTCGTGTTTCTACAATATAAACAAACCATTGCTAAAAAATGTCACGAAGTACCTTAACTTTAGATCACTTCCCCGCTTCAAACGGGATAAATAGGCACTTCAAACTTTAGGCACTTTGAGTTGACCCTATGGAAAGACGCAGGGAAAGAATAGATAGGGGTATAAAGGTAAGATCCGAAGATATCTTTGCCCTTTGCTCCTGGAGGGAGATGCTCTATCTGGCATTCCCCAGGCTGTTGCCCATAGTGGGCCTCATTCTCTTGTCTTTTGTCCTGAGCATTTACTGGCAGAAGGTCCTTCTCTCTGTATCCGTCTTTGCCCTCCTGGCCATTAGCTGGGATATCATGGCACAGACCGGGATGATATCCTTAGGCCAGGCCCTCTTCTTCGGGATGGGCGCCTATCTGGCCGGTATAATGAATCATACCTGGGGCCTTTCCCCCTTTATAACAATCCCTGTCGCCACTGTTTGCGGCGGGCTTTTTTGCACCCTTTTACTCCTCCCTGTCTTGAGACTGCGCGGAATCTACTTTTCCATGGTTACCCTCATATTACCCCTGATGCTCGTCAGGATAGTTGAGGCAACAAAGATCTTCGGAGGAACAGAGGGGCTGAGTGGTCTGGGTGCACTCCCTTCGAAATGGGTAGAACTCTATACGGTCATTCTGGCCCTTTTGGCTGCGCTCTTCGGGTTGCGGCGTCTGATGGGGTCTGATTTCGGTCTGGTCTTAAAAGGGATAAATGATAATGATCGCTCTGTCATGAGTGCAGGGATAAATATTTACTGGTTCAAGGCCCAGGCCCTGTTCATTGCCGGCTCTGTGGGGGCCTTTGCAGGCGCCTACATGACCCACGTATATATGTTTGTGGGGATGCCTGTCTTTGCCTTAGACTATTCTATTCTCCCCATTGCAGCTGCTGTGGTGGGTGGAACCGGGACCCTCGCCGGTCCCATGTTAGGGGCATTTATTCTTGTACCCCTGTCAGAGATCCTGCGAGGGCTTGGCGGACTCAGGATCGTCTTTTACGGGCTGTTCCTTGTTGTATTCACCGTTGCATTGCCAGAGGGGATCTTTCACTACATACGCAGGAAATATCATCAGTTTGAGAGATGGGTGGAGGTGGACACATGAGCTCTTCACCCCTCCTCAAGGTATCCGACCTCTCCAAACAGTTTGGTGGTGTGCGTGCCGTAAACCATGTGGATTTTAAGCTAACGGCAGGGGAACTCTTAGGGCTTATTGGACCTAACGGGTCTGGCAAAACAACTATTGTAAATCTGATAACCGGTTTTGTAAAACCTACAGCCGGGGAGGTCCATTATAAAGACCGGAAGATAACTGGCTGGCCCCCTTATAAGGTGGTCAGGCTGGGCATCGCCAGGACATTTCAGATGGTAAGGCCCTTTTATCAACTCCCGGCCTTCAAGAATATGATTATTCCCCTCTATTCCCCCAGGGTCAAAGGGTTGGCAGGTGGAAAATATGGGGACCGGGATGCGGTGGCCCTTGACCTGTTGGAAGAGGTGGGCTTTGAGAGGGACTCTTTTGTGGCTTATAAGCCGGCCAGCGTCCTTCCCCAGGGATATCTCAAGAGGCTGGAGTTGGCCAAGGCAATCGCCTTACAACCCGATCTTCTGATCTTAGATGAACTCTTCTCAGGCCTGAGCTTAGCCGAGGTGGCAAGCATCGTCCCCATAATTGAAAAGCTCCGAATGGAGGGGAAGACCATCATCATGATAGAACACCGATTGAAGGAGCTTTTCAGGATCGCGGACAGGATCATTGTCCTTAACTTCGGAGAAAAGATAGCCGATGGGAAGGCATCAGAGGTAATGGAAAGCGAAGAAGTGAAGAAGGCCTATCTCGGTACGGAGGCGGGGTGAAAGGAAAAGTGCCTAAAGTTTGAAGTGATCTAAAGTGCCTAAAGTTAAAGGTCTTGTTTGACATTTTGAAATAGTAAACGGGTCCAAAAAAAGGCATTTGTCGAGTCCCGCCTGTAAGCGGGACTTGTGTAAATGAAGACAGACGGATTCAGGTCGCTATTCCTGGCTTTCTTCAAGTGTTTTTTGGCCTGGTTTATCTTGGAGGCCTTGATAAGGCCAGTCTTCTTAAGAAAGTCGCGAAGCTCCTTAACTTTAGGCATCCCGCCTTGCGGGACTCACTTTAGTCACTTTTCATTGAGGGTGGAATATGCTTGAAATTCAAAACCTGATGGTCTTTTTCGAAAATGCCTTAGCGCTCAACGATTTTTCCATGGAGGTAAAAGAGGGGGAAATAGTAGGGGTTATCGGATCCAACAGTGCGGGGAAGACCACCCTTATGAATACTGTTTCAGGGCTCATAATAGATATGAAGATCAAGGAGCAGCGCAAGGGTGGAGAAAGAATCACCATATACGGAGAGATTATTTTCAATGGCCAGGATATCACGGATACCCATCCGTACCACCGGGTGAAGATGGGTCTTGTCCTTGCCAGGGAGAGGCATCCCATATTTCCGGAAAGTGATGTGATAGAAAACCTGAAGATAGCGGGCCACCAAAGAACCAAGTCAGAGATAAAGGAGATGACCCAATATGCCTTTACCCTGTTCCCTGCCCTTATCCCAACTGCGACGCCGTAAGGCAGGTTTTCTGAGCGGGGGGGAACAGCAGATGCTGTCAATAGGAATGGCCCTCGTTACCAAACCGACCCTTCTTCTCTTAGATGAACCTCTGTTGGGCCTCAGCCCCATGATGCAGACCACGCTGGTAGAAGCGATCCAGAATCTGAGGAGGGAATCAGGCATAACCATCTTCATAACCGAACAGTTCGCCCGGCCCATACTCCCCATGATCGACAGGGGTTATGTTATTGAGAATGGGATGCTCGCACTCACCGGGACAGGGGCAGAGCTTATGGACAATCCTGAGATAAAGGCGGCTTACTTCGGAATTTGATCCCATGAAAGATAGAGAAAAGCAGGGCATATTCTCCACATTTGAGGCGGTCGCCCGGAAAAAAGGGAACAGCACCGCAATTATCTATCTCGGAACCAAATATTCCTATCTCAAATTGCAGGACTTAGCCGAACGCTTTGCCGCTGCCCTGGCAGATATGGGGCTGCGGAAGGGCCAGAGGATTATAATCTATCTCCCAAACAGCATCCAGTGGGTTGTCGTATGGCTCGGGATCCAGAAAGCGGGAGGCGTATGTGTTCCCATAACCCCCATCTATACCCCCTACGACCTCAAATACATAGCCAATGATAGCGAGGCAGAGGCGATCGTCTGCGCCGATACCAATTTCGGGTACGTGACAAGCGTATTACCTGAAACCGGCCTAAAAAATGTAATTGTGACCAGGATGGCCGATCTTCTTCCCTGGTGGAAGAGGTTCTTTGGCTACCTCTTTGATGTTATACCGAGGGGAAAGATCGCCTATCACAAGGATACCTATTCCCTCAGGAAACTCCTGTCCCTTTACGGCAATGGGAAGAAGGAGATGCCGCGACCGGTGGAAGAGGGGAGTCCTGTGGTAGAAATCCTGTATACGGGTGGGACAACCAAGTACCCAAAGGGAGTCCCCATCAATCAGGCCCTGTTTCTTACCTGCGCCGAGGAAAACATAAGGTTGAGCGAGCCGCTCTTTCCGGTAGAGGAAAATATTATAATGGGCAACGCCCCCCTCTTCCATATTCTTGGTCAAACTTGCGGTCTCGGTACCCTCTTGGTGGGTGGGACCTTGATGCTGCAGCCAAAGGTAAACCTTGATGCCACAATGGAATCGATTGAGCGATTTAAGGCAAAAACCATGATAGGCGTGCCGACCCTCTATCGCATGATCCTGGAACATGACCGGCTCGACCACTATGACCTGAGTTCGGTGGAGTACTGGTACAGCGCGGGAGATGTGCTTCCTGTTGAGGTGGGGAGGCGATGGTACGAGAAATTCCACAAGGTCATATATCAGGGATACGGTGCAACCGAGACATGCGGCGGTGTATCCATGTGTCCCGTTGACATTGACAATCCACCAGGAAGCGTGGGTACCATAGTGCCCAGCAAGACGGTCAAGATCGTGGATGCCGAGACCCTGGACCCTGTTGCATCGGGGGAACCAGGGGAGTTGCTCGTATCATCGGAACATATGGTCACCAGATATATTAACAAGCCTGAGGAGACTTTAGAGTCCTTCATTGAACTGGAGGGGCAAAAATGGTACCGCACTGCTGACATCATGTCCATGGACGAAGAGGGTAATCTCTACTTTGTGGACCGGACTGTGGATACCATAAAGCATAAGGGCTACCGAATATCCGCTTCGGAGATAGAGGCTGTTCTACAGGAACATACGGCGATCATTGCCTCTTGCGTGGTTGGCGTGGAAGATCCGAGGGTAGGGGAGAGGATCAAGGCATTTGTGGTACTGAAAGAAGATATCAAGGGGATTACCGGCTATGATCTCATCAAGTGGTGTCGGGGAAGACTCGTATCATATAAGATTCCGCAATACATTGAATTCAGAGATATGCTCCCCAAGTCAAAGGTAGGAAAGCTTCTCAGACGAGAGATCCGTAGTGAAGAGGAACGGAAGGCGGAAGGGTGATAGAGGTTATGTCAACCATCTTTTTCTTCTCTTATAATGTTTCACATCCCTATAACTTTTCTTTTTACCCACTTCAGTAAGGCCGAGATAAAATTCCCTTACGTCGGCATTTTTCTTGAGCTTTTCCACGGTATCATCCAGGACGATTCGACCATTTTCCATCACATATCCGCGACTTGCGATGGAGAGGGCCAGCCGGGCGTTTTGTTCCACTAATAGGATGCTGACTCCTTCCTCCCTGTTGATCCGCTGAATGATCTTGAATATCTCCCCCACTAAAAGAGGGGAAAGCCCCATGGAAGGCTCGTCTAAGAGCATCAATGTGGGCGTAGACATAAGACCCCGGCCAATGACTAACATCTGCTGCTCACCCCCCGCTGATATAACCGGCAAGGATGCTTTTTCGGGCCTTGAGTCTTGGAAAATATTCATAGACCGCGGCCATATCCTCTTTCAGTTTGGTCCTGCTCTTGTTGGTGTGCCCACCGGCGATGATATTTTCGTCCACGGTCAAGTCTTCAAATACCCTTCGTCCCTCCATCACCTGAAATATGCCCATACGGACGATCTCTTCGGGATATTTCCTGTCGATCCGTTTCCCCTCAAAAAGGATGGAACCGTCCGTGACCTCTCCATCTTCGGATTTCAACAATCCTGAAATTGCTTTGAGGGTGGTTGTTTTTCCTGCCCCGTTGTTCCCAAGGATTGTGACGATCTGGCCATCGTTAATCTGAAGGGACATCCCCTTAAGCACAAGGACTACATTATGATATATGACTTCTATGTTATTGACCGATAATAACGGTTCCATTTAGAGCTCTCTCGCAGAAAACAGAAAAGGTCTCGCGCAAAGACGCAAAGGCGCAAAGAAAAACAATGAAAAAATGCTTGTGCTTTTTGAACAAGATTTAATTAGTACCCAATACCCAATACCTAATCCCCAATCTCTAATACCCAATACCCAGTACCCAGTACCTAACCTCATGCCCCCAATCTGGAGTAGGTGATGTCTTCTTCACCGAGATAGGCCTTGATGACATTTTCGTCGTGTCTTATCTCCTGCGGTTCCCCCTCTGCAATCTTCTGGCCGAAATCGAGCACACAGATCCGGTCTGATATGTCCATTACCACCCCCATGTCATGCTCGATCAGAATAATGGTCGTCTCCCATTCTTCGTTGATATCCAAGATAAAACGGGCCATGTCTTCGGTCTCTTCAAGGTTCATCCCTGTGGCAGGTTCATCTAAAAGGAGCACTCGCGGTTTCATGGCCAAGGCACGGGCCAATTCCACACGCTTCTGGAGTCCGTAAGGGAGGGCATGAACGACCTGTTTCCTGATATGTTCTATTTCGAGTAGATCTATGATCTTTTCTTCTATCTCTTTACGGAGGCGGATCTCTTCGGTTCGCGACTTGCCATAATAGATTCCGCCGGAAAGGAATCCTGATTTCAGATGTACATGTGCGCCCAACTTGATATTGTCTAAAACACTCATATGGGCAAAAAGTTCGACATTTTGAAATGTGCGTGCAATGCCCAAGCCTGCAATTTTATGAGGTTTCATCTCTGAGATATCCCGACCTTCAAATATGACCTTGCCCTTTTCGGGATGGTAAAATCGATTGATACAGTTCAGCAGGCAGGTCTTTCCCGCCCCGTTGGGGCCGATAATGGAAAATATCTCCCCCTTTCTGACCCCGGTGGTCACGCCGTTAAGGGCCATGAGACCCCCGAAACTGAGGTGGATGTCTTTGACTTGAAGCTGGTATTGTTCCCGATTTTCCATAGCCGCGTGTGAACTTCCGGTTATCGGTTATTAGTTATCAGTTATTAGTTATCGGTTTTGTGTGCGGGGTCATTCAAAATTCGATGTTCATCTTTTCCCTATTCAACATTCGATGTTGGGCGTTCGATGTTCGACGTTCATCCCTTTCTTATTCCATAGCCTCAACCTGTTTTACCCTGACTGTGGTCTTCATGCGGAAGCCTTTTCCATCCTGATAGCGTATATCCGCTTCAACCTTCAGCTCTTCTTCCTCACCATACAGGGCTTCGATCAGATCTTTGTACCGCTCGGAAACGAATTTTCTCCTCACCTTTCTCGTCCTTGTCAACTCATCATCATCCGCATCAAGTTCTTTGTACAGAAGGACAAACTTCCTTACCTTGGCCACTTTTGGCAATGACTCATTGGTCTTTGCTATTTCTCCGGCAATCAGATCATAGGTCTCTTCCTTCTGCGAAATATCCGTAAAGGTCGTATATGGGGATCTGGTTATTTTCAGCCCATTTTCCCACGTTGGCCATATCTATGGCGATCATGGCCGTGATAAAGGGTCTCTCCTGGCCTATGACCACTGCATCCACAATGTAGGGGCTGAATCTCAATTTATTCTCTATGAGCTGGGGAGAAAATTTGCTTCCATCGATCAGCTTCATCACGTCGGACATTCGATCGATAATAATGATGTGTCCATCGTCTTCAATAAGGGCTGCGTCTCCCGAATGAAACCATCCATCTCTGAGGGTTTTTGCCGTGGCCTCGGGGTCTTTATAATAACCTTTAAATATGGTATCTCCCTTAGACAGGAGTTCCCCTGAATCGGATACCTTGAATTCAATCCCGGGCAGGGGCTTGCCCACCGTGTCAAGGCGTATGTCATCGGTGCGATGAATGATAGCGGCGGCAGTTTGTTCGGTGGTGCCGTAGGCCTGCTTGATATTGACACCGAGGGCCTGAAACATGTTAAATATTTCGGGTCCTAATGGAGCACCACCTGTATAAACATGGCGTAGTTTTGAGAGACCGAGATAGTTTTTTAACGCTCGAAAAATAAGTAGATAGGCCAGCCGGTTGAGGAATCTCCATCCCATGGGTGGTCGCTTTTTTTTCAGATTAAAATCAGCCATTCTGTATCCTACCGGCTGGAACAGGTTATAAACGAACCTCTTAATCCAAACCGCGTCCTGGATTTTCACCTGAATATCCGAGCACATCTTCTCCCATATACGGGGAGGCGCCAGCATGATATGGGGGCCGATCTCCCGTATATTGTCCTGGACCGTTTCCACTTTTTCAGGAAAATTCACCGTAAAACCCTTATACAGGGACCAGTAGACGCCGAATTCCTGTTCACCGATCCAGGGAAAAGGGAGGAAAGAGATATACTCGAAGCTGTTTTCGGCGGCATCAACATCGTCCTGGGCCTTTGCAACAGAGTACATATTCTTCTGAGTGATCATGCTCCCCTTTGGAAGGCCGGTGGTCCCTGATGTGTAGTTGATCATACCCACGTCGTCGGGGGTCACCCTGCGCCACATTTCCTCAAAGAGATGGGGTTCTTTTCTATTTAATTCACGGCCCTGTTTCTGTACGTCTTTGAAGTATAAGAGGATCGGATCATCATAGCGTCTCATCCCCTTTGGATCATCCACAATCACCTTCTGAATTAGGGGACATTTTTCCTTGATGGCCAGCATCTTGTCGGCCTGCTCCTGGTCGCCGGCCACCAGAAAGATGGAATCTGAATGGTTGATGATATATTCAACCTGGTCCAGATGACTGTCCGGATATATACCCACAATGGCCCCGCTCAAAGATTGGACCGCTAATTCCGAGTACAATCCTTCGGGTCGGTTATCTCCGGCATAGGAGAGCTTGTCTCCCGGCTTGAAACCGAGGATATGAAGGCCGAGTGCGAAATCGCGCACATTTTCGTAGTAGCCCCTCCAGGTGACCGATTGCCAGATTCCGTACTCTTTTTCCCTGATGGCCACACGGCTATCGCCATAGGTTTCGGCATTTCTATGTAACAGGGCAGGAAGTGTTAATATGTTCATAGAGGAGATCTCATTCAACCGACAGCCGTTCAAGGGTTCAAAGGTTCAGAGGTTCAAGGTTAGGTTCTTGCCCCTAACCCTGAATCCCGCTTTCAGCGGGAAACCCTGTCGAAGATCCCGCTGGGTGGGGAACCTGTGAACGCTTATTGTTAATCTAAAGAAATCCAGTCCGAAACAGGATCAAATCTCAGGGTTTTTGGATTACCCCGAACAATCCTTCCCACGGGGATGCTGTTGTTTTTACTGATAGTAACCGGGGGCATTAATCCACCCACATCAAAATTCTTTATGGATCGAAGGGCCTTTGCCAAACTCTCTCCGGTAATGGACCCTGCCTTGTCTGCCCGTTTGAAGGCCTCTATAAAAAGGGTTGTGCCCATAAAGACCTGCATATATGCCTGGGGGCGATACTCGGCATATTTGGGGTGATGCTTTTTGGTCCACGCCCTGATCTTCTTTATCATCGGGTACTGGTCCTGATAATAATAGGAATAGCAGGTTACGCCCATATACTCATTGGCCAATCCCTTTAGCTGATCTAAGAGATGCTTCTCGGTCGACCAGAACGTGCCCATGAATTTACACTTGAGCCCATAGTCCTTGGACTGTTTGATTACGCTCTGAATAGGGCTGACCACAAATCCATGAAAGATACAGTAATCCACCTTTTTGCGCTTCATATCGAGTATCTGGGTAGATATGTCCACACCGCCGACTTTTGAAATCTCTTCGGCCACCAGGTTCAGGCCCATCTTTTTGCACAACTCCCTGCCGGCGGGAATCGGTTCCCGTCCGAATTCGGTATCACTGTAGAAAAAGGCGATATTGGCCCCTGGTTTTTCTTTGGCAATATACTTCAGAAGGATCCCGAACATTTCGGCGTATGTCGGCCCGGCAATAAACATAAAAGGGTTCTTTTTGGGATCGGCGGCAATTTCGGCAAATGTATAGGCAGAGTAAAGGACCTTGTAGCGGGAGTTGATCTCCGGGGCAAGGGCCTTGGTCATGCCAGTGCTTTGACCCCACATGGCCTGTGGTTTATGCTGGGCATACAGGCGTTTAAAGGCGGCGATACCCACATCATTTTTGTATTCACCGTCAGCCCAGTAATATTTTATCTTTTTCCCGTTGATACCCCCGGCCTCATTGGCCATGGCAATGGCATCTTCCATGGCAGCAGCCCCATGAATACCGGCAAAGGCAAAACGCCCTGAGAAAGGATGTATAGCACAAATGGTGGGATCTTCTTCGGCCATTGCCTTGCTCACGCTGAACAATCCAATGCATAAAACCAGACTGAGAACTAAAATAATCGTTTTTTTCATAGCAACTCCCCCTTTACTCAATTAGATGGTTGATTATTCTGATGCTGAAAGAGACGTACATTCACCTCCTTTCATTTATTGTATCCGTTCATAGGTTCAGGGTTCAAAGGTTACGTTATTGTCCCAAACTCTGAACCTGTGAACGCTTGTTAATACGAAAACGGCCAGAGCCTGAAAAAAATCTTGATCCTGTTCCAGATCTCTGCAAGGCCACGAGGCTCAAAAATAAGGAAAAGAACGATAAACAGACCAAAAATAACCTCTTTCATGGGAACAAAGATCTCTTCATGTCCGGGGGCGTACTCCTTAACGACTTCTGACAAATAGTTAAGGAGCTCAGGTGTCAGGGTTATAAATATGGCGCCAAAGATAGAACCCAAGGTGCTTCCCAATCCTCCTACGATAATCATGGCGAGGTACTGGATGCTGAGCATGAACGGGAAATGGTCCGGGGTAACGACTTTTAGGAAGGTGACCCATAATGCCCCGGCAACACCGGCATAAAAAGAGCTTATGGCAAAGGCGCTGAGTTTATATCGAAACAGGTTGATCCCCATGATCTCGGCAGAAAGGTCTCGGTCCCGGATCGCCACAAATGCCCTGCCCATACGGGAACGCACCAGGTTTCTCGCATAGCCCACGCCAAGGACCACAAAAAACAGGGTTATCCAGTAAAACTCCTTTTCAGTGATAAATTCAAGACTGCCGATATTCGGAGGTGGGATATTGATGCCGGTGATGCCGTTCGTCATTGATTCCCAGTGGATAAAAACAAACTCGAAAATAAACTGGGCTGCTAAAGTGGCTATGCAAAGATAAAGGCCTTTAACCCGGAGAGATGGTATCCCGATGATCATGCCTGCGAATGCAGCAACCAGACCGGCAAAGGGGATGGACAACCAGAATGAAAAACCCAGACGGGTGACAAGGATGGCTGAGGTGTAGGCCCCTACACCCACAAAAGCGGCATGCCCAAGAGAAATCTGCCCTGTAAATCCAGTCAAGAGATTAAGGCCAACGGCCCCTATGATGGCAAAACCGATCATATTGGCCACATAAAGGAGATATTCATTGGCAACGAAGGGAAAAATTATCAGAAACACAAAGAAGAGTCCCAGCCAGAATTTCACAAAAAGAGACTGAAAAATCTCTTCGTCTTTGATGTATGTCTCTTTAAAATCTCCGCATCTCATGGTATAGAATAAGCCAAATTGTTATTGGTTATTGGTTAAGGGGGCAGTGCCTTCCATCTTTTCCCCTATGTGCCGTAATTTTTCTCAGAGCCGAAGGCCGCTAAGCTCAAACAATCGACAATCATCAATCAACAATCGTCAATCGATCAGACCCTCTCAATCAGCTCTTTACCAAACAGCCCATAAGGCCTCACCATGAGAATAATCACTAAAATAATAAAGGGGGCCATCCCCTTGGCACCCCCTCCGATAAGAGGATCAATATAAAGACCGGTCAAATTCTCCAAGATCCCGATAATAAAACCACCTAAGATGGCCCCTCCAATGCTGTCGAGGCCGCCCAAAATAATAACGGCCAGTACCTTCAGGCCAATATCTCCCATATATACACTTATACCGCTGATGTTTCCGATAACAATCCCGCCTATAACAGAGGCCATGGCGCCGAAGCACCAGGCCAAGGCAAATACCCATCTGACGCTGATGCCC
>PVMK01133209.1_pt1 | contig 14864 bp, 15 predicted proteins | sample 1853481 | NCBI WGS metagenome assembly PVMK01 (sample SAMN08533507, study PRJNA380276) | Marine sediment metagenome, whole genome shotgun sequencing project.
ACATAAAGAAATGAATTTTCTTTTTGATAAAGTCCGTAGTCATGTTCATATGCCATAGCTGCCAGGGACAGGCCATGGTCAGAAACAGAAGGAAGGATGATCTGTCCACCGTGGGTATGTCCTGCAAGGGTCAGATGAACTCCCTGTTTGGCTGCCAGATCAAACACATTTGGACGATGAGAGAGAAGGACCTTAAACCCCTGTTTGGGAACGTTTTTAAGCGTATCTTTGACAAAAGGAAAATCCTCATTTAAATACCAGCTTCCCCGCGGATCATCGATTCCTGCCAGATAAAAACATGAATTCCCATCATCATTATAAATTTTTTCATACCTGTTTCTAAGGAGTCTAACCCCTGACTCTTCAAGTTTATTACAAAGGTCTTTTAAATCACCATAAAAATCATGATTGCCAAGAACAGCAAAAACACCCTTTTTTGCTTTAAGCCCGGAAAGCGCATTAATCGCTTCCGCGATAAAAGTAGAACCCCAATTGATGATATCACCTGTAATCACAACAACATCTGATTCCAGGGCATTCATCCTATCCACAAAACCTTTAAGTCTGAACCCATCCATAAATGGCCCGGCATGGATATCACTTATCTGTGTGATAGTGAACCCATCCAGATCTTTGGGCAGGTCTTTATAAAACAACTCCTCTTCTGTCACTTCAACCCTGTCCCTTTCAACATAAGCACCATATACAGAACATCCTGCCAGAGGGAGAACTACACTTGATGTCAGTACTTTCATAAACATTCGCCTTCCAGCATCAACACTCAAGCCATCATCCGCCTGTTTATGTTCACCTGTCCTTGAGCATATCCAAATGAAAAAACGGGACAAAACAAGAAACATCCCGAAAAAAAGAAAAAATGGCGTCATCACCATACAGATAAGCATATAAATAAAATAAGGATAAAGAATTAAATATTCCACCGCTAATCGCACAGACAGAGATGAAGAGATTGGAGAAAATAGAAAAAAATAGGAGGTGTGAAGAAAGAGAATATAAACAAGAGCGTACAATAAAAGCTTCCTGTTTTTCGGCCGGAAGACATAAAAAAGGCCTGCAACAGTTATCAGCTGCATAGCAAGAAACATACACAAAGATGTGATGATCATCGAAGCCATTTTTTTGATAACCCTTAAAATTAAAAAGAGGAACAGGTATTTATGTACCTGTCCCTCCCATTACAATTATAATAATTACCCGCCGTAAAAACTACTGGGACATACTGTCACTGAGGGTCTTACCCTGCTGGTTAATAATCTTATCCCATACATCCGGGCGCTCTTTCTGAATCTGTTCATCTTTCTTATGAATCTCATTCCACATCATGCGCGGTGAGGCATACTGACTCCAGGAGCCGTCCATGGTCACGCCATCAAGAAGTGAGAAGAGATACACGACCTGCTCGTCGGTATAGTACGGAATCAGCGCATAACCGCTCTGCACCTGCATCATACCATCATCGTTAAACTCGAAAGTTTCCTGCCAGGTCTTGGTATATTCTTCAAAACCAGGTTTTCCGTCAAGCTCTTTTACCAAAGCTTTGGCAGCCCAGTCACCGCAGTTTAATGCACCCTGCATCTGAGTCTCAACAAATGCGGCGGCATCACCAATAACAAGAACATTACCCTTATACGGTACTTTCATAGGAGCATAGGCCTTGGTGCCACAGCAATGTTCACGCTCGATCTTTGCATTTTCAAACATGTAAGAACAAGGACTCTTCTTGGTAAAGAAATCGAAAAGCTCGCCCGGCATCTGAGCCGGGTGACCGATTAAAATTAAATCTGCCCAGTCAAAGTGGCCAGCAGGACCGGTTCCCATGAGAGGTGCAAAGTTTGAACCGTAACACAGACCCCAGTAACCGCACCATTCAGCAGGGTTATAGTCCTTAACACCTGACAGATAATATGCCCTTGTAAGCGCTGTGGCAAAATAGATTCGGTCCTCGTTCATGCCTATGGTCTGTGCCACCTGAGCGCTGGCGCCGTCCGCGGCAACCACTTTCTTGGCATTCATGGTAAAACGTTTTCCCTTGGACACACACTTAAGCAGCACACCTTCTGATTTTTCAGAGTCACGGACCTCATAACAGGTTGTTTCAGGGATGTACTCAATCCCAAGGGCCAACACCTGATTAAGAAGCTGCTGCAAAAATCCGGCCTTGTCATACTTCCAGGCAAAGGGACGTTTGTCCGGCCATGCGTAGTGAGCTTTATGCTCGCGTTCGGCCGAATAGTCGTACTTGTCACGCACTGGGCACAGAGGCCCCACATACTCGACTTCCCAGCCAAAATTGGTGGATTTGATTATACTTTTCGTGCCTTCTGGAATCGCGCCTTTTGAATCCAGCTCGGCGCCCACATCAACCGTGATGGTGTCACCGTTATACATCTCTTCCAGGATGATGTGCTCGCTGCAGTAGCGGGTCATCTTGGAGATATCTTTACGCTTTTCAATAATTACACATTTCAGCCCTTTTTTTGCTGCACATATTGCAGTATATAATCCGCCGGGGCCGGCACCAACTATAGCTACATCATAAACAGACATGTCTGTCCTCCTTAAATTCATTGTTAGTTTAGCTGATTGCCCCTGCCGGACAATATCTTTCACATGTATGACAGGCCATGCAGTTCTGTGTATAGACCTTGGCCTTCTTGTCATACCCTCCCCTGTCATCAACCTCTATAGCACCGACTGGACAGTTTTCCATACAGGAACAACAACCCAGACATTTATCTTCGTCAATTTCAATGTAATTACGGCATGACGGACAATAATTAAAAAACTGAGGCAGCGCATTAAACTTTTTGGTGAGCTTATCAAGATGCGGTTGAGGCGCAAAAGGATTACCGCATTTAAAACACTTTTTCAACTCATATTCAACCTGCCAGTTTAGGATCTCTCTCTTTGGGCCTTCTTCTTTTGTTCCCTCGGGTGAACAGACTGAGGAAGTCTCCAAATCATTCTTTTTAATGATTCCGGTAGGACAAATAAACGCACACGAACCGCATGCAACACAGTCTTCTGCTGTAGCATGGAAGGGACTGTCAACAATCTTATCTGCGCCTTTGCCCACAAACTGTATCGCACCGGCCTCTACAACTTCATTACAGGCCCGGACACACAGTCCGCATAAAATGCAGTATTCATTTTCTTTACCAAAATCCGGAGAACTATCTTTCACACCGTATTCTTCCGCCATCTTCTGAACCGCTTTAACATTGGGACAGCGTGCCAGAAGAAGCTCTATAACGACTTTTCTGCCTGCCATAACCCTTGGGCTGTCAGTCTTTACTTCCTGGCCCTCTGCAACAGGGAATGTGCAGGAACTTTCAATAACAGTACATTTACCTTGTTTTACTTCAACAATACACAAACGGCAGGCGCCATATGCTTCCAAAGCATCATTAGAGCAGAGCGTCGGTATATGGATACCGTTGGCACGGGCCACCTCAAGGATTGTTGAACCCTCGTTTGCCTTGATTTTTTTGTTGTTTATTTTTAACGTTACCATAGGTTATTTACCTCTATTCTGATTCTTGTTAATTACACTTTAAATTTTGAAGCTCAACCAATTTTCTTAAGCATCCTGCCTGAAATTTCTTTCGGAAAATGTTTCATTACTGAAAGAACCGGTACAGCTGCTGTCTTACCCAGAGCGCAAAAAGAAGTATCGCTCAGTGCTGTCCCCATTCTCTTGATCGTGTTCAATTGTTCCTTTGTCCCGCGACCGTCAGCAATGTTTCCGACGATTTCCTGAAGACGTTTAACACCTTCTCTGCAGGTTGTGCACTTGCCGCATGATTCATCAGCAAAGAAATCGGTGAAAAATTTAGCCATATCAACAAGATCTGTATCCTCATCCATCACAAGAAGACCACCTGAACCGAGCAGACTGCCTGCCTTCTTAAGCGCATCATAATCAAGTTTCATCTTTAAAGACTTGGCCGGAAGAATGCCGCCTGAAGGACCGCCAGTCTGAAAAGCTTTAACCTTCTTACCATTTGCCATACCATTTCCAAATATCTTAATCACATCTTCAATCACTGTTCCCATGGGTACTTCAGCCCAGCAGGACTGAGCAACATTCCCTGAAAGTGCAACAATCTTTGTTCCCTTGCTTGAAGGGGTTCCAATTCCAGCCAGAAACTTACCGCCCTTAATTGCGATCACAGGAATGTTTGCGAGTGTTTCAATGTTGTTAACCACTGTTGGCTTTCCGAAAAGTCCTGATTCAACAGGAAAAGGAGGTCTTGTTCTCGGCTCTCCGCAAGCGCCTTCAAGAGAATTAAGAAGCGCTGTTTCCTCACCGCAAATATACGCGCCGCCGCCTCTTTTGATTTTTAAGGTGAAAGAAAAATCTGACTCGAAAATATTTTTTCCGAGAAGTCCGATTTTTTCAGCCTGTTTAATCGCAGTGGCCATTCTCTCAATACCCAGCAGGTAACGGTCGTTAAGATAAACATATCCTTCATCCGCTCCCACTGCGTACCCGGCAATGACCATACCTTCGATAACAGAGTGAGGATCAGACTCGAGAAAACTTCTGTGCATTCCGATTTCTGGATCACCCTCACTACCATTGCACACGACATACTTTTTATCACCTTTTACTTTGCTGCATGCTTCCCACTTTAGACCTGCGGGAAATCCTGCTCCGCCGCGGCCTCTGAGCTTTGAATCTTTAACCTCTTTGATAACTTCTTTTGGAGACATTTTCGAAAGCACTTTTGCAAGTCCTGAGTATCCACCAAGAGCAATGTATTCTTCAATGCTTTCTGGATTTACTGTACCCGCGTTTCGGCTAACAATCTTTTTCTGATTCTTAATGAAAGGAACTTTTTTACTTTCCTTTATCGCCTCCAATGACTTGGGAACCTTTCCCTTTGCATACTTTATAACATCTGAAGTAACTGCTGATTTTTCCTCATCGCATCTCATCAAAGCCAGATCAGAAGCAGGCTTTCCGGTTGAAACCGCCTTAACAATCTGATCAACATTTTCAGATGTAATATTACCGTATGTAATTCTTGGTTTTCCTGAACTGATCACCTCAACAATAGGCTCTGCATAGCACATACCGTTACAGCCTACTTTTACAACATCCGCTTTGATTTTCTGTTTCTTAATCTGATATTTCAGTGTTTCAATGACCTTTGCTGCTCCCTTGGCATTACCGCAGGTTGCTGCTCCCACAGTAATTCGGGTATTGCCCGGAGAGAGCAGATCCATCCCCTGTTTTTTTATTTTCGTAAGATCTTCGGGTTTATTAAGTTTCATTTATGTCTCTCCTTCGTTCAATTTAAGATAGCTGCTAGTTTAGCCTGATCATCCGCTCCAGTGTAAATTTCTCCATCTACCATAACCGCAGGAGATAGATCACAACATCCAAGACAGCGGACCTTTTCCACAGTAACATCAGTGCCGTTTCCTGCAACCTTTGCCTCTACTTCCTTAAGCAGGCCGTTTCCACCCTTAACATGACAGCTTGTTCCGTCACACAGGGTGATAATATGCTTGCCCGGTTCTTCAATTCTGAAAGCAGCGTAAGCAGTAACCAGACGATAGAGTTTACTTAAAAATATATCTTTTCTCTGGCTGATAAGAATAAGTGCTTCTTTAGGGACATAACCGAACTCTCCCTTGTATTGCGTGAAGGATATTTATAAGCACTTCCTCACCTCCTGGGATTTGCTTCGATCATGGCTTCAACCTTTGTCAGGTCAACACCGCCCATTGTTGCAAACGCCTTTAAGATATTGGTCTTAAAAGGATCCGGCACTATTTCTTTTACAATACCCACAATGTGCTCTTCTTTTATCGGACCGCCTGCTGCCTTCTGATTGGCAATTCCCATCAGTTTGCCGCGAAAAACTTCACGCATCATATCGGGCACTTCCTGGAGCATTATTTCAAACATATTCTCACTGTCACCGTCCCACCCGGCTGTAGCGGCCACAGGCTCTTCTTTTTTTGCCTTGGGATCCTTTATTCCAAGAGCTGCCATGAGCGCACTTCTCTGGGGTTCCGGAAGATCTTCTTTGACCCAGTCTTCAACGATCTTTTTACTGACCGGCTGTCCTGCGGCCTTACCGCCCAGCATCTGTAAAAGCTTCGGGCGCATGGTATCCTGCATAGCTTCAGGCACTGCTGCTATCAGTTTTTCAAAAGTTTTTTGTCCATCTGGTAACCATTTTATATCTGACATGTTCCCACTCTCCTTTCGGGGATTAATTCATCAGTCGATCAGCCAACTATTCCGGCTGAATGTTCTCGAGCAATTTTGAATATTCTTTCTTAACTGTATCTTCAGCTTTTTTAAACTGCTTATCCGTGGTCTTTTTAAACCTTTTCTGTGCTGAAAGATATTCACCTAAGTTCCTCTGGTTAAGGATCTTAATGGTCTGGTTATAAAAACCGGTACCCACCTCATAAAGAGGAAATGCATTTGACTCAACAGCCCAGAAACCAACTTTGACTGTATTTTCACAATCAAAGCCCCATTCTTCAGGACAAGGACAGAGAACATGAATGTAGGCATCTCCATCAGCATCAAGAGCTCTTTTCATCTTATCATAAAGATCAAAAGGATAACTTGGGGAAGCAGTTGCCACATACTTGTAACCTTCTGCAACCGCAACAGCCGGCATTGTCTTTTTGACAGCCTTATCCAGATTACCGCCAGCTTCATTGTCAAAACAAATGGTGATTTCATTCTTACCATTTTTTATCTTAAGCAGAGAACCTGTTGCCTTACCGGAAGCCGGTTTTTCCCACACGGCTTTTTCAATAAGGGCCTCAACAGCCTTATAGGTCTGCCTTACTGCAAGAGAAATACCACAGCCAGGGCACGCATTATTTTTCTTTGGTTCAAAGTATTCTTTACAAGGTAAAAAATTTGGAACGTATAAACTAAATTTATCCATAATCTATTCCTCCTCAGCCATACAGATTACGCCGAACCAGCACTCACGATGGCAAATACCACAGCCTTTGCACTTTTTATCGTCGACATCAAAAAAACCATCATCCAGCCTCTGAACTGCGCCATCCGGGCAATAAACATAACACACACCGCACTTTATACATCTGTCCTTGTCCCACACCGGCAAACCATTTTTGCGGCTACCCGTCTTGAATGGCTTAACAGTGCCCTTATCGATTAATGAGCACTCTACCATTTTTTTTGAAAATTTTGATGTTGCCTCCAAAACCTTCTCCTTTCATCAGATATAGTTGTAATTAAAATATATAAAATAAGAAAAATGAGTTTTATACTTCCTGAGGTGCCTTTACAGGACAGACCTTAACACATGTTTGACACTCGAGACAAAGCTGGGTGTCAACACTAGCACGGTCTTTTATAAATTTAATAGCTGTTCTAGGACAAAGATCCACACATCCTCCGCAACCAACACATTTTTCTCTGTCAACTCTTATCATCTTAAATCTCCTTTTATTGAAAAATATACAATATTATAACTTAATTATATTTACCTGAACTTATGAATATTTAAACAATTAATTAGTGGGTAAAGTACTTTGCCCACTAATTAATTGTAGACTATACTTTATACCGAATTATATAGACACCTGTCAAGTTTTTTAGAATTGTACGACCTCACTGGAGCAAAGGCAGGGGTTCAGTCTCCATCTGAAAAGAACCAATGGAAAAACATTAGTGCCAAAAAATCCTTCTGATGGGACAAGCAGGCTATTAACAACAAAATCAGACCAATAAATGCTCGTTTTGCCTTCAGGCAAGGATTTCAGCCCCTGAATGAGGCAAACTGATGTCTAATTATTTCAAATATTTGAAGCCCAGCTATTTCTTAACAGAACCAGCCTGTTTGTTTTTTGAAATATTCTTCCTAACCCTTCCAAAAAACTTAACTTTTATTTTATTTTGATTCTTATTATCAGTCTTTATCAGAATCTCGCCTTTAAGTAAATCTTGTGTATAACCCTTAACCGGAGACACCTTTATCCGGTAGGATTTACCCTCTTTGACCGTCTCAATCTCTGCCTTTACCTCAGGCTCAGTTGAAGAAACACTAAGAACCTTAAAAGAGGTGTTTTTCCCTGCATCAAGTTTTATTGTTTTTACAGTTGTTTCGTTCTTATTCAAAACACCCAGGGAAAGATATGTTGGTTTAACACTTATCTCACCTTTTACCTCACCATGAACAGAGACCGTCAGTTTTTTTATTTTCTTATGGTCGGTATGTATTATTATTTTTTCTCTTATTTCTACCAATCTTTCACATCAGGAAGAACGTGTAACAACAATTTTTTTATTCTGTGTCTCCCTCTTTATCCGTAACGATATTAACTTTTAGAAATTTGTTTTTTCCTGATGTCTCAACTTTAGTTATGTTGGTGCTGGCATTGTCCTGTCCAGCCAGAACAATATATTTTACAGGAGCCTCTCCTTTTTTAAAGCTGCCCAGATATAACCTGCTGGGACTTGCAGATAAAATAACTTTTATATCTGCAGATATTTTAAGCTTTACAGTCTTATTTTCCGGATCATTTGTAGTTACTGTTATAGTCTTGGATTTTTTGCCGGACTTAGATCCAACCTTAAAAGTAACATCAATTTCCCCTTCCCCGCCCGGGGGAATCTCCTTGGCCGAAGCCAGGGCTGCTGTGCAGCCTCAGCCAGCCTTTACTTTTTCAATTACAAGCTTGCTTTTACCGGTATTTTTGAAGGTAAAGGTATGTTTTGGTTTAGTGTCCTGAAGGACATCTCCAAAATCATGGGCATATTCCTTAAATTCAATATGTGGAACATCTTTTGTCTCAGCATTTACAATATTAAGCGATGTGAACCCTGAAAGCAGAAGGATAATTGCTGTTAATACAGCACCTCTCTTCAGTACATTTTTCATAAGAAAATACCTCCTGAAAAATTCATTTAAGTTGTTTTATATTCCGGTTATAAGAATCTAATTTTATCATTTATAAAGAAAAACATCTATTGTTTAATTTTGTGCTAACATAACTTTTACATTTAGAAAAATGTAACATGTATGCGGCAATAATAATTAAAGACACAGCACAGTACTTAATTTGGGCGTTCTTTAAAGAAGTTGAAATTAAAGTAATTGACAACTTTAAAAAGCAAATATATTCTTTTAGATTGACAAAATATAAAAAGCTGGAAATGTGATGTCGCCTCACACAAAATGCCGAATATTTCAGCAATTAAATTTGCTTACCTGCACAGTTGCAAATTTCAATAAAAATCTTAACGGAGAAAAAATGTTAAATAAATTATCATCCGCCCTTTTAACCATACTCATTATTTTAAGCTTAACTGCGTGCGAAAAAGATGAAGATGCCGGTAAAATAGGAAAAATGGCAGAAATAAAAGAAACTGAACCTTTTTCGAGCCCGTTCTCGGGAAAATCGGACTGGTTCAGCACAGAATCCACTGAAAACAAAATAAGCTATACATACAACGGAAATAAGATCCCGGAATATTGCCCAAAAGAGCTGCCGGTCTACTCCCCGGCAACAGTTAACTCATGCAGGATACTTGAAAACAACAAAGGCGCAATAGCCGTCCTTCAAACCATGGACTCTCCGGACAAGATCGCTGAATTCTATTTAAACTCAGCAAATAAAAATGGCTGGGCAACAGAAGATAAGCTGATGACAGAAAAAATGTTTTTTCTGATGGCAAAAATTAATTCTTCGAGCATAAACATAAGCGCTAGCAAAGGAATAAAAGGTACGACCCTAACCCTGGCCATTTCGCTAAACACAAATTAACACCCTGTTTGTCTTTGGCAAAGCTTCCGACTCTCTGGATATTATCAATTATTTGATTACTTTTCTTTATCTCTAAACCTCAAGCCCCTGAACCAACCGCGTTTCTTTCTTTCTTTTGTCCTGCCGCGGCCGCCTCTTTTGGGTGCAGAATAACCCGGTTTTTTCCACACACAGATATTCTCAGCTATTTCCCGGTCAAGCGCGATATTTGCGCCTTCACATTCAATCACAAAAGTCGGATAAGTCTGGTGAAGTTTAACATGTGCTCCGGGCCGGATGTGAAGTCCATCAATCTTATGGAGTCGACTGTCATCATCACAGTTAACATAAGCAACTCTTGCTTCCTGCCCCACTTCAAGTTCTGTCACCGGAACAACAGAACTCTGGGCTGACCGGGAAAACTGCCTGCAGCACTCCCCTTTTGGAATCGGCATACCATGGGGACATTCTCTCGGATGTCCAAGCATGGTACAGATACTGTCCACAAGCTCAGGTGCAACAATATGCTCGAACTCACAAGCACCCGACTCAAAATCACCTCCCAGCGCATCGTGTATCAGTCTTTCCGCAAGTCTGTGAGAACGAATGATCTGTCTGGCCTCTTTTTCACCTTTCTCGGTAAGATGGATTTTCTTTTCATCTCCAGATAATTTTGCGAAACCCTGCTTTTTAAGACTGTCGACTATCTCCGGGTTAAACGCCTCGCCAACAGAATCACGCAAATTATCAATCAGCTCGGTATTATCTTCTTTCATGTACCAAAGCTTTTCAAGATACTCATCCATTTCCTGCTTGAGATTCATCTTATATCTCCCAAAATATTTAGGATAAATTTAAAAAAACAATTTTAAGCCAAAATTCAAAACACCTGCCAGCAAAAACGCGCTTAGATTTATTGTTACCACCATGATAAGAGCGGTTTTCAATCCCAACTCTTTTACCATAGACACAATATTTGCAAAACAGGGAACAAACATGGTAGTGATGGTCACCGCCACTATACATTGAATATAATTCAACTGACCCTTTTCGATCAGGTTTATAATGAGCGCTGCAGCTGCTTCATGCCGCGCCATACAGAGGATCAACGCATCAACCATCTGCACCGGAAGCCCCAGGAATCCCTCCATAACGGGACGGACCATCTCCTTTATCACATCAAGAAGGCCGATCCAGTCAACCAGAAACAGGATAATTGCCGCATAAACAAATACCGGCATTGCTTCTTTTAAAAACCAGTACAGCCGATAACCGGTCTTCTTCAAGACCGCTTTCATGCTGGGAAGGCGCATTTTAGGAAGTTCCTGAATAAAATCGCTCTGTTTTTCTTGTTTAAGTATATTATTCAGAATAAGCCCTGCCATAATTTCAACAAATGCAAGGGCTGAAAAGGCTATCACAAAAGCTTTGACACCCATTCTGCCCAGAATACTCATATTAAGACCAAGCTGTGCAGCACAGGGAATTGCAAAAGCAATCAGATAAATCGCGATATACCTCTCTCTCTTCGAACGAAGGCTTCTCGTAGTGATCGTCGCCATGGTCTTGCACCCGAACCCAAGAACCAGAGGCATGATCGCACTTCCACTCAAGCCTATTTTATCAAAAACCCTCTTGGTCAAAACACACACATTGGGGATGTAACCGATGTCTTCGAGAACATTAAACGCAAGGAAAAAAACCGAGAGGATCGGCAGAACCGTAATAAGAGCATTTGCAAGCCCCAAAGAAAGAACCCCGTAATCGCCGATCAGAAAATCATTTAAAAGGCCCGAGGGCACAAGTACATTTATCTGATGCTCTATGGGCAGCCATAAGATTTCCTCCATCCATCCTGCAAGCACATTGGCCACATCTACCACCAGAAGGTACATCATAATGATTATCGCAAGAAGGATCGGCGCGCCGAAAACAGGGTGTCGGCACAACCATCCGAAATTCTCTGAATATCCGCCATGAAAAAATTTATCTTTTATGACTGCACGACCTATTATATTTTCTATCCACTGATTGCGGCTGAAATTAATCAGCCTGCCGATATTAGCATTAATGCTGTCAATTGATTTCCGGGAGACGGCTTCAATTTCCGGAGAGACCTTGTCCTTGTATATTTTCTTCACCTGTTCCGAGAGGAAAGGGTCGCCCTGCAGAAAAAGAATCGCCAGCTTACGCCGGTAATCCGAGGTTTCATTAATCTCGGACATTATCCTTGAAAGGCTTTCTTCTATAACATCACCATACCTGACAGAGTACTTGACTTTCCCCGGATTTTTAACAGCATTTTTCAACATATCAAGTCCACTGCCATCAGCAGCATCTGTCTCCACAACTGGAACACCCAGAATATCTGACAATGCTAAAGTATCTATCCTCACACCCCGCCTCGAGGTCTCATCAATCGAGTTAAACGCAATAACCAGAGGTATTTCAAGCTCGAGTAAATCCGCTGTTAAGGTAAGTGACTGTTTAAGCCGGTTTGCATCCATACACTGAATGATAACATCAGGACATTCGGAAAAAATAAGGTCTCGCACAACAAGTTCTTCTTCCGAATGAATATACAGAGAGTGCAGACCCGGAGTATCAATAATCTCACACTTCTCCTTCCTGATTACACCTCACTCCTTTTTATCTCCACCGTAGTAAAAGGATAGTTCCAACCAGGGTGTACTCACCGGTCAGGCTATTATAGACATGTCTCTTCCCGGTATTGGGGAGCCCGGCTATTATGACTTTTTTTATTCTATTTTCAGGATCTGATTTCTTCATTTTCTATTTATCTTCCTGCACTTCTTGCAATATCCGCCAATAACATGGACATGCCAGGCCATTTCAAAGTCAAGCCGGTCGCATATTTTCTGCTGCATTTCGTCAATCTCTTTTTCGTAAAACTCAATAACCTCTCCACATTTCAGGCATTTCATATGATCATGATGATCATGGCCAAGGACATGTTCATAACAGATAGCACCTGAATCACTGAAAGCCTCACGGATTAAACCCGCCTTGATCAAGTGCGGAACAGCACGATAGATAGACACTTTTGAAAGTTTTAATTTTAAATGCCTGTTTCTTATCCGGAGAAACAGCCGGTCAACGTCAAAATGCTCATCGACCCTGTAAAGTTCTTTTATAATAAGCTCTCTTTCCGGGGTATTACGCATTCCATTGTCTTGACAGTACTGCCTGAATTTCTGAACTGCTTTTTCCATGAGCAAACCTTGTTGTAATTGAGTTTCAATAGCCATTGTGGCACAAAACAATCTCTTGTCAACACTTCTTTTAAAAACAGGGAATAAAAAAGGGAACGGCTGTTCCCTTAAAGAATTAAGCCGGCGGAGTTGAACCACCGACCTGCTGGTCGGAACCGTGCTGTGACTTTACGTTAGTAAATTGAGCAGTATGTATCCAATAATTCTTATTAACTACTGAGAGGTTTCGGAGCACACCTGCGAAGCGCATCATTACGAATGACCATTGAAACGGAGCTGGTTTTACCTGTTGTTGCTTAGTGTTTGTTCTTGCTTCTAAAATTGAAAAACAAGGGGTAGCGTCTTACATGGTGTTACCCCTTGTTTGATGTTGTCTACTTCCACAATTTACTTCACATTATCAGGAGTTATATTTTCGACATCTTATTATATCTCACTGTTCACTTACACTCCCCGACTCCTGAACTACAAAATTGAACTATTTATAGTTTGAAATCACAACAACAAATAACGATATTATAAACCTGCTGTATATTTCGATACTCTATTTTCTTTACTCTTAACGTACTGTAGTTATACATTCATATGGACAAGCATCCTGACAGCATTCCTTTGTAATTTCACAGTTATCTTCCTCACGGATTTGTTCTGCCCAACAAAATTTAAAATCAAACATTATTAGGCACGACATGTACGCTGATATCGCATGGTCTATACAGTAATCGAATTCATGCTCGCAGACATAATCACACGGAAGAGGAGCGGGAATAGATTGAAAATTAACATTCCCTACTTCAACTACATCACCTTCACACACATCCACATTTGAAGGCCAGCCATATTTGGCGCCCACGTCCTGGGCACATCTCAAGCCACTTGCACACGTTGAGTCTCCATCACAGTCACCTACTCCCTCTGAGCAGGGACCGTTATCTCTACAGTAATTATCACCAGGATATTTATCAAGCAGAGGAACATCGACCCATTCAAACGAGGGCTCAAAACTATAACCTATTTTTTCCGGTGCCACCATATACCTTGCCCCTGGTGTTCCCAATGGTAAATCTACTACTTCAAATCCATATTGGCCCAGCCTATTTGTAGTTGTTACTGCAGCTTGCTGAATAGCTCCGCAATTAAACTCATAAACATATACGGAAACACCTTCGTGTGGAGCCCCGAAGTATGGTGCCCCCTTGATATGGTGAACATATCCCCAAATAACATTCTGAGAGAATGCGTTTGTAGAAATGAACATAAAAAACAACATCAATAATAAAGCTTTTTTCTTCATGACTGTCCCCTATCTTATTTTTAAGTTCGTTTTACAATTTGTATTTTTATTATAAAAAAGAATTAAATAAATCTCAACTTATATTCAAATGTCTAATCGGTCGAAATTGCGAAAACATTAATCCTTATAAAGTATTAAATTATATAATCCTAAAATACAATTATCCAATATGAATTTATCATATATATTTCTATTTCACATATAATAAAACATATATTTTAAAAATAAGTCAATATAAAAAAAATATTTCTTTAATTGATTGGGATTAATTTAGAAACAATTAACATAATTAGTTATATATTAATATATTAAAAGAGTAAATAACACTATTGTTTTCGAAGTTTAGCAAAGGGATGTTCTAATTAACTGAAGAGTCAAAATTACTCATTGTAATACCAGAAAGAAGAAGGCTGGTCATCTTACACCACGTAAAATTCCGATGACGACCCAACTATATGATATTCTCTTGAAGCGATATAAGAACAGAGATAAAACAAAACAGGGGGTGTTTTGGCATCGATATTTGGACAGAAAAGAGAAAGTCTGGGTGGATAAACCTT
>PVMK01153173.1_pt1 | contig 14864 bp, 18 predicted proteins | sample 1853481 | NCBI WGS metagenome assembly PVMK01 (sample SAMN08533507, study PRJNA380276) | Marine sediment metagenome, whole genome shotgun sequencing project.
CCGTTGGTAGTCTAGAGCAACTCCTTGGCCATTGGCGTGAGCGAGTCCTAGGTTGTATTGTGCTTGCACGTGCCCTTGCTCAGCTGCTTTGTGATACCAGGTTGCAGCCTGATAATAGTCCTGAGGAACCCCTTTACCACTGGCGTATATGATCGCCAGGTTGTACTGAGCCTCTATAATTCCCTGCTTAGCAGATTTCTTAAAAAATTCTGCTGCTTCAGTGTAGTTCTTGCTAGCGTAAAGTTTCATCGCATTTTCAAAATCACTAGCAAAAGTAGGGAGTGCCAACAAAGCAAAGCAAGCTAATACGGTATTTATTATTTTTTTCATGGAGTCCTTTTGTCGTTTCATTCTCGTTAGCACGCGCAATATGTATGCCGCATCTTCAGGAGACGTTTAGAGGTTAAACGGACGATTTGGTGGAATGGTTAAATGGTAAAATAGCTCACGCTATTTAAATCAATGAAGAGCGAGGCTTTTCTGCCTCAGTTCCATTTCTGATACTTTAACAATTTGTTTGTTAAGAACAGCCAACTCTTATTTTTGCACCTATCCCAGCTTAGATTGCCTTTATCGCTTGTATTAGAAGGCTAATCTCTATTAGATGATTAATATTCCCATCTGCGCGTAGTAGCGCGAGAAGTGACATCTTTGCAGACGATAATCGTGTGATTTTCTTGGGGGCTATTCTGCAGGGCTACGAATTAGAGATGACACGTGCTCTGATTTATACGAGTGTGACGATGAAATGGGGAATTTACTAAAACAAGTGTATTGTTCTGTCTATTATATTGTTCGTATCAACTAGGCAAACAATAGCCAGTATATTGTTCGTATCAACTAGGCAAACAATAGCCAGTTCATTTTTCGATACATAGAAAACTTACTTCTCAGGCGATTATACGGAAACAGAAAAATTAGTTCATCCCTTGGCGAAACAAGCAAATAGAATTGCAAAATATATTCTCGGCTTGATGCATGGAAGCAACAATGATGTTACTTGAGATTATCTTAAGACAGGACGTGGGGATTGATATTGATACGAATTAAGACGCGATTATCGTTTCTTGTAGTGTAAGTTTTAGTAAAAAATTCGCTGGCCAGACCAATACTCTGTCAGTAGAGCTCAACATTCTTCGGATATACTCTTTGATCCACGTTCTATAGTTGCTGGTGTTACTAACCAAAATTTCGCTTTTGCCTTAACCCTGGAGCAAACTTAATGAGTAAGTTGGGGCTTGCTTTGAACAGGTATTTGATTAAATACCACTCAACTTTTATCAGCCCCCATCAACTGTGCCTTAGATTTCCTACCAGGTGCTGCAGGAGGAATATATCCTGCTATCCGACAACTTGTTCCCTCAACTGTCTTCCCCTTCTCGTGCCTAATCAAATGACATGTCATTATCTCTCCTTTGGTAGCAAGCTCAGACAAATGAAGGCGTACATTGGCAAGTGAGATCCCTGTAGCTACAGCAATTTCCATATCAAGTTTCTCGCCATGCTTTTTTAGGTATTGCAAAATTTCATTCATAGGTTCATTACTAGAAATATTCATGTGAATAGGATGTAGAGTGCTGCCACTTTTTCAATCAACGTTCCATTATAAACTTATGCAGAAGATGTTTACTAACAGCAACTGGCCACGCTAACCTCCACGGCTATTTAGTCACCAACTTGGCAATCCTCCACCCTTCAACTACCTTTGTATTGTTGTTATACCACGTGGCGAGCTATTGCGACTATTTATTATCGGTTTGGCCTTGATACGCGTTCGCAACTCAAAACCAACAATAGCCGTATTAGGCAAGACGCACTTCCAGATTTCTTCATATCCATCAATATCTTGAGTTCATCTACGCACTCCATCGACACTGCCCAACACCAATGAAGGGAATCAAGTGTAAAGATAACTGACACTTTTTTTCGTGTCTTGTCATCATTAATTGATCTTCTGAATATCTACTATTGGCACTTAGTAGATATATTGCAGAAAAATCCTGCCAACTAACACATCAAGGAACGATGAGAAATTCCAATCTTTCTATAGGTACAAATAGTAGTGAACAATGGGATATAAAAAATACTAAAGTCTAAACAAAGATTTAAAGGATAAAATAAATGTTACCGTGAGATCGGTTTAGTTTGGCGTAAACCCAGTTTTCAAAAAAAGAATTTCAACCATTGGGAGATATAATTCTAAAATGCATGAAAGAGTAATTTGGTTTTTTATTTTTATAAGCTGCATAGCCTTTAATAACGCTATTGCTAAGAACTTATCTGATGGTTTTGTTGAGCTTGAGAAATTTATTCCTACCATCAAACTGGATATTCGTTATTACACTTCTGACAACTTTGTTGGAAAACGCATTGATGGTTACGAAAGCCCAAAAGCCTTGCTCACTATACTAGCGGCAGAGGCACTTAAGAATGTTCAGGCCGAACTTGTAGCCTCCGGGCTTAGTTTGAAAGTTTATGACGCGTATCGGCCACAGCGTGCAGTTGATCATTTTGTGCGCTGGGCAAAAGACTTGGATGATATAAAAATGAAGCTAAAATATTACCCTGAAGTTGATAAAATGAATTTATTTACCAAAGGCTATATCGATGACAGATCCGGTCATTCCAGGGGTAGTACCGTGGATGTAACGATTGTCTCTTTAAGCGATCCCGAATTAGTTGAGTTGGACATGGGTACAAACTGGGATTTTTTTAGCCCAAGCTCATGGCCACAAAGTTCTATAGTAACGCTGCAACAACGTGCTAATAGACTTCTTCTATATAATGTGATGAGCAAACATGGTTTCAAGCCACATAATGAAGAATGGTGGCACTTTACTTTGGAAAATGAGCCCTACCCAGATCATTACTTTGATTTTCCAATACAATAATTAACTCTAGTAATGTCTACTTACAGTCTCTAAAAATCCGTTTTTGGCACAAAGCAAACATGCAATATCAATTACTAGCGGGGGACTGGGAATGATCTTTCTTCAGTTTACCGATCATCTCATACAAACGATTTAGTTCATCTTCTAGATTATTGTTCGGCATATCAACACCAACACGGTTATACCAGTATTTAGCATTGCTTATGTTGCCTTCTATTCGATGCAGGTAAGCATGGATAAGATAAGATAACTCATCAGAATATTGTTGTACTGTTTTATGTGCCTCGTCCCAGTTTCCATTACGAGCAAGGCTTAGCACTTTGATATGATCGCATTCCATACACTACCTTGGCAGCTTTAAGGTTCAAACTATATTTTAACATTAAAAAGTATTTACTAATACTTGCCCGGTATCAATATTAGCGCCAGTAGATGTAAATAAAATAAATTTAGTTACAAAAAACCTTCTTTTTTGATCCATACTGAGCTGAGTTGGAACAAAATATTTTTAAACGGATATGGAGTAGTAATGTTGTTGTTCTTAAGACAGCTTGAAAGACGACTTGAAAGACAACTTGAACGGGCCTTGCAATCTCTTCCCTTGAAACGCCTTTGCCATAGGTTGCTTTCGCCGCGCTTTTGGATACGAGCTCTAGTCTTCTGGGGTGGTTCGATCTGTGTAGGAATAACGGCAATTTTCTTCGGAATTGGAGCTGAGTGGGCCAACCACTATAATCAGTTATTATTGGAAATTACTCCATTCCTAATGTTGCTTGTCGCTCCGTTGGGTTTGGGCACAATTGCCTGGATAACGCGTCGTTTTTTCGGTGGCTCTCAAGGCAGCGGCATTCCTCAGACTATCGCTGCTCTTGATAACAAGCAGATACGCGATCAAATTCTCTCCCTACGTATTGCCTTTGGCAAAATCATGCTCACCCTGATAGGACTGTGTTGCGGCGCTTCTATCGGTCGCGAGGGTCCTATGGTGCAGGTAGGCGCCACTATCATGCATTCCCTCCGTGCCAGTCGGCGCTGTTATTTTGCTATCCATGGTGGGCTACTTTGCGGGGGTTGTGCAGGCACCTATCACCACCTTCCTTATCGTCATGGAGATGACCGACAACCATGAGATGGTGCTACCCTTGATGGCTACAGCATTGATTGCTACTGCCGTTTCCAGCATAATCTGTCCCCGCCCACTCTACAGTTCTCTGGCTGAGCAATTCCTTTCCTATGGCCAGTCTAACCAAGAACTAGGCGAAATAGGTGAAAGCACACCTCGTCGAAACAGCTAATCTTCAGAATTCCAGCTTCAGATCGGAAGCGGCCATTTACTGATGTCCGCTGAATCAATTATTAAATTGCCAGGGCTTTAGATTTACTCCGTATTCCTACTTCTGTTGCAAAATAATGCCGATAGATACTAATGGGGTAAGGCCCATAGCCTCAAACTCTAATGTTTTTAGGATCAGGCAATATCCTCACTTTTTTTATCTCGTTTGTTATTAGTAAGTTACATTATGTTTGTAACAATCAACCATGTTGGAAAGCAGGAGTAATATGAGCGTTGTAAAACTACTTCTATATTTGATGGCCACAGTTATTGTTGTGGCGTTTCTTTATGTGAGTTTTATATATGCGATTGTCGATCAGACCACATTGCGACAAGAAGCATTTGATAATTGTATGAATGTTTTTGGAAAGAATAGACCTTCTTTCTTTGATATATGCTCGAATCAGCGTGTTGAGATTAAACTACCAATCTGGTTATATCTAATACCCTATCTCCCAGCAGGGCTGCTTTGGGGGCTAAGCTGGTTACTAAACATAAACTTGCATTTGTCCATTAACGCCTACCCTAAGCGTATTGTCGCAGGACTGGTTTGGTTGGGTTTAATCGCTGCTATGTATGCAATTGTTTTAACATTTTGGATTGCGATATATCTCAACGAGAAACCGCCGCTGATGATTTTTTTCCCGACGATTATTTTATCTGGCTGGGTAATCGCACCATTGCTATTTCAGCATCTACTTGCACCAGCAGAAGAGATACGCCACATGACTGCCCTTAAAATTGGACTAGTATTGATGTTTGTCACACCAATAATGACAGTTAGCTTTTCTTTCATCAACGCCACCATCGAAACGCTATTAACAAAATCATTGTTAATTAGTTGATTATCTGTTTTAGGTCAAAAAAGGCCATTTAAAAAATCTGCTTTGTGCCAAAAGCGGACGTTCAGAACAGTTTAAATTGTGCCAATAGTGTGCCAGAAAAAGAAAAATGAGCAGGCTATTAAGCCTAACTTATTGAATTAATGGTGGCGAATCAGGGATTTGAACCCCGGACCAACGGATTATGATTCCCTTTTGATCAATTAACAACAACACGTGGCAACAAACTAAAGTAATTCAATCAATGAATTAATCTGCTCTATTTATTGTGGTGTATTGTCCTTTTTGGTAGTTATTTATCTCTGAGTGCCCCACCAGTGCCCCATGACAAAGTCATATTCACAAATGTCTGCTTTTGACCCAAGGCGGACATTCATATATTGCATAAACTGAGCTAGTTGCATCTTGAAATTCTGCAACATTGGTATATCTAAACAAGTTGTGAGATTTCATATATATTTGTGAATTAACTTGTCGGTGCTTATCATAAACACACGCCTAATATAACAAAGAGAACACCGTGCAAGCACACTTCAAAAAAATCATTCTAGCTACTGATTTTTCAGACATGTCTAAAGATGCCAGTTCCCATGCCTTACAACTGGCTCGAACCTACCAAGCAGAACTCAAAGCTCTGCACGTATTTGATATAAGTGCGTGGAATATTCCGTCGCACGATTACTTAGCAACTGACGCGGTCGTTGAAGGCCTTGAAGAAGCCATACAACGAGGAAAAAATGCCCTTAAAGAGCTAGCAAAATCTTTTGACCTAGAAGTCGAGACTATCTTCACCGAAGGTGACCCCGGTCATGAGATCGTTCGCGTTGCAGAGGAACTTAATGCTGATCTAATCGTCCTTGGAACACATGGCTATAGTGGATGGAAACATTTTACCATCGGAAGTGTTGCAGAGTTAGTTGTCAGACACGCCCCTTGTGCTGTTCTTACTATCAGACCTAAAGGGAAATAGGCGGAACCAATGATCGCGCACCAAAAAACCGCAATTATTACCGGAGCAGGCAGTGGTATCGGTTTGGCTGTAGCAGAAGCATTTGTGCGAGAGGGTATCAACGTAGTTCTTAATGGACGTGCTAAAGATAAACTTGTTCGGGCAGCATCGCAAATCAGTAAGCCAGATCAGGTCACAATTATTGCAGCTGACATTACCTTACCCGAAACAGTCGGGCAGATTATCAATGGAGCAGTGGAGCTGCCCCCGGCATCTTGGAAATCCCAAACAGCAAGTAGGCGATAGGATAAACAACGATTCCGTTTATGAAGTGGGCTACTACACCAAGCATATGCGAACCGCCTAATAACGGAGCGATCATCGCTGCCACGTCCATTGGTTGACCGATTATTTGGGGGGCCATAAATTGCCCCATTAAGGTAAATACAACCGTACCAATCAGGCCTCCAAGAAGTGCTTTGGGCAGCTTCTCTTTAACAAGGGTTTTTGTTTGTAAAGAATATGTATTCATATCTCTTGTAGATGTCGACAAGCTAAATTGTATTACGGAATTACAAGGCGATCGAATTAAAGGTACTAACTGGTAAATGGCAGCTTTTGGCACAAAGCAGACATTCGCCAAGTGACAGGCTCTCATACAGTTATATTATTAAATTTTGGTAGGGCCGTTATTTGTTCTGTTAGCTGTGACGATACATGAAAGTTCGCCAGATCCCTTACAGGCGTAATTTTGCCACTGGAGCGGGCGAAGGTTATTTAAGTCGTCTGAAGCGACATGGTTTACTGATGTAATATGGTCGATTTCCCATCCGTATTGGGAACTTCTATTACCATAGTGTGAAAAATACATCCATGCACCACATTCGTCCTTTCTGTAATTAGCAGGATCGTTACTTCCAGCAATTTGTCCTTTGCTCCAAACGGCATTAATTGTTTTTTCATCGAAGGGCATGATAGAGTTTCCTTTTATTAATGTTCCATGCGCACTATTCCGATAATAGGAGAGTGATTTACCAATGACACTCTCAGCAATAATTTTAGTTCGCTTCATATAGGTAAGTTTATGCTATTTTATCAAAAGATTGAATGTCTGCTTTTGGCACAAAGCAGACATTCATTTTGCTTATTTCAGTTAGTAGCACTTCAATGGTAGTGAATGGAGGCCGCACCTAATCTTGAGCGCACTCCTCCTAATAGGTAGGTTGTACGTTCGATTCGTACCCAGGGTGCCATAAAAACGAGTTGCTTGTTAGAGAGAGCACTAGTTAACGTGTCATCATAACTTTATACCTACTAAGTTCAGGCCTTTTCGAATACCTTTTTTGTGTTTTAGGCTTAAGCGTTTCCAAACACGTTTTTTCCATAATGCAACAACTAAGGCGGATGCCCGGTTATATTTGTGCTCAGGTGGAACTAAAGACACCGCATCACCTACATGATTGAGGGGCACTGCCTTAACCACCACTTGATACACCTGAGAGGACTTGCTCTTCATTAGCGCGTTTTGCAAAGTTGAAGAAAGTCTTGACCAGTTCGCTGCAAACTCAGTTTCTTCTGGTGGTTTGGTGTGATACCTTACTTCAATAATCTTGAGTTTAGCCTGAGCAAACAAGGCCGCTATATTTTTAAGTCCAAAGAAGCGAATATGTGTACGATCAAGCAATCCCGAGTCACGATACTCAAAATCTTCGTTAATTAGACTTGATATCACTGCCGCATGGCCAATATGGGGCAAGGATATGACAAGATAACCATTAGAATTAACAAGAAAAGCCATCTTTTGCAAAGTCTTCCATGGATCGTAAAGATGTTCGAGCACATCTGTAGCCAGAACTATATCGAATTTTTCAATACCATCAAGCAAACTTGGCCATTCACTAGAATTAAGATCAGTCTGCATAACTTGCGTACAATAAGGTGTTACCTTCTTGATTGCTTCAGGGTCTAAATCTAGGCCTATCACCTGACACCCCCCCTGTTGAGCAAGTATTTTGGTGATTGATCCTGGCCCACAACCAATGTCGAGGACGCGCTTGTTTCTTCCAACCATCCGCATCACATGGGCCCCTACCGTTCTTTCTGAGGAAGTATCAACCACATGCTCATAGCTATGACTTTTGACACTCATACGTATTTTTTTGTGTTATTTAATAATTAATGTTTGATTATACCTAATGATTTGGTCAAGCACCTGCTTGCTGTGCACAGAAAAAAGTAACTATGGTCACAACGACAGCACTCATTTCTCTTGCAGCTAAACCTGCATCTCAGCTTTCGACCCAAAGCAGACGTGCAGCAACCCACATAAACGGAAGGGGGTAGTTTGTCAGTGATTATCCGCTTGATGTAACATGTTTTGCCAGATTCAACATTCACATCAATCCTTATATCGGGATATTTTAAGTAGTCTCTTTCATAAAATATTCCAATAAATATTTAGATCAATAGGTTAAATAGCGCATGAGATTAACACCATCAGTGCGACACAATATTATCGCCAACTTTGCTGGCAAGGCATGGAAAGGCATTTTCAGTCTGGCCTTCGTTCCGATCTATATCAAGCTTATGGGGGTAGAAGTATTTGGGCTCATTGGCATTTTCCTGTCTTTAAGCGCCTTGTTTGCTCTATTGGACATGGGGCTCACTGCAACCTTGAATCGTGAATTGTCGAGATTATCCGTGGCAGAAAATTCTGCACAGGAATCACGTAATCTGGTGCGGACATTTGAGGTGGTGTACTGGGGAATCGGTATCGTGATTGGGGTTTTCGTGATAATTCTGGCACCTTTACTCGCCAAACATTGGATTAATTCAACTAGCATTAGTAGTGAAACGACTGAACAAGCATTACTTATCATGGGAATGTTGCTGGCAGCTCAGTGGCCCAACGCGATTTATTCCGGTGGATTAAAGGGGCTCCAGCGACAGGTTGTGCTTAACGTAATTCGATCCGTATCGTTGACGGTGCGGCATGGCGGGGCCGTACTCGTACTATTATTTATCTCGCCCTCGATATTATCATTCTTCCTTTGGCAGTCTTTTGTTGCGCTTGCTTACGACAATTGTGCTGGCAATTTGGCTATGGAAATCGCTACCCAAGTCTGGGCACCGGAGTAAGTTTGATAAAAATTTGTTTGTCAAGAATCGGAAGTTTGCATCAGGAATGATGAGTATTACGTTAGTGAGGGTCTTGCTGATGCAGCTCGATAAGATAATCCTCAGTAAAATGCTTACGCTTGAGATGTTTGGTTATTACATGTTGGCATTCAATGTGGCAACCGTGCTTATTAGTCTTGTGGGCCCTGTTTACTCTGCATTATTTCCACGACTTTCTCAGCTTGTTGCGGGAATGCGCGAGGCTGACATTTCAAACTTATATCACAAAGGATGTCAATTAGTTTCAATCATCATCGTACCTATTTCAATAACACTGGTTTTCTTTGCAGAGGAAGTTCTTTCCATTTGGATTGGAAACCCTGTGGTTGTTAGAAACACCCATATGTTACTAAGCTTGTTGGTGATTGGGTCAATGATTACCGCTATTCTGCTAATGCCTTATGCGTTACAGCTTGCATATGGGTGGACCAAATTGGCGTTTTTAAAAAGTGTTATTGCCATGATTTTTCTAGTTCCGTTAATGGTGTGGATGGTGCAAATGTACCAAGGCGTTGGGGCGGCCTGGGTGTGGATTATTCTTAACCTGGCATATTTAATTTTTGAAGTGCCAATCATGCATCGACGATTGCTCAAAGGTGAGATGGGCAAATGGTATAGTCGAGATGTATTTCTGCCGATCTTGATAGTCTCCGCCATTGGATTGATTGCTCACGAGATTTTACCAGTGGGTTCATCCAAAATAATCATGTTACTAGGAGTCCTCAGTACATGTACCCTTTCTTTTATCGCTGCTGCATGGGCAACGGGTCACCTGAACATAATATTTATACGGTTGTTGAAAACTAATGATCGAAGAAAGTCAGGTTGAGCAGACAATATCACTTCGATAGAACAACCGCCAAAGTAACACAACTATAGACGACCACAAGTATCACTATAAGCGCCTAATCCACTGCACTTTCGGTTTTGTATTCGGCGCTGTTGACCACACCTGACAGATATAACCTATTGTTTATTTAGTGGGTCTGGTTGGACTCGAACCAACGACCAAGGGATTATGACTTGTAACCAAAATATAAAATATATTTGGAAAGAGACCAAATAGAGAAAAATCAAATCAAAACGGGAGAGCGAAAGTAGTAATCGATGTTACTAATATCCAAATCTTTTTCCGGGGGTCGACTTCCTGTGAGAGTTTTAGTTTTATGAATCTCACTTTTCTTTCTTACAGGGAAAGGAAGCCTTCAGCGCAATATGTGCGGCTAGCGCACCCCGCAATTCCTTGAGGTCTGGGTTTACGCTGACAGCTGCTACAAAAACTTTTGCAAGATCTGAGTTGTCAAATGCTGCTGGCTCACAAAAGGCAGATGCTGGATCAACTTTCCATAGGAAGTAGTTGGCTCCGCGGAGTCCATCCATCATACCTAGGCAGAATCCGATGGCTTCTCAGAGAATATGGGCAAAGGTGAGCTAATCGAAAGTGAGATTAAGCCCATCTCAAACTGGATGCTAATCCTACCTGAAGACATTACTTATAAAAAAATGTGGAAGATCGCCTGTGGGAAGTGATAGGTAAATAGAAAATACGCTTAGAAAAAAATGGCAATAAGTCACATTTTTGAAAGCTTCAAATGTGATTAGGAGGGCAATAAATCACAATTCAAAAGCTTCAAGCATAATAAATCTGTTGGTACATTTGTTGGTATATTGATAATAGAAAAAACCTAGAATAGTCTGTGGTAAGGGTTACAGGCTACTATTCGATCCCCGCCGCCCAAGATTAGTGTCTGCTTTGTGCTAAATATGAACGTTCGAATCATTATTACAAAGTCGGATTAACTATATTTGTGTTTCTAAAGATATGTCAACTCCATTCATCCGGATTATTATGCAGATACGGTCAGACGTCGAAAGAAATTGGAGTGCAGTATGTTGGTTGCAAACCCAAATCGCGAGCAATCTCAAGCAGAAGAAATTGCGAACAGTATTAGTCATGGTATAGGGTTAGTTGCCGCACTTGTCGGAACACCGTTTCTAATCGTGCGTGCAGTACGGTACGGAGATGCTGGTCTCATTGTCGGTACGTGTATTTTCTCCATGACCATCATACTTCTTTATCTCGCTTCTACCCTCTACCATGCGTTACCAATGGGTAAAGCCAAGCGTGTTTTTCGGGTCATTGAGCATTCCGCTATCTTTCTTCTTATTGCTGGTACGTATACTCCCTTCACACTTGGAGTACTTCGTGGGGCGTGGGGCTGGACGCTTTTCGGTGTTGTTTGGGGTCTTGCCCTAGTTGGGGTGGCACTGAAGGCATTTGATGTGACCATTCGCCCCATATTGTCTACCGTACTTTATCTGTTGATGGGATGGGTTATCGTGATAGCGGTCGATCCATTGTTAGCTAGAGTACCCACAGCTGGCTTACTCTGGTTGATTGCAGGAGGTTTATCTTACACAGTTGGCGTAGTTTTTTTCGCAAATGATTCGCGGTTGCAGTATGGTCATCTAATCTGGCATCTATTTGTTATGGTTGGTTCTGTATGCCATTATTTTGCAGTATTCTGGTATGCAACCTAACACTCCCACGAGCCTCAACCAAACCAGAAATATCTTTCTTGCAGTTCTTGTCAGATCCAAAAATTAGTCCTGTATTTGATGTCTCAAGGTAAAAGATTCTTTCTAGACAAAAATAAGCAATATGCCTATTACCTTAAAAGTGAGCTGATAGCCTTTCATCGGTGTCTCCTCATGAACGTTTGAGCACTGCCAGTTAACCAATCCTGTCTGTATTCCACGGATTTTCATTTTAGAATTGTTTTGCCAAAATTGGGGAGAGGAAAGAGGGTAGGTACTACATTGATAGGGAGTGGGTCAGTCCTAGACTAGGGGTATTTCCCCAAAGCTATGATATGAGTTTGTCATGGGGCGCTTACAGAAAATAACCGGTAGCCAAGGGATCACTCTTGCATCCTTGATCATTCCTATATATACAGTACTCATGTAATACTCCCAACCGATACGGATATGCGCCGCCTACCGAATTTTCCCGCTAATTTTTCAAAGCGTCCCGCGATACTAGTATCACAATCCGGGCAGTGACCATTTGGCGTAACGCGATATTGCTCTATTTCGTACCAGTCGCGCTCGATCAGAGCGCTTCCACATGATGGACAATATGTGGTATCTCCCTCATGATCATGCACGTTTCCTGTGTAGACATACAACAACCCTGCTGACTTGGCAATTTTTCGTGCTCGTTTCAGTGTTTCCGCTGGAGTGGCAGAGATGTTTGTCATTTTGTAATCAGGATGGAAAGCAGAGAAATGTAGCGGCACATCCACGCCAAGTTCATTTCTAATCCATTCGCTCATCGCGCTGATCTCATTTATTGAATCGTTGAGGCCGGGTATCAGAAGCGTGGTTAGCTCGACCCATACATTGGTTTCCTGTTTGAGATATTTAAGCGTGTCTAGAACTGGTTGTAGATGTGCGCCAGTTTGTTTTACATAGAACTCCTCAGTAAACGCTTTCAGATCAACGTTAGCAGCATCCATCTTACCGAAAAAATCACGACGAGGTTGATCATGTATATAACCTGCTGTAACTGCCACCGCTTTGATGCCTTGTTCGTGACAGACATCGGCCACATCCATCGCATATTCTGCGAAGATTACTGGGTCGTTGTAGGTGAATGCAACACTCTTGCAGCCTAGCTCTCCGGCGCTGCGAGCAATTGCTTCTGGGCTAGCTTGGTCTGCAAGCTTATCGAAGCTGCGTGATTTAGAAATGTCCCAATTCTGACAGAATTTACATGCAAGATTGCAACCCGCTGTGCCAAATGACAAAACGCTACTGCCGGGATAAAAATGGTTAAGAGGTTTTTTCTCGATAGGATCGACACAAAAGCCAGAAGACCGTCCGTAGGTGGTGAGAACCATCTTATTGCAAACACGGCCGCGCACAAAGCATGCACCTCGCTGTCCTTCGTGAAGCTTGCAATCGCGTGGACACAGATCGCATTGGATACGGCCATCGTCGATCTGGTGCCAGTACAAGGCTGGATGTTGTTCTGCAGTACTGATTATTTCGTCCAATTTAGCATTCCTCAACTAGGCTTGTTTCGCACCATTTGGTCACCGTATAACACGATAGCTTTACACCCTCTACCCAGAAATCATCGGGTAACCCCGCTTTGCGTTTCAGTTCAGCGAGGAACAGTTGCGGTTGCCTCAGGCTTTCCCATACTTGCGGCAGAAATGTACTGCAATATTGGCCATACTCGAATACAACTCCGCTCGAAGCGGAGTGTAATTGTGCTAGCGCATCTTTTTCACTACCAAAGCAAAGCGGTTTAGGCGTGGTGAGCAACGAAACTTCCACTCTCACTAAAGTAAATTCTTCCGGAGTCAATGGTACAAAACGTGGATCGTGCAAGGCAGCAGACACAGCATTGCTTTCGACATCGCTGAGCAGTGACCGGCGTGCTTCCAGTGTTCCGATGCAGCCGCGTAATTGGCCAAATTGAGTAAGGGTGACAAAACACGCTCCATGTTGAGCTAGCCAAGGGGTGCTTTCATCCACTACCATTGGCGTTGCTTTATAGGGAACGCCTAGGACGCTGGAAATTGCGTCACGTGCAATTAGTGGCAATAGCATGCCTTGCTCAGTTAACATATCCCTTTTCCTCGGTGAAAGCGATAGCAGCATAACCCACCACTTTATCGCGTGAACCGGCAGTATCTCCAGAGTTACGCAAATCGAGCAATCTCGGTGTGAGATTGTGTTTCCGAGCTGCTACAATTAACCCGCTGATAGGTGTGCCTCCACAAGCGTGATCATGTTCAATCGGCTGGCGCAGCTTCAGAATGGAATCGACAGTTTTTCCATCTACGTGTTGCGCGGTTGCGTAAGGCAGATAGTGCGAAAGGTCTGAGCTGATAACGATTAGAGTTTCGTCGCCACCCCATAAGGTTTCCAGTACCTCGGCAACTTCTTCGGATGAAGCCGTGCCAACTGCCAGTGGTAGAAGGGTAAAGTCGGGTAGTATGCTTTGCAGGAACGGAAGTTGTACTTCCAGCGAATGCTCCTGAGCATGCGCCAACTCGTTTATTATAATTTGCGGCATATGGGTGATAGCGTTTACCGCAGCCGTATCCAGCATGACCTTCCCCAGTGGTGTATCAAAAGCATCTGAGGCAGGTAATGCTAGACCGCACACCATGACACTATGGGCAGGACCAAGTAAAATTACACGACGGATACGCGTGGCGATGGGGCGAAGTGTTGCATAAGCTGAGGCTGCAATAGCCCCAGAATAAATATAACCGGCATGCGGAACAATCAACGCTTTGGGACACAGAACTTGCTGGGAAGCTGCAGTCAGCAACTGGTGTACATCAAGCGCAAGTTGCCTCGAATCGGCGGGGTAGAATAAGCCCGCTACAGCGGGTAAACGAATAGTAAGAATGGTAATTATCCTCCATATAATTTTCTATATATGGGGGCTATCGGGGTAGCATCAAGAATATACTCCCACTTGTCCTGACATGACTTAATCATTGAGCACTTGTAGATAAATAACTAGTAAAAAGGGTAATAAATCACATTTTTAAAACCCCACGTGTAATAAATCTGCTGGTACATTTGTTTATACATTGAAAATAGAATAATATAGATCAGCCTGTGGTAACGGTTACAGGCTACAATTC
>PVMK01164868.1_pt1 | contig 14861 bp, 10 predicted proteins | sample 1853481 | NCBI WGS metagenome assembly PVMK01 (sample SAMN08533507, study PRJNA380276) | Marine sediment metagenome, whole genome shotgun sequencing project.
TGTGCTGGCGATTCTCGGCGCCTGCTGGTTGAGTTTGGCCAGCGACACAAGTGTTTATGCTCCTAACCCATTGCTCGGAAACTTTTGTGAGTTTCTGGCAATGGTCTGTGCTGCTGGTTATACGGTTTCTCTAAAGCATCTTTCCAGCAACTACCCACCACTTTTTTTGACTGCCGTCCAGGCATTTATTGGCAGTCTGTTTTTCTTCCCTTTTCTTCTCTTGCCGGGGGTCGGCTTTGCTGTCAACTGGGAAGTCGGTCCGCTTTTGGCTGTTGTTTACCTCGGGACCTTTATCACCTTTGGCGCTTATGGCTGCTACAATTACAGCTTGAGTCGCATTCCGGCCAACCAAGCTGCCGGTTATGTCAACCTGATCCCGGTTTTCGGTGTCCTGCTCGGCATAATTATCCTTGGAGAATCGCTCACCATGGCACAATGGCTGGCCTGCGGGCTGGTTTTCTGTGGGCTTTGGCTAAGTAGTTGGCGCAAGCCAGTCCTCCTAGTACAATCGACCCCGTGACACTTTGTGCCAATATCTATCAGAAAAAGCTTAAAAAAGTGTACTGCCCTGGGTAAACGTCTTAAAGGTACTCGACGCGGGCCATTAGGCGAATAGCTGCATCTTGCAATAGGCCGGCAATAACCAAGTTTTGTTGGCTAGCCTTAAAGCCGCCCCAGCCAGCGACGGAGGGGTGTACGGCTACCTTCAGATTAATGGGATATTCCATATTAACATCTGCAAAGAGATTCTGAGCTTTAGAAGAGGAGAGCCATTCCAGGAATTTGATTGCCGCCTCAGGGTGTTTTGAATGACGAGTCACTCCGGCACCAGAGATGTTTACATGGCAACCTCCGGCCTCCTGGTTCGGCCAGTAAAGTGCTAGTTTTAGATTCGGATTTTTTTTAAGAAGTCGTCCGAAATAGTAGGTGTTAACAATGCCTACATCACCTTGCCCGGCAAGAATCGCTTCCATGACCATTGTGTCGGTGGGAAAGGGCTCTTTCGCTAGATTGGTAACCCATGAACTAATGAATTTTTCTGTTATCGTTTCACCATGTTCTGCTATCAGCATGGCAACCAATGATTGGTTGTAAATTTTATCCGATGTCGACAGCAGCAGTCTGCCCCTCCATTTTAGCCTACCAAGAGCCTCATAGGTAGATAGTTCCTCAGGCTTTACACGTTCCGTGCTGTAAACAATTGCTCTCGCCCTTAGAGATAGACCGAACCAGTGCATGCCCGGGTCACTGTAAAATTTCGGGATGTTTTCTTTTAATGTTGTTGAATTAATGCTCTGTAAAACACCTGCCCTGGTAGCATGCCACAAGTTTCCTGCATCAACGGTGATCAATAGGTCGGCTCGGGTATCCTTTCCTTCAGTCTTGAGTCGGTGTAACAGGGGCTCAAATTTGTCAGTGATCAAATCTATCTTTATGCCTGATTCATTTGTGTAAACTTCAAATAGAGGTCTGAGAAGTTGTTCGCTACGTGTTGAATAGACAACAAGTTCATCTGTCCAACCATTGGGCGGTAAAATCATTAAACCTAACAAAACAAGAATAGAGAGTAGTGAGTGCAATTGTTTCATCAATAATCCTGACGAGAAATAATTTGAAGATCATTTAAGAAAATCATTCTGAATCCACCATCAATAACAATTTGCCCTCATCACAAATAGATTCGGAGAGTCAATAGGCTTTTGAACTGATTATATTCTGTTGTTCTTAACAGTATACTAAATATCTGTGTTGAGCCCAGATCTCTTTAAGAAGTTCTGAGTCTCAAAAATCAGGGTTTCTAGTAAACACCTCAAACACGCCACTTCTTATCATCAAAACAATGCGAGAGGACTTTTAGGAAACATATTCCCTTTACTGCTGAACGCTATATCTCCTACAAATCCATTCTCAAATGTCAGACATAATGGCTGCCAGCTGAGGACAAAAAGAGACCTGCCCCTTGCAACGTGGGTTATGTTGGGATTCTCGAAGAAAACCCCAACACAGAGCCAAAACCAAGGAGGCAGGTCATGAAAAAGTCTAGCATGTTTATCGGTCTTGACGTCCACAAAGATTCTATTGAGATTGCATTCGCTGAGGCAGGCCGAGACGGTGAGGTCCGCAGTTACGGCGGCATTGATGGAACCTTGGATGCCCTCGATAAAGTCATCCGAAAGTTGGTTTCAAAGGGCTGTAATCTGCATTTCGTCTATGAAGCCGGACCCTGTGGTTATGATGTTTACCGGCATCTTACGGCACAGGGGTTTGATTGTGTGGTGGTTGCTCCTTCAAAAATTCCGAGGCAGAGCGGAAATCGCATCAAAAATGACCGCCGGGATGCTCAAATGCTTGCTCGTTTGCATCGTGCTGGTGAATTAACCGCTGTCTATGTTCCTTTTGTCGAAGATGAGGCCATGCGGGATTTAACTCGCGCCAGGGAAGACGCTAAGGCCGTGGAAAGAAAGGCGAAGCAGCGCATTTTGGCATTCCTGCTCCGTCATGGACATCGTTACTCCGGGAAATCGCCATGGAGTCGCGCTCACTTTCGCTGGATCTCCATCCTCAAGATGCCCCATCCGGCGCAGCAGATCGTTCTTCAAGAGTCTCTTGATGCACTGGCAGAATGCACGCGCCGCGTTGACCGCTTGACGGAGCAGATTCAGACATTGTCGCCTCAATGGCGCTTGTTTCCAGTCACCCAGGCATTACAATCCATGCGAGGCGTCTCCTTGATTGTCGCAACCACCACAATTGCGGAGATCGGTGATTTAACCCGTTTTGGAAGGCCTGCTGAACTGATGTCTTATCTCGGCTTGGTTCCGTCAGAGCACTCAAGTGGCCGGACGACCAGACGGGGTTCCATCACAAAAACAGGGAATGGCCATGTGCGCCGCGTCCTGGTCGAGGCCGCTTGGGCATATCGACTTCCCGCTCGGGTGAGTCGCAAACTTCTGATCCGGCAAGAAGGGTTGTCGCAAGAAGTGTGTGCGATCTCGTGGAAAGCTCAACTTCGATTATGTGCCCGTTACAAACGATTTACAGAAAAAGGCAAAGCCCACCAGTTGGTTGTAACGGCCATTGCCAGAGAGCTTTGTGCGTTTATGTGGGCGATCGCCCATGAAGTTCAAGACCCAGTAAAAATGTAACTAATCCGAAGAAACCGGACCACAGCCCATAAAATTTGGCAGGTAGCCTATAAGAGTAAGAACCTTTATCCAGAACAATATCAGGGGGCGCAACCTCGGTCAGGAGAATCCTCGGTTACCCTGTTGGATAAGACTACAGGTCGACCTCCCGTTTGTCAGAGAGAGCGGCTCCGCGACGAAGCCAAGTCTGGCGGTAACCAACCCGCGAATATCAGAGCGATCAACCGTCGTCAAACTGGTTCCGCCCCTGTTAGTGTTCTGGAATTAACGACCAAAAAGAGCCGCTGAAAACCAGTTGGGCAGGAAACATTTCGTCTATTGACAACTGTCAGCCATATCAGGGTCTGTAAGAATCTCTCCTTTCTGCTAGTTTCACACCCTCCGCACACTGCGAGAGTATAAACAGTAAATCCTTCACTTTGAAACCGGCTCCTTACTGAGTATAATGGGTAACATCTTATTTGTGTAGGTTTCTGAGAACTCAGGGGGAATAGCGAACGACAACTACAAGCCATCTGCACGACTGCGGGTGGCTTTTTCTGTTTCGTTTCAAGTGGAACTGAAGCTGGATAAGTTTACATTGAGGAGAATTTAAATGAAACTGGCTCAAAAGACTGTCCTTCACATTGAGGACGATCCTTGTCTAGCTAACATGGTTAAGTTGACATTTGAGAGTTTTGGTTTTACGGGAGAATTTCTTCAAGCAACTCATGTTGAAGAGGCTTTTAACCTACTAGCCGAGAGAGCAAAAAATAAATTGCCTGTTGACTTAATTTTGTCGGACATGCACCTCCCAGACGGCAGAGGCTTGGACCTGCTTCAAAATATTAAGTCCAGCCCCACCTGGTCGAAGACTCCAGTGATTATTCTTTCCAGCGATGGCTCTTCAGATATCGTCTCTGAGGCCTATGCATTGGGCGCTAGCTGCTATTTGAGTAAACTGCCAAAGAGAGGGCGTGGTTTTGAACACTTTCGCTCTCTATATCAGTTCTGGATAGAAAATGCGTTAGTTCCCAAGCCTTCATTTGTGTGCAGAGTTCAAGAGTTTTTAGGCAAGGCAATTCAATTACGAGCAAGGACGGCACAATTCTACATTGAGCTTTCCAGGTTAGCCAAAAGAAATCCTGAGCAAGAGTCGTTTTGGCTTGAGAGAGCGATGGTCGAAGGGAACCTATCCAGCCTGATGGTTTTTTTGCAAGGAGTCCTCAGTGACGATGATGTACCGCTCGAACTAACAGATCGTTTGTCGAAAATGCAAACTAAGGTAGAGATGGCCTTGGTCAGAGCTGAGCAGGCTAATAAATATCAACCCCAAGCTGAAGAGTTTGATATCAACTGCTCTATTCTGAGTTTATTGGAAGCATGGGACGAGGAGGTCTTTGTTGACCTCTTTGGGATTATCTTTCCTTTGAATCAAACAGTTTACGAGGCTTTGAAGTTGCGGGGGGCTAATCAGTTGAAAGAAATAGCGGATTATGTGCTCACTGGGTCGAATGAATCCGAAATTATTCAAAGAGCGAAATTAATCCGAGAGTTTTCTGGACGCTTAGAGAGAATGTCTGTTGGAGTCCAAGGCGCAGATTTTTAACGGCCATCGTCCTAAAAGCAACGCCTCTGGGACGTGATTTTGTGTGTCTCGACCACTGAGGTTTACGAGAATTTCAAGGAGAGTTTAAAGATGAAGGTTGTAATTTCGTTATGGGTGATATGTGTTGTTTTCTTCGGAGGTCAATTGGTGGAAGCTAACGAAGTTAAAATACTGGACGTAACTGCGAAACGGGAAATAGGTTTTTTTGGCGATAGTTATTTGTTTGTAGTGACACTTGAACATAACGACGAAGACTGGAATCATTTTGCCGACCGTTGGGAGGTCTGGACTCCAGATGGCAAGACTCTACTCGACACTCGGAGCCTAGCTCACCCGCACGTGGAGGAACAACCGTTTACTCGTTCCTTGAGTGGGGTGAAAATTCCTGACGGCGTAAAACAGGTACTCATTCGTGCACATGATCTAGTGCATGGGGACTCCCCCAATACTTTCCTTTTCACACTACCAGAGCTTTAGTAGATAATTTGCCCTGGATTGCACGACATATGAGACGAAAACGAGCTTCTTATTGATAGAGACATTTAAGACGACAAAATCCATGGCCACCTGGTAACGGGTGGCCTTTTATTATTTATCAGGGTTTCTAGTAAACACCTCAAACACGCCACTTTTTATCATCAAAACTAGTACACAGGGCACGACTAGACCGACGGTTCAAGAGTACGCGGTTGACTATCATAAAAAACATTTTAGACTTTCAAGGTGTGATTTAGACACAAGGCTTACCAAGCATTCAAAAGAAAACATAAAGGAGACGACAATGCACAAGGCAACATGGTTAGCTCTACTCTTTATCTTTTGTCTGATCCCTGCAACAGTTACTTTGGCTGCTGAGGGCAAGATCATTCACGACACAGAGTATTACATCCTCGAAGCTCAGAACGGTGAGAAATGGGCTGCCGATGATAAGGCTGTCGATGAGAAACTGGCTGAATTCAAAAAGAAGAATGATGGCAAATCACCGAATATCTTTTATATCCTGATCGATGACCTGGGCTTTGGCGACATGGGGAGCAAGGATTTAAATGCTATCCGTGGATTCAAGACCCCGGCCGTGAACAAATTCGCCGATGAAAGTATGCGTCTGGCGCGAATGTATACCGAGCCTTCCTGTACCCCGACCCGTGTTGCCTTTATGACCGGTCGCCACCCCTTCCGTAACGGCATGGGCGACACCGCTGTCGATATTGCTGGCTTCGGACTTGCCGACAAAGAAGTCACCTTGGCTGAGGTCCTTTCGGAGTCGGGCTACAAAACCGTGCATATCGGCAAATGGCACATGGGTGACATCATGGAATCCTGGCCGAATCATCAGGGCTTCGATTTCGCAGCCTTTCCCATTCACCAGCAAGGCCAGCTAACCATCTTCCATGACGATGCCGCCAACGAAGAGGTTTCTATCGGTATTGGCAAGAATAACTACAACGATAAGTACACACTTGATAACTGGTTTCGCCCGGATGCCTCTCACATGGTTGTCGGCGTCGAAGGCAAGCGCGGAGAGAAGGTTCGCGAAGTCCACATGGAACCCGGCGAGCGCTGGAATGAAGCCAAGTACGACGATATGAACGAGCGCTACCAGAGGCAGACACTGGAGCAGTTGCGTGAGCTCGCAAAACAGGATGCTCCATTCTTCCTGCAGTACTGGCCGTTGATTCCGTTGACCGGACCTCGCGTCACCAGTGGGCCGTATACAACTCCGAACGGCGGCAACTATGTCGAGAAGATGCAGTTGATTGACCGCTGGATCGGTGACCTCCTCGATGAAATGGACAAACTCGGTGTGGCCGATAACACAATCGTTGTGATCATGGGCGACAACGGCCACTTCACCAAGTATTCTCCGCAAAGCGGTTTTTCGGCCATGGTTTTCCGTGGCGGCAAGGGTGACACAACCGAGGGTGGTGTGCGTGTCGATGCCTTCGTGCGTTGGCCTGGCATGATTGAAGCCGATTCAGTCGTTGGTGATATTATCCATGTCACCGATCTCTTCACGACTCTGTCACGTTTCGGCGGCGCAACCGACAAAATCCCCACAGACCGCATTATAGACGGTGTTGACCAGACCTCATTGATGCTGCTGGGCGAAACCCACAGCCGTCGAGATCACGTCATGCTCTATTCCGGGAATACTCTGGAGGCCGTGGTCAAGGAGCAGTACAAAATTATCGCGCCGAAGCCTGGAGAAAACCCAATTGGTGCCAAGTTCTATGACCTGTTCCGGGATACCCGCGAAGAATACCCCGTATCCACCGAAGTCGGTGCCTGGGGTGGTGCGGAGTTCGTGCGAATAATCAAACGCCACATGGCAAGAAAGCAGATGTTCCCCGATGAAGGGCCAGCCCTTGGCATCCCTTATGAAGGGATTGAAAATCTCCGTCCGGAAACGAAGGCTGCTATCGATGCGTTCCTCTTTAAGCAGAAGGCTTACCAGATGAAATAACTCCGGTCGTGTAGCTGGGGTTGTCCCCATGATGAAAAGCAGGAGCTGAGTCTGATTATGTAGAAAGACACCGGATCTGGTTCTCAGGTTCGGTGTCTTCATATATCCCGAGGGTTAAAAATATGAAACAAATGAAGGTACAGGTTTACAAGAGAATCATTATTCGCTGTCTCGGTTTTGCCCTGATCGCACTTATGGGAACTTTGTTAAGTGGACACACAACACTCGCCAAGGCAGAGGGCGACCAGGAGGTCAGGCTCGTTCTGCAGGTGACAGTAGACGGATTGCGCGGTGACCTGCTCGATCGTTACCAGGCCGGCTTCGGCAAGGACGGGTTTCGTGCCCTAATGAAGCAGGGGGTTGTCTACACCAACGCGCAGTATCAGCATGCCAACACCGAAACAATCGTCGGCCATGCGACGCTGGCGACTGGCACGGTCCCTGCTCAACACGGCATGATCGGCAACGTCTGGTTTGACAGGGAGGCCAAAGAGCTTTCTTACAATATTGAGGACCCAGATGCTCCTTTGCTGCCTTCCCGCGAGGAACATGTCGAGGGCGAGCAGGTTGATCCGGCGCAGAAGCTGGCACGCACCAAGGGTCGCTCGCCAAAAGTGCTGCTGGCGCCAACATTTGGCGACAGCTTGACCGCCTATTATGCGGGCAAGGCAAAAGTCTTCGGTGTCTCCGGCAAGGATCGCAGCGCAGTGGCCATGGCGGGTCAGGTCGGCAAGGCGTTCTGGTTTTCCACCGACACCGGTGATTTCATTACCAGCAAGTACTATTACGATGCCTACCCGGACTGGGCGCAAAAATGGAACGGACAACGTAAGGCCGAAAAGTTTGCCGGTACCGAATGGACTCTTTCTGCCGATCCGTCAACCTACCTGCTGGCAGAGCAGGATGATCGATCCTACGAGATGGATATCAAGGGTTATGGCCGCACTTTCCCGCATCGGTTCGGTGAGGCCGGCAACAAGCTGCTTTACACGCAACTGGTGGCCAGCCCGTTTGGCGACGAGCTTCTGCTCGATTTCTCCAAAGAATTGATCGTCAATGAAAAGATCGGGCAGGATTCTGTTCCTGACTATTTCTCCATCAGCTTCTCAGGAGTGGATGCGGTCAACCACTTCTTCGGTCCTTCGAGCCTGGAGAATGAGGAGATCGTGCGGCACCTCGACCGCACCCTGGCTGACTTGCTCAAGTTCGTCGATAAAATAGTCGGACTCAAACACACCTTGATCGTACTTTCTGCAGATCATGGCATTGCCGACATGCCGGAATACATGACTGAACTTGGCTACGACGTCGGGCGTCTTGTGCCGGAGGAGATTGTCGCGACCGCTAACAAGGCCGGTGAGGCGTTCGGTATCGAGGATGTGGTCCGTTTTTTCTATCGCCCCTATATTTATCTCGATGAAGAGAAGATTGCTGCCACGAAGGTCAAACCTTACCTGGTGGAAAAGGCGATTGCCAATGCCCTGACCGACTTCGAAGGCATTGAGCTGGCTGTTTCAACCCGGAGCATGGCGAAGGAGCAGAGTGGCCCCCTGGTTGACAAGGTGCGCAATAATCACCACGTCTCCCGCTCCGGTGATATTTACGTTATCCAAAAACCTTACTGGTTCCTCTTCGATGAAGGACCAATCCCCGGTATGCATGGTTCCCCGTGGCGTTACGATACGCACGTTCCGGTGATCTTCTCCGGTCCGGGGATGACTGCGCAGACTATCAGTCGTTTAGTGCATCCGGTCGATGTAGCGCCGACGCTTGCTGCCTTCCTGGGGATGTCTCCGCCTGCTGCAGCACAAGGGAATCCTCTGAAGGAGGTCCTCAAGTAGTGCATAATTGTTTACCCAAGGCAGGGTTTGGGCGGTTCAGGAATACATAACCCCAAATTGACAGAAAAAAGGATTTCAAATGATTCCATTCAAACTCGTACTCGGCATTTCAGTTGCGCTATTATTCACCGCTACTGCAGCCTTCGCTGGAGGCATCTATCTGTCCGAAATGGGTACACCATTCAGTGTTGGCACAGCGGGTGTTGCCAATGTGACCAACACGGTTGGCGCAGACTCCGTTTACACCAATCCGGCTGGTATGACCGGCATCGATAGCGATAAGGTTGTCGGTGGCATCCAGCTGCTTGTGCCGACAATACGATTCGATTCGGATGTTGCGACTGCTGGTGGCAGCGATGGCGGCAATGCTGGTTCTGTCGTTGTCATTCCGAGCCTCTTCGCTGTTAAAGCCTTGAATAATGACTGGCGTTTAGGACTCGGCATCTCAGCTCCATTAGGAGGTGGCGTTGACTACGGTAAAGATTTCGTAGGTCGCTACCAGGCGCAGAAATCCGAACTAGCCGTAATCAGTATTTCTCCGGCGGCCGCGTATCGGGTTAATGATAAACTGTCATTTTGATAGATGTGTCAGACACAGAGGTGATTAGAATGTTTAAAACATCATGTAAGTCAACGGTTCAAGAACAAAGCAATTAGTATAGGTCTGGTGCCTCTTCGATGAAGGACCAAGCCCCGGTATGCATGGTTCCCCGTGGCGTTACGATACGCACGTTCCGGTGATCTTCTCCGGTCCGGGGATGACTGCGCAGACTATCAGTCGTTTAGTGCATCCGGTCGATGTAGCGCCGACGCTTGCTGCCTTCCTGGGGATGTCTCCGCCTGCTGCAGCACAAGGGAATCCTCTGAAGGAGGTCCTCAAGTAGTGCATAATTGTTTACCCAAGGCAGGGTTTGGGCGGTTCAGGAATACATAACCCCAAATTGACAGAAAAAAGGGTTTCAAATGATTCCATTCAAACTCGTACTCGGCATTTCAGTTGCGCTATTATTCAACGCTACTGCAGCCTTCGCTGGAGGCATCTATTTGTCCGAAATGGGTACACCATTCAGTGTTGGCACAGCCGGTGTTGCCAATGTGACCAACACGGATGGCGCAGACTCCGTTTACACCAATCCGGCTGGTATGACCGGCATCGATAGCGATAAGGTTGTCGGTGGCATCCAGCTGCTTGTGCCGACAATACGATTCGATTCGGATGTTGCGACTGCTGGTGGCAGCGATGGCGGCAATGCTGGTTCTGTCGTTGTCATTCCGAGCCTCTTCGCTGTTAAAGCCTTGAATAATGACTGGCGTTTAGGACTCGGCATCTCAGCTCCATTAGGAGGTGGCGTTGACTACGGTAAAGATTTCGTAGGTCGCTACCAGGCGCAGAAATCCGAACTAGCCGTAATCAGTATTTCTCCGGCGGCCGCGTATCGGGTTAATGATAAACTGTCATTGGGGGCTGGAGTCTCTTTTCTTTATACCAGCATGGATTTGCACATTGCCGTCAACCAGCCGGGACCAATGTCCACTGATGGACGGGTAAAAATGGATGAACTCGACGACTGGGGATATCAGGGGTTCATTGGTGCAACATATAAAGCAACGGATCGCCTGACCGTAGGTGTCGTCTACCGCAGCGAAGCTGATGTCGAACTCGAAGACGATATCAAATTCGAGAATATCACGCTTCCCCCGCTGAACCAGTTGACTTCGCAATTCGATAAGGCCCAAATCGACTTCACTTATCCGCAGGTAGTCCAGGTAGGTCTGAAGTACAAACTGACTGACGACACATTGTTGATGGCCGATTTCGATTGGGAAGAATGGTCGGCGTTCGGAGATACCCGTATTGGGCTAAACGGTACCGGCTCAGTAATCCAGGCTTTTGACCGCGATTGGGACGATACCTGGCACCTTGGCTTTGCTCTGGCACATCGCCTGTCTGAAGGTCAGGCTTTCACTGCCGGTATCGGCTATGACAGTTCACCCGTGAGCGACAGCAAGCGAACCGCCGATCTCCCGGTCGATGAACAACTACGCTTCTCCGCAGCTTATGGCAAAAAGTTCTCTGAACAACTCGGTTTCGCTCTTGGGGGGACTTTTCTTTGGCTCGGTGAAGGGAAGATGGATCAGGTTGCTCAGGGTGAGCGTTTTAAGGGTGAGTTCAGTACCAATCACATTATCTTTTTGTCAGCGACGTTGAATTATACCTTTTAATTGATACTGTTCTTAGTTGAGGAGAAAAACAAATGAAACGAATTACAATATTGGTTGTGCTGTTCAGCTTCCTCTTTTTGACTGGTGCAGCTTTAGCTCAGGAGATGGTTATCTACCCCAGTAAGGGACAGAGCACTGAGCAGATGGAGCAGGACAAGTTTCAATGTTATTCCTGGTCGAAAAATGAGAGTGGCTTTGATCCAATGGCTCTGCCGACAGCCTCAGAGCCACCACCGCAGAAAGAAGCGCAAAAGGGTGGCGTTGTAAAAGGGGCTGCCCGTGGCACACTGGCCGGGGGCGCTATTGGTGCAATTGCTGGCAATTCCAAAAGTGATACACGGAAAGGGCTTAAAGCCGGAGCTGCTACGGGTGCACTCGTTGGTGGTATGCGCCGAAATGATCAAGCGAAGAAAGAAGAGAAGAAACAGAAAGACTGGGAGCAACAGCAGACGAATCAGTATAAGCAGGGGCGCAGTAACTATAATCGTGCCTATGCGGCGTGTATGGAAGGCCGTGGATACTCTGTTAAATAATTGAAGAGAGAAATATGACGAAAAATCTTAGGTTGTTGGCGTTGGAGGTATCGACATCAGACAACTTTCTGAGTCTATGGCTCTCCTCGAAATATACTGTCTGTCTGTTATAATCCCCTTATGACAAAGTATTTCCACACGCCACTACACGCAACCGGCAAAACTGTTTATCTGATTCTGTTTGTCTGTTTGTTCCTGACCATGTCTGCCACCTCGGCTACCGCAGTATATTTTGGTCGACCTCTCGCGGCCGAGGGCCCCACCGAGGTGAGTGTTGCTATTTTTGTCCTTGATGTCGACGAGGTCGACAATGTCAGTCAGAGCTTCGATGCCAACGTCTATATCGAACTGCATTGGCGCGATCCGAACCTTGTTCACGATCATCCGAATGAGATCATGCGTGGCCTGCACGACGTCTGGAATCCGCAGATCCAGTTTATTAATCAACAGAAAATCTGGCAGACGTTGCCCGAGAGCGTTGAGATCTTCCCGAACGGTGAAGTTGTTTACCGACAGCGGGTCTGGGGTGCTTTTTCCCAACCACTCAAACTGGAAGATTTCCCTTTTGATCGACAGAAGTTCACTATCCAGCTTGGCTCTGCCGGTTACAGCCCACAGGAGGTCAAGCTGGTTCCTGATCAGGGATCACGAACCGGGATTGCCAGCAAATTCTCACTGGTCGACTGGGAGATCCTTGGTTGGAAGGTGGACATTGCTCCCTTTGCCCCCAGTCTGGAGGAAGACGCCTTTGCCGGTTTTTCCCTCTCGATAGAGGCCAAACGCAAGTACGGCTATTTCATTATTAAGGTCATCCTGCCACTGTTTCTTATCGTTATGATGTCCTGGGTGGTTTTCTGGATAGATCCTAAGGAATCCGGGACCCAGATCAGCGTTGCTATTACCACCATGCTGACTTTGATCGCTTACCGTTTCGCGGTCGGCAGCGATATCCCCAAAGTGTCTTACTTGTCACGTCTTGACTATTTTATCCTTGGAGCGACCCTTCTCGTTTTTGCCAGTCTGATTGAGGTGGTGGTCACATCAACCTATGCCAAAATAGGCAAATTGGATCGCGCCAGATCGATCGACCGCTGGGCACGTATCCTGTTCCCGGTAATCTTTGTTTTGATAGCGTTTGAATCCCTGATTTTCAGATTAGGGTTATAAATTTGGTTCGATTATGGCCCTGATTGATCAGTTGTCGTTATTAACTCACTAAGAAAGGATCCAGCTATGAAAAATGTTTTTCAAAGGTTATCTCTCTTTCTATTTTCAATTCTTTTTACAACCATGATTGTCACTGGTACTGCTTCCGCTGGACTGGGTGACAGCGATGAAATGGGTCTATGGGCAGATGTCTCCGAAGACATTGATGAAGCTCCGGGTTACGAAGATCCCAAGGACAGCAAGCGTAAATGGGCCCTCAGTCTTGGGGTGGCTGGTGGTGTTTCTCCCGAGTATGAGGGTTCAGAGGACTATGAATTTGGTTTAGGTCCTAATCTCGCAGGTTCCTGGCGCGGTATATTTTTCTTTAAAGGCAAGACTCTGGGAGCCAATCTCATCAGGCAGAAAAACCTTAAGATAGGTCCCATCCTGTCGTGGACATCGGGACGAGACGAGGATGACAACGATACGTTGGATGGCTTGGGTGATGTTGACAGCAGCACCGAGTTGGGTGGCTTTATTTCCTACCGGATCAAGCCTTGGCGTTTCAAGCTGGAGGCTCGGCAGGACGTTAACTCCGGGCATGAGGGCGCTCTTGTTGAAGTGAGCGCCGGCACAACCCTGCCGTTTCAAAAACCGCTTGTTTTTGCCGCGCTTGGAACGACTTGGGCAAGTGACGACTACATGGAGAGCTTTTTCGGGATTGATTCGAAGCAGTCGGCAGACTCCGGGCACAAAAAATACAAAGCAGAATCCGGGATCAAGGATGTCAACATCAGCCTGACAGCCGGTTACCCGATTACCAACCGTTGGCGACTCGGTGGCAAGATTGAGTATAAGAGATTAGTGGGCGATGCGGCGGACAGTCCAATCACTGATGACGAGAATCAGTTTCTTGCTGGATTCGGTCTCTCCTATCACTTTGGTTCCAAGGTCCTGGCTGAGGAACTTCAATAAAGGCTTTGCTCCCTCAACCCGTACCAGTGGAGATCAAATGGAATTCGATAACGGTATCCTTCATATCAGCGCCTTCCTCTCTGTCACCATGGGAATCATCGTCCTGTTCGTCGGCAAGCGGGTAAATGGTCTCGTCCGTTTCCTGCAGGAATTCAGCATTCCAGAGCCAGTGACCGGTGGGCTGATTTTTTCAGTACTGATAACACTGCTCTACGTGGTGACCGGCATCGAGATCGAATTCGAACTTAAGGCACGCGATTTCCTTCTTGTTTACTTCTTTACCACCATCGGTATCAATGCCAGCCTCAAAGACCTGGTGAAGGGCGGTAAACCGCTCATCATCCTGCTGACAATCACCATCGGTTACATGGTCGTTCAAAATCTGACGGGCATTTCGGTTGCGGCAGCCTTCGGACTCGCTGCCCCGGTCGGCTTGCTGGGGGGAAGTGTCTCCCTGATCGGCGGGCACGGCACAGCCATCGCCTGGGCCCCGCGTATCGCGGCGGATTACGGCATTGCCAACGCTATGGAAGTCGGTATTGCCTGCGCCACCTTCGGTCTGATTCTGGCCAGCATAATGGGCGGCCCGATCGCCAAGCTGCTTATTAACCGCTACAAGCTGCAACCGACTGTTGAAGAGCCTTTGGATGTCGGGGTTTCGGACTCTGGGCCAGAGAGCCGGATCGGCCACCTCGACTTCCTGGATGCGATTCTCGCCATTCACATCTGTGCTATCCTAGGTTTTATTATCAACGAACAATTGGAAACTTTGGGCTTGCAATTGCCGCTATTCGTCACCTGTCTGTTCGCTGGCATCCTGATCACCAATATGCTGCCGAAGAACTTCCCCCGCTTCAGCGGCACCAAGTGGCCGAGCCGTAAACCTGCTATTTCTCTGATTGCCGACATCTCGCTGGGAACCTTTCTGGCGATGTCGCTGATGAG